>ERZ772764.222-NODE-222-length-42265-cov-42.012343_pt1 | contig 42265 bp, 37 predicted proteins | sample MGYA00512163_ERZ772764 | MGnify/ENA primary metagenome ERZ772764 (study PRJEB29015, sample SAMEA2737903) | human oral metagenome | biome: human oral; feature: human-associated habitat; material: dental | place: China | collected 2094 ... | reverse complement strand
CGCCGGCGACGATCTCGACGCGGTTGCCCTCGGGGTCGAGCAGGACCGCCTCGTAATAGCCGTCGCCGGTGCGCCGGGGCCCGTCCACCACGGGCACGTCGGCCGCACGCGCCCGGGCGGCCAACTCGTCGACATCGGTGCATCCGGGCAGAGCGAAGGAGACATGGGCCCAGCCGAGCGCCTCCGCCTGCGGACGGGCGATGACGTCGGGGCGGCTCATGAGCTCGAGCCGGGCGCCGCGCCCGCCGGCGGCATCGGGATCGAAGCTGACGATGAACGTGCGCAGACCCGTCCGCGGGTTGTGGTACTCGCCGTTCGAGCGGCCGGAGAACCAACGGAGGTAGAAGTCGCGTACGCCGACGAGATCGGCCACCCATAGGGCCGCGTGATCGATGCGGGACATGCTCGTATCCTGACCGGGGCGGTCTGGATTGTCAACGGCGGCAGGGCGTTCAGTGCTGCTTCAGCGCCATTCCAGCGCCTTTGCCTCCCCGCTCTGCGCCGTTGAGCCCTTCGCGCAGGCGTTCGTCATCGGCGTCGGCCGTCCGCTCGGGGTGAGCGGCGCCGCGGTGGCGCCGGATGAAAATGCGATCCAGGCCCGTCCCCCAGCCGCTCACTCGTCGGCGGCGGACGGGTGGGTCATGTCGGCCGGCACCACCCAGGCGTCGAACTCCTCGGATGTGACGAAGCCGAGCTCGAGGGCGGATTCGCGCAGCGAGAGCCCCTTCTTGTGGGCGTTCTTGGCGATCTTGGAGGCCTTGTCGTAGCCGATGTGACGGTTGAGGGCGGTGACCTGCATGAGGTTCTTGTCCAGATTCTCCTCGATCTTCTCGAGGTTGGGCTCGATGCCGTAGGCGCAGTGCTCGTCGAAGGAGGCGCAGGCGTCGCCGATCAGCTTGACGGACTCCAGGACGCACCAGGCCATGACGGGCTTGAAGACGTTGAGCTGGAAGTTGCCCTGGGAGCCCGCGAAGCCGACGGTGGCGTCGTTGCCGAAGACCTTCGTGGCCACCATGGTCATGGCCTCGCACTGGGTGGGGTTGACCTTCCCGGGCATGATCGAGCTGCCGGGCTCGTTCTCGGGGATGAGCAGCTCGCCGATCCCGTTGCGCGGCCCGGAGGCGTACCAGCGCACGTCGTTGGCGATCTTCATCAGGGCGTCGGCCAGAACCCGCAGTGAGCCGGAGACCTGGACGAGGGCGTCGTGGGCGCCGAGCGCGGCGAAGAGGTTGGACGCCTGAGTGAACCGAATGCCGGTCTCCTCGCTGATCTTCTCCGCAGTCAGTTCGCCGAACCGCGGATGGGCGTTCAAGCCGGTTCCCACGGCGGTGCCGCCGATGGCCAGCTCGCGGGCCCGGGAGTCCGAGTATTCGACGCATTCCAGGGCGAAGTCGATCTGGGCGACCCAGCCGGAGAGAACCTGGCCCAGGCGGATGGGGGTGGCGTCCTGGAGGTGGGTGCGGCCGACCATGACGACGCCGTCGAACTCCTTCGCCTTCCTCTCCAGGGTGTCGCGCAGTCGGCGCACGCGCGGGTACATGTTCGCCAGTTCGCAGACGACCGCGATGTGCATGGCCGTCGGGAAGGTGTCGTTAGAGGACTGGCCGCGGTTGACGTGGTCGTTGGGGTGGACGGGGGCCTTCGAGCCCATTTCGCCGCCCGCGAGTTCGATGGCCCGGTTGGAGATGACTTCGTTGGCGTTCATGTTCGACTGCGTGCCCGATCCCGTCTGGAAGACGACGAGCGGGAATTCCGCGTCGAGCCGGCCGGAGATGACGTCGTCGCCCGCGGCGGCGATGAGGTCGGCGATCTCGGCGGGAAGCTCGCCGAGTTCGGCGTTCGCCCGTGCAGCGGATTTCTTGAGGACTCCCAGGGCGTGGATCATGGGGCGGCCCCAGACGAAGGTGTCGCGGCCGATGTCGAAGTTGTGCAGGCTGCGTTCGGTCTGGGCACCCCAGTAGTGGTCGGCGGGAACCTCGATCGCGCCCATCGAGTCGGTTTCCGTACGTGTGGGATTCGTCTCTGAAGTCATGGACGCAAGCCTACCGGGTTCCGTCTCCGGACGCGGGACCGCACGTCCCACCCGCGACGCCGCGGGCAACGCCGGAGCGAATCCGCGTGATGCGGATCATGGCCTGCACGTGCCGCCGGGCGTGGGGCCCGAGGCCCATCTCGATTCGCAGGAATATCCGAGCCAAGCCGTATACCTTGATTGCATGTCGTTCTTCGCCCTGACCTCAGGCACTCTGCTGGCCGCCGTCGCCGTGCTCACCGCGGCCTGCTTCCTCTGGGCGATCCTGTGGGTGCCCAATCACCCGTGGACGAAGCTGTGGGCCTACGTCCAGCAGGCTCTGGCCGTCCTCCTGTGCAGCGTCCTGGCGATCTCCCTCGCCTTCCTCGCGGTCAACCGGGTGAGCCTGTGGTATTCCAACTGGCACGACCTCCTCGGGTTCCTGTCGAAGAAGCCGGCCACGCAGCAGCAGTTCGGGGCGGCGCCCGCGGGGGCTCCGCAGAGGGCGGAGGCGGCCGCCCCCTCCAAGAAGACGCCGAAGGCCCACTTCACCCAGGCGCAGCGCAATCCCCTGGCCAACGCCCAGCTGACTGGCATCAACCCCAACGCCTCGGGCGGGCAGTGGGTGAACGTCGTCGTCCCGGGTCAGGGAGAGCAGGGCGACGCGACGGTCAGGGTGTGGCTACCGCCGTCCTATCTGAAGAACCCGGACAAGGCCTACCCGGTCATCATGGCCTTCGCGGGCGTCCCCGGCTCGCCCGTCGGATTCGAGCAGCCCCTCCACACCGGCGAGGATCTCGCCAAGGCCGTCAGCGAGGGGAAGATCCGGGACTCGATCATCGTCGCGCCCAACGTGTTCCCGCGGGACCGCGACACCGAGTGCATGGACGTGGAGGGGACCTCGATCGAGACGTGGGTCACGCAGAAGGTCGTGCCGTGGGTCAAGGCGAATCTCCGCGCGGAGGGGGACCCCGGGGCCTGGGCGACGTACGGCTACTCCGCGGGCGGGTGGTGCGCCAACATGTTCACGATCCGCCACCCCGAGCTGTTCAGGACAACGCTGTCGATGAGCGGCTACTACTCGCCGACCTTCCGCGAGGGCGAGGCGCCCGCGGGCGCGGAGGCCTACGATCTGGGCGCGATCGCCTCCCGGACCCAGCCCCCCGTGAGGATCTGGAACTATTCGGGCACCGGCGACGGGAAGTTCCGAACCTCCTTCGACAAGTTCGCGCCGCAGGTCAAGGCGCCGACGTCGCTGACCTCCGTGGAAGTCGCCGGAAGCTCGCACCGGTGGCCGGTCTGGGAGGAGGCGCAGATGCAGGGCCTGGAGTGGCTGGGCAAAACCGTCCCGGCGTTCTCACCCGCCTCCGCGTAGTGAGCCGCGCGAGTCACGCAAGCCGCGGGGCGGATGGCCGGATCACCGGGGGCTCAGCGCCTTCGCGCGCAGCCTGGCGATCGCCCACAGGAGGTAGGAGACGATGAGGAAGGCCGCGATGACGGCGCCCACCGTGGCCGGCCAGTCGTCCTTGGCCGGGTCGAGGAATTCGTACATCGGCTTGCCGTCCCTGCGCGCATCCCACGGGTAGACGAAGAAGATGTAGGGCAGGAGGACGGCGCCCCACGTCGCCGGCGAGAGGACGTGGAGCCGGCCCTGGGATCGGCCGACCGCCGCCCAGTCGACGGCCATCGCGATCGGGCAGACCAGATGCGCGAGCTTGCCGGCCGTATCGGGGTAGGCGCCCTCGAGCAGAGTCGCGAAGACGACGCCGGTGAAAATCGCCATGGACGTGGCCATCCCGCGCAGCCACGGGCTTTTCGACTCGAAGCGGTTCCGCCCTCCCGTCCGTACGACGAAGGGGCGGACGGCTTCGGAGAGGTTGAAGAGGAAGACCGTGACGGTCGAGAGCGTCGTGAAGTACAGGAGCTGGTCGAAGACCTGCTCGGCGCTCCGATGCCCCAGGAGAAGCCACACGGCCCACCCGGAGGCCAGCGCGAGCGCCAGCCTCCACAGCCAGAGCGCCCACAGCAGCGGGCTTTCTCCATTCCTCTTCTGCGCGTTCATTCGCCTCTCCTTCTCGCGAACAGCCGGATCCGCCTCGGGCGTTCATCCGCTCCCCTCTCGGGGGCCGCCGGTCGTTCACACCTTACGTCACGCGACCCCATACGCCCTCACACGTCACGGGCGGCCCTCGGGGATCGCGCCGTCCGGGTCGGCCAGTCGGAAGGCGTCGGCGGGCTCGTCGTAGGAGACGCCCGGGTAGCGGCCGAACTGCTCCTCGCGCGCGGCGGGGACGGCGTCGAGTCGGCGCAGGGCCTCGGCGGGCGTGCCCCACGCCGCGCTCAGGTCGCCGCCCGCCGGCTGCGAGGGCGCGAACCAGGCTGAGTCGCGGGGCGGGGCGACCATGAGGCGCCCGGGACGGCTGCGGTCGCGCAGGGCGCTGGCGCGCCAGGTGTGGACCGGATGGGTCGACATCCAGTTGGCGACGTGCAGCCACAGGCCGCGTTCGGTGGCCGCGCGGTCGGCCAGGGCGTGGAGGTTGACCTGGGCGCCCAGGTACTTGCCGCCGGAGAGCAGGCCCATCACCCCGGCCACTCCGTCGGGGGCGCAGTCGTAGCCGTGGTTGTCCGCCGTGTATTCCTGCGCCCTGGAGACGGCCGGGCCCAGCACCGGGACGACGTATGCGAGGCTGATGAAGAGGATGCGGAAGAAGCTGACGTGGCCGGCGGCCAGGTGGCCCACCTCGTGGCCGATGACGAAGCGCAGGGCCTCGGGGTCCCTGGCGCCTCCCCCGACTTCGAAGGCGTCGGAGTGGACGACGACGAACCGCCGGTACCCGTGTCCGGACGCGTAGGCGTTGACGACGCCGTTGCCGAGCACGACGTAGGCGTCGGGCACCTTCCTCATCCCGAATCTCTCGGCGGCCTCGACGACCATTCGATAGCCTTCCGGGAACTGCGTCGGGCTCATGCGGACGCCGCCCGCGCGGACCTTCGCGTAGATCACCGCCCGGACGACGGCTATGGCGAGGGGCGCGAAGCCGAGGATCACGACGATGAGCGTGGGGTCGCCCGTGGGCAGGGGGAGGAAGGACAGGAGCCGCGCCAGAGGGAGGCCGTCGAAGAGCCGGTCGCCCGGCTCGACGGCGAACAGCTGGACGATCGCCACGATCCAGAGTGCGTATCCGACCGCCAGGATGGCCCCGGCGAGGACGACGAGCGGGATCTCGCAGCGATGGCGCAGTCGCTTCAGGCCGGCCAGGCCGTGGACGGTGGCGCCGGCGAGCAGCGCGGGTCTGGAAGTCGTCGAAGTCGTCACCGGAACATCCTACCGACCGCGTCCGAGCCGATGCGCTCGTCCGCTGACCGGGAGGGCGGCCGGGAACCGGCGAATCGGCGGCTCCCCCGGTTCCCGGCGGGGCCGAGGCGTCTCGCCCCGGCCGGTGTCGCGATGAGCCCCGCAGGCGGGGCCGCTGGCCGGTCCGACGGCGCCCGGCATGTAGGCTACTGGCATGCCGGAGCCCACGACCGTCTCGGATCCCGTCGACGTGCTCATGGTCGAGGACCAGGAGGCCTTGGCGTCCTCCACCGTCGAATATCTGACGCTCTCCGGCGTATCGGCGGCCTACGTCTCCAGCGCCGAGGAAGCCCATGCGGCCCTCGCCTCCCGCAAGCCGAAGCTAGTCATCCTGGACGTCAACCTGCCGGGGCTCAGCGGCTTCGAATTCTGCCGTCGGCTCCGCCGCGAGCGCGGCGACATCCCGATCGTCTTCGTCTCGGCGCGCACCGCGGAGGACGACCAGATCCTGGCCCTGTCGCTGGGCGGCGACGACTACATCGCCAAGCCCTACTCGCTGGCGGTCCTCCTGGCGAAGATCCGGCGGATGCTCGACCGCCTCTCCTCGAGCGGCCCGCCGGAGCCGGCCGTCTACGACGACGGCTGGCTCCTCCTCGACCCGGGCTCGGCGCGGGTGCGCGTGGGCGGGAGGGACGTCTCGCTGGCGGCTCTGGAGTTCAAGCTCCTGGAGTACCTCGTGGCCAACCGCGGACGCGTGGTCGAGAAGAGGGAGCTGTTCCGTCAGGTGTGGGGCGGGGCGGTCACCGGCGACGGCACCCTGTCGGTGCACATCCGGCGTCTGCGCACCCGGATCGAGCGCGACCCCGATCGGCCGCGCTACATCCGGACCGTGTGGGGACGCGGCTACATCTTCGAGGAGCCCGCGTGAGGGCGGCCTTGGCCGTCGTCGCGGCGGCGGCCGCGGCCTTCCTGGGCCTGTGGGCCTCGGTGGACCGGCCCGTCGCGCGACCCGACACCGTCGCCGCCTGCGACCTTCGCCTCGCCGTCGAGCGCTCGTGGCCGGACGCCTCCGCCGCGGTCGGCCGCGCCCCCGAGGCCTTCCAGAGGATCACGGTGCTCTCCGGGGACGGCGCCGTCGCGGCGTCGCGCGGCAGGCCGATGGACACCGACCGCGAGGCGTTCCGGGCGGGGGCCTCCAGCTTCGACGTCGTCGTCGGCGGCCAGCGCGTGGGCGTGCTGCGGATCGCCGACGGCAGGGCGGGCGAGCTCGCCCGCGCCCGACGGCGCGTCCTCCTCCTGGCGGGCGGGGCGATCGCGGCGATCTCGCTGGCCTGCCTGGCGCTGCACGCCTTCCACCGTCGGCGGATCGCCCGGCCCTTCGCCGCGCTTCGGGCCTTCGCCGCGGACGTCGCCGCGGGGAACCTCGACGCCCCGCTTACGATGGATCGCGGCAACCTCTTCGGGCCGTTCACGGAGGCCTTCGACATCATGCGCGACGAGCTCGCCCGCGCCCGGCGGCGGGAGGAAGAGGCCAAGCAGTCCAAGAAGGACCTGGTGGCCGAGCTCGGCCACGACATCCGCACGCCCGTCGCGTCGATCGCGGCGACGGCCGAGCTTCTGGCCCTCACGGAGACGGATGCGGCGCGCCGCTCGAAGCTGGAGACCGTCGGGGATCTGACCGGCCAGATCGAGGCGCTGGTGGCCGACCTGTTCCAGGCCAACGAGGAAGAGCTCGCCGTCCTGCGGGTCGAGCCGGAGGTCGTCGCCAGCGGCGAGGTGGCGGCGCTCCTGCGCGCGGCGGACCCCGACGGGGCGATCCGACCCTTCCACCTGCCCGGCTGCCTGGTGTCGGTCGACAGGCTGCGCATGCGCCAGGTCTTCGACAACGTGGTCGCCAATTCGCGGAAGTACGCCGCCACGCCCGTCACGGTCGCCTCCCGCCTGGAGGGCGACTTCCTCGTGGTCGACGTGCGCGACACCGGCCCGGGAGTCCCGTCCGGCGAACTCGAGGCGATCCTCGGCAAGGGCGTGCGCGGCTCCAACGCGGAGGACCGGCCCGGACAGGGGCTCGGGCTGTTCACCGCGAGCTATCTCATGGAGCGCATGGGCGGATCGCTGCACTGCCGCGACGCGGCGCCCGGGCTGGGGGTCGTCGTGGAGATGCCGCTGGCGAGGTAGCGGCTCGCCCGCCGCCTCACCGGGCGCCTCCGTCCGCGGGCGCCACGCGCGATCGCCGGCGACGCCGCGTAACCGACCCGTAGGAATCCGTTAAGAAAGTGGAAAGGAATGCCGATTCGCAACCTTCTACCCTCGACCCCATGAGTGCGCATACCACCGACCGTCCCTCGCCTCCGGGAGAAGCCCCGGAGGCGGACGCCGTCATCTCCACGAAGAAGCTGTCCAAGACGTTCTCGCTCCAGAGCGTCCAGCAGCACGTCCTGAAGAACATGGACCTGCGGATCCTCCGGGGCGACTTCACCGTCGTCATGGGACCGTCGGGAGCGGGCAAGTCCACGCTCCTGTACGCGCTGTCTGGCATGGACCGCCCGACGCTGGGCACGGTGGTCTTCGACGGGACGGACATCTCGAGCGCCTCGCAGGACCGCCTGGCCGTCTTCCGGCGCTCGCACTGCGGTTTCGTCTTCCAGCAGATGAACCTCTTGGACTCCATGTCGCTGATGGACAACGTCATGGCGCCCGGCCTCCTCACGAGGCGCAGACGCGCGGAGGTCGCGCGGCGGGCCGTCGAGCTCTTCGACCTGGTCGACATCGACGCGGCGACACGGAAGAAGTTCCCTGGCATGGTCTCGGGCGGCGAGGCGCAGCGGGCGGCCATCGTGCGGGCTCTGATCAACGAGCCGGACGTGCTCTTCGCCGACGAGCCCACCGGGCAGCTCAACTCCGAGAACTCGACCAAGGTGCTCGACCTGCTGGCGAGGATCAACGGCCGCGGGCAGTCGATCGTCATGGTCACCCACGACGTGCGATCGGCCGTGCGCGGGAACCGGATCCTCTACCTCCGCGACGGCACCGTCAAGGGGGAGCTCGACCTCGGCGCCTACGCGGCCGAGGACGAGGGCCGCACTGCCCGCCTGTCCGGCTTCCTGGCCGACATGGGGTGGTGAGCGTGTCCACGACGGCAAGGATCCTGGCCCGCCGCAGCCTGCGCAAGGCCAAGGGGCAGTTCGCCATCACCGGTCTGCTCGTCGCGATCACGGCGATGATGCTGCATCTGGCGGTCATCCTCACCGGTTACCGGGAGAGCGTCTCCGAGACCACCGAGCGGCTCGACACCGAGGACACGTCGATCCTCCTCTCCTCGGCGGAGGGGGCGAAGCGGGCGGCGCACGTCCTCGACTCGGATCGCCGGGTCGCCGACCATGAGATCGTCGCCCTCGCCACGGCGACGGCGTCCTTCCGATACGCCGGCGCGGACACCCAGAATCCCTTCACCATGCTGACCAGCCACGAGTCCAAGCCCAGGATCGGGCGGACGAGCACGGTCGAGGAGCTGGGAACCAGGCTGTCCGACCCGATCTGGCTCCCCTACATCATGAAGACGGGCGGAGGCTACGGGCTCGGCGATCGCTTCACCATGACCATCGGAGGGGTCGCGCACAGCTTCCACATCCAGGGATTCTTCGAAAGCCCGATGCGCGACAGCCTCAACGTGGGGGCCATGGAATTCCAGTTCACCCCGGCTTCTCTCAAGGCTCTGACGTCCTCGTCCGGCGTCAGGCAGGCGTGGCACGCACGGGTCCAGCAGACCGCGGCCGCACGGTCGGACGCGAACAGCTCGGTCCTCACGTCGCGCATCCGGAAGGCGACGATGGACTCCGGCCAGTCCGACCCCGTCGCCTACTCCCTCAGCTGGACGTCGTACGCGAGTACGCAGACGCTGACGCCGAACATGTTCACCGCCCTGCTCGGGGCCTTCTCCGTTCTCATCGCGGCGGTAGTGGCCCTCATCGTCCGGTTCGTCCTCCGGTCGACGGTCGTGCGCGACATGCCGGCCTTCGGCACGCTGGAGGCCGCGGGGATGACGGCCGGTCAGGTGATGCGGGCCGTCATGGCCCCGTTCGCAACAGTGGCCCTATGCGCGGGAGCCCTCGGGGCTCTGGCGAGCGGCCTGGCCCTGCCCTTCCTCAGGCGGATGATCGAGTCCCAGACGGGGCTGGTCTGGGACCCGGGCCTGTCGGGGCTGGGATCGGCCATAGCGGTGGCGAGCATGTTCGCGATCGTCCTCCTCACGGCGTGGCTGAGCTCCGCCCGGGTGCGCAAGATCCCGCCGGTCGACGCCCTTCGCGGCGGCGAGACGGCCCACTCCTTCCGTCCGACCCGGCTGCCGCTGGACTCCACGCGCGGATCGGCGCCGGTCCTCATCGGCTTGAAGGCGGGGCTGCGCGCACGCGCGCAGAACGTCATGGTCACGGTCGTCTTCGCCATCGCCGTCTTCGCCTCGGTCTTCGCACTGGCGATCGACTCCGCGATCCTCGGCAACCCCCGGGAGTTCATGGACACGCTCATGGGCGACCGCGGGAACGTCACGATCACCGCGGCGCCGGACCAGTCCGTCTACGCACTGCGCGCCGACCTGGAGCGCACGCCCGGAGTAGGCTCGTCGATCGTCTACGATCTGACGAGCGCCGAGTCCGACGCGGGCGCGATCGCCCTCATCGTCAGCGACGGCGCGCACCGCGCCCTGGGCAAAACCGTGTACGAAGGCCGTCTGCCCGCTCGCGCCGGCGAGATCGCCATCGGCGGGCCGCTCGCCTCCGCCCTGGGGATCGGCGTGGGGGACGACATCACGATCTCGCACACCGGCAACAAGGCGACCTATCTCGTGACCGGCCTGACCCAGTCCGCCATGAGCCTGGGAAAGAGCGCGGTGCTCACGGTCGACGGCGTTCGCCGGGCGACGCCGAACTACCAGCCCAAAACCCTCGCCGTCTACGCCGACGGGGTCGACGCGAAGACGCTGTTCGATAGGATCAGCTCCTCCTTCGTCGGCCGTTACGCCTCGACGGTGGACATGCAGGCCTACGGGGATTCGATCCTCAATACCTACGTGTCCATGAGCGAGGGCCTGGCCGTCGGGATCCTCTCCTTGACGGGGATCGTGGCGATCCTCGTCGTCGGCTTGGTCGTGACGTCGCTGATCACCAGGTCGCGGCGCGACTTCGGCGTCCTCAAAGCCCTCGGATTCACCAACCGGCAGCTGTCGGTGCAGATGATCGCCGCACAGCTGCCCTCCATGGCCCTGGGGACGGCCGCCGGGGTCGCCCTCGGATGGGCGTTCGCCATGCCCGCCCTGGGGCAGCTGCTTCGAAGCACGGGGATCATGCGCCTGGACGCCGGCCTGGCGGCCGGGCCGGTCGTCTGCCTCGGCGCGGCGTTCCTGGCCCTTCCCGTCCTGCTCATCCTCCTGCTCATGCGGCGGACCCGGCGCATCACCTCCCGCGACCTGCTCGCGGAGTGAGCCGGCCGCAGCGGCCGAGCCTGGGGGGGCGCCCCGGCGTGGAGGGGCGCCCCGGCGTGGAGGGGCGTCCCGTCCTCTTCGGCCGGGCGGCTCGTGCGGACCGCCGCCCGGCCCTCAGGCCTTGCCGGTGGGCAGTTCGGCGACCATGTCGGAGGAGGGGCGGCGGGAGCCGGAGCTGGGCTCGTATGTGAGCATGACGGCCTCGCCGTCGTCGGGCATGCCGTCGAGGAAGGTGTAGAGGCCCTTGGAGCCGGCGCGGTACATCCCCATCGACTTCGTCTGCGCGCCTTTGACGAGCCACGCCTGGATCGCCTTCCCCTCGGGGACCTTCATGCCGCCGGGCATCACGAGCGCCGCCGAGTGCTCCCTGTGCGACCACACGAGGCGTATGACGTGCCCGTCGGCCATCCTATGGTCCACCGAACGGTAGTCCGACGCCTGGTTGAGGGCGCTGAAGCGCGTCTCCTGAGACATCCCCCGCATCGTCCAGGCGCGTCCGGCGGCGAACCCCGCGACGAGGAGCGCCACGGAGGCCGCCGCGGCCATAACCCTGCGCCCCCAGCGCCTGCGCGGGATCTCGACGACCTCCGCGCCGCCGGCCTCGCTCCCCCCGGCCGGCCCGTTCCCGTCGACCGCTCCGTCCTGCGGGCCGTCGGCCGTCGCAGACCCATCCGCGCCGCCTCTTCGGTCCGGCTCCGTCGGAGTCTGCGACCCGCCGGGGTCCGGCAGGGCGGCGACCCGCGCCATGAGGACGTCCTTGACGCCGGGCGCGACGGCGGGCTGATCCCCCGCGAACGCCATTTCGCCCAGGATCTCCGCTTCGGGCGTTCCGAATTCGATCCGATCGCTCATGTCCCCTCCAGCGCCCCGCGCAGATGCGCGATTCCGTTTCTGACGTGGGTCTTCACCGTGCCGAGCGGCATGCCGAGGGCCTGCGCGGCCTGTCTGTGCGTGAGAGCCCGGAAGTAGACCGCTTCGATGCAGGCCCTCGCCGGCGCGGACAGGCCCGCCATCGCCCTGGACAACTCGTCGCGCTGCTCGCCGGCGGCCACCGCCTCGGCGACGTCGTCGCGATCGACGTCCGGCCTGTAGGCCGATCTCTCGCGGTCCCGGCGGGACTGGCTCGACCGGACGCAGTCGATCGCGCGGCCTCGCGCCATCACGGCGAGCCAGGCTTTGGCGCTGCCCCGGGCGGGGTCGAAGCCCGGCGCCTGCCTCCACACCTGCAGGAAGGTCTCCTGCAGGACGTCCTCGGCGTGGGCCTGGCTGACGACGATGCGCCTGATGAGGGCCAGGAGGTAGCCGGCGGTCGCGTCGTACAGTCGGGAGAAGGCCTCCTGGTCTCCTTCGCCGGCCGCGCCGATGAGGCGTTCCAGCTCGCCGCCGGACACCGGATCGGAGGTTCGTGCTTCCACGACCTCAATCGTAACGGCCACCCGCTGTCACCCGAACGTGAAGGAGTGGAGGTGGACCCCGCTGGAGGCGTCGACCTTCAGCGTCCCCTCCTTGCGTTCGCCGCCCGGTAGCAGATCGAGGGCGTTGGGAGTGCCGCTCACCTTCTTCGTGTAGGTCTTGCCGGCGAAGGTGTAGGTCACCTCCCCCTCGCCCGACGCGACGAGGTACACGCGCCTGGCGTGCAGGCCGAGGCGCACCTGCGCCGACCCCTGCGCGGGCGTGATCGACTCCGCCCCTGCGTTCCACGCGCCCGCGAGGTTGAAGGTCCCCCGCTTCGGCTCGCCCGGATCGCCGTAGTCGGCGGTCCCTTCCCTGAGCTGGGGCCGTCCCGCGTAGTAGGAGGCCCGGGAGGGGAACAGGTAGGTCTCCGGGTTGGTCTTCTCAGCGGAGGATCCCGCGTTGTCGCCGCGGGCCCCCGCCTTGCTTCCGGTGAAGACGGGCTCGGGCAGCTTGACTCCCGGGTTCTGCTCGGTCAGCAGGCGGCGGATGAGCTTCTCCGCCGTGGCTTCGCCGCCCTCGCCGTAGTGGATGTGGCGGACCTTGCCGGACTCGTCGACGAGGTACTGCGCGGGCCAGTAGTGGTTGTCGAAGTTCTTCCACGTCTTCAGGTCCGAGTCGACGGCGACGGGGTAGGTGACGCCGAGCTTCTTGGCCCCCTCGCGCACGTTCTCCGTCACCTTCTCGAAGGCGTATTCGGGCGAGTGCACGCCGACCACTTGGAGGCCGGCGCCCTTGTAGGCCTCGTACAGCTTCTTGATGCCGGGCACGGATCGCTGGCAGTTGATGCACGAGTAGGCCCAGAAGTCGACGAGGCGCACCCCTCCCTTCGGGACAGCGGCGTCGAGCGGCTTGCCGCCGGAGGTGTTGAGCCAGGCGGCGATTCCCTCGACGGCCGGCTGCTTCCCGCAGTCCAGGAGGGTGTCGGCGTCGACCTGGCACTTCTGGCCGCCCTTGTTGAGGAGCCTGTCTGTGGACTTCTGGAGCGAGGAGGTGTAGTCGGGGATCAGGCGCTGCAGGGCCGCGGGCAGGTTGAAGGCCAGTCCGGCGGACAGCCCGAGCATGGCCACGCCCGCGCCGATGCGGATGCCGCGCTGGTGCTTGCGGTATCCCTTGACCCGTTCCGTGACTCCGCGGCCGGCCAGGGCGAAGAAGAAGAGGGGGATGGCGGCGCCGGTCGCGAAGGAGACGGCGAGCACCACGGTGTCCAGCCCGATCTGTCCGGTCGATCCGGCCACCGTGATGGCCGTGAGGACCGGACCCGCGCAGGGGACGTAGGCCGTTCCGAGCAGCAGGCCGAAGACGAATCCGTTGGACCGCTTGCCGACGTTCCTGTTGCCGAGGTATCTGAAGGGCTTCTCGAGCCATTCCTCGAACGTCGGGAACATCAGTGCGATTCCGATGACCGCCAGCAGGACGATGCCCATCCAGCGGATGAAGTCCTGCGGCAGGCCGAGGAGTGAGAGCAGCGTCGAGCCTAGAAGAGTGACCAGCGTGAAGGAGACCACCAGTCCGAGGGTCACGAGGAGCGGGTATTTGCGCGAGCGCGAACGTTCGTCGCCGGTCGCGGCGCTGGTGGCCCCCGCGAGGAAGATGATGGGGAGCATCGGGAGGATGCACGGCGATATTCCGGTGATCAGTCCGCCCAGTAGTCCGATGAGTGCTTGAGAGAGCATGATGTCCTTCCTTGGTCTGTCGCCACCGGTTCGGCGCCGACCATTCCATGGATGTGTGCAACATTTCACACATCCATGGGGCTTTCCGGCTCCGAATCACTGCGCGAGGGGCAGGAAGCGCCTGCCCATGAGACAAAGGAGACCCATCGTGGCCCGCAAGACCTTCCGTTCCTCCGCTCTGGCCGCCGTCGTCCTGGCCGCCGGCCTCGGTCTGGCCGCCTGTGGCAGCGACGGCTCAGGCGACAAGCCCTCCGAGGAGTCGAGCACCTCGCAGACGTCCGGCGGGAAGATGAACGACAAGAAGATGTCCGACGGCAAGACGAAGGACGGCAAGATGTCGGACGGCAAGATGTCGGACGGCAAAATGAAGGATGGGAAGTCGGACACCGGCAAGATGTCCGACAACAAGATGAACGACAAGAAGATGTCGGACGGGAAGGCCTCCGGCTCGGACGCCTCGGGCGGCCGAATGGGAGACGGCTCGTCCAAATAGTTCAGCAAGCGGACCGGGCGTTCGGATGGGGCCGAGAGACGGCCTCCATCTCGGCCTCATCCGAGCAACACCCACACATTCCCGGCCTCACCCGGACACCACCCGTCTCCATCCGCCCGGCGACGCGGATCGCCGCTCCCGGCAGCCGCATTGTGAGACGGATGTGTACCCGGCCTCTTCCCTCACTATGATTTGCCGGTTAGTGAACGGGAGCCTCCGGCCGAGGCCGGGGCTCCCCCGCCCACGAGCGAAACAGGTGGCCGTACATGTCTTCGTCAGCGCGACAACCCGATATCGCCGAGCCCGGCATCGCCGAACGCGAGCAGTGGGGAAGCCAGGTCGGCTTCCTCTTCGCCGCGATCGGCTCGGCCATCGGCTTGGGCAACATCTGGCGCTTCCCCGGCGTGGCGTACGCCAACGGCGGCGGAGCCTTCATGATCCCCTACATCGTCGCACTGCTGACCGCCGGCATCCCCATCCTCTTCCTCGACTACGCGCTCGGCCACCGCTACCGCGGCAGCGCCCCGGCGGTCTTCCGCCGCGTGTCGCGCAAACTGGAATGGCTCGGCTGGTGGCAGGCCTTCATCTGCTTCGTCATCATGACCTACTACGCAGTCATCATCGCCTGGGCGCTCAGGTACGTCCTCTACTCGGCGAACGTCGCGTGGAAGGGCAGCCCGGGAGGCGCGGGGGCGTTCTTCAACGAATCGATCGGCGCGTCGAGCGCTCCGGGGTTCTCTGCGTCGCCGGTGTGGAACGTCTTCGTCCCCTTGGCGGTCGTCTGGACGCTCATGCTCCTGGTCATCGGGCTGGGCATCACGCGCGGGATCGAACGGGCCAACAGGATCTTCCTCCCGCTGCTCGTCGTCCTGTTCGTCGCGCTCGTCGTCCGCGCGCTCCTCCTGCCCGGAGCCGTCAACGGCCTGAACGCCCTGTGGTCTCCCGACTTCCACGCGCTGCAGGATCCGAAGGTGTGGATCGCCGCCTATGCGCAGGTCTTCTTCTCCCTGTCGGTGGCCTTCGGCATCATGCTCACCTATTCCAGCTATCTGCGCAAGCGCTCCAATCTGGTCGGCACGGGGCTGGTCGCGGCCTTCGCGAATTCGTCCTTCGAGGTTCTGGCGGGTTTCGGCGTCTTCGCCACGCTCGGCTTCATGGCCTTCGAGCAGAACGTGAACGTCGCCGATCTCGACGGCCTGACGGGCGTGACGCTCTCCTTCGTCACCTTCCCGACGATCATCGCGCAGATGCCCGGCGGCGCGATCTTCGGCGTCTTCTTCTTCGTCTCGCTGGCCCTGGCCGGCTTCACCTCGATCATCTCCGTCATGCAGGTCATCGCCGCGGGCGTCGGCGAGAAGTTCAAGCTCAGCCCGATGAAGGCCTCGCTCGCCGTGGGGATTCCCGGCGCCGCCGTCTCCCTGGTGGTCTTCGGCTCGGTGTCCGGAATCAAGGCCTTGGACGTCGTGGACGCCTACATCACCCAGATCGGGGTGGTGGTCTCAGCCGTCTTCGTCTGCTTCTCCCTGGCCTTCGCGGTCCGGCGCCTGCCCGTTCTCCAACGCCACCTCAACGTGGTCTCCGAGGCGGGCGGCACGATCGGGGCATGGTGGCGCCTGCTCGTGGGCGTCGTGGCCCCGGCCGTGCTGACGTACATGCTCGTCGACACCATGGTCGCCTTCGTCTCCAACCAGTACAATGGGAAGGACTATTCGCGGGCCTTCGAGAACGCCTTCGGGTGGGGCAGCATCGCGGCCGCCGCGGTGGGGACGCTCGTCATGACCTGGGCCCGTTGGAGGAGCCCCGTCGACGATTTCACCCCCGTCGATCTCGACGAGTACGAATCGGCCCTGCGCTCCCGGCGCCGCCACGCCGTGGGTGCCGCTGCGGCCGTCGGCTCCCGGCGGCCGACGGGCCCGCAATCGCCCAGCACCGACCGGGCGGACCGCACGCACGCGAACGGAGGCGAATGATGCAAGGCTCGGCGATCGTCCTCATGCTCATCAGCACTCTCGTCATCTGGGGCGGGCTCGTCGCCTCGGCCACGGCGCTCGTGGTGCGCGGACGCCGCGAGAAGCGCGAACAGCACGAGAGGGCCATCCGCACGGTCCTCCACGACGCGGGGCTCGACCAGGGCTAAGGGCGGCGTCGGCTGGCTGCGGCTGCGACGTCTCGTGCGCCTGGTCGCAAGCCAGCCGGCCGCCAGGCCTCAGGCTCTGGAGCCGACAGCGGCGCCGAAGCTCTGCGCCACCCGGTCGACCCTGTCGAGCAGGGACTGCGTCGTCGAGGCCTCTCCGTCGGCGCCGAAGCCCCGGCGCCGACGAGAGCCCCGGCACCGACGGGCGATGGAGTCGAGTCTGTCGAGCTCTTTGCCCACGGAGTCGACCCTCTGCGAAACGCCCGCCGCGATCTGGGCGGCGCCCTCGGGAAGCTCCCCGGCGCCCGCTCCGCCGTCCCACAGCATGAGCAGTTGGCGCGGGATCGCGATGAACTCCCTCGTCTGCTCTATGTAGTCCGCGGTCTCGGCGACGAGCCGGCGCTGGGTGTCGGCCTGGCTCTCCATGTCCGCCAGTCCCCGGCGGATCGCGCCCGCGAGCATGCAGATGGCGGAGGCCGCCGCATCGGCGTCGGCCCCCTCGTCGACGAGCTCAGCGATGAACTGGGCTGTCATCGTCGTGTGCAGGCGCGCCAGAGCCACGTGGAACCGCGTCTGCGCACTGTTCGCGTCCAGTCTCGAGAGGACGTCGTGCAGCCTGCCAACCGGCTGGGCGACGATTTCCTGCATGTGGATCCACACGTCCAAAAGCTCGGCGAGGGAGCGGCTGCCCGGATCGGAGCGATCGAGCCTATCGAGGGCGTCGGCCGTGAGGGTCTCGTCATCCATCTCCCGCTCCAGGCTCTCTCCCGCAGTCCGGAGGGCGCCGGACAGATCCGCGAGCGCGGAGGACCGCTCCATCCACGCGTCGAGCTCCCGGGCTATGCCCTTGACCTCCTCCAGCGCCTCGCCCAGCGTCCCGGCGGCCTCGGGGCGCTCGGGCAGACCGCCGGCCAGCTCCTCCCGCCGCGCGACTTCCGCGGGGAGCGCGGCGCTCTGCAGTTCCTCGTACGAGGAGATGCCCGCCTCGCCCAGAAGCTCGAGGATCTTTCCGGCGCCCCGGCCGGCCGCCTCGTGGCGATCGGCGCCGTCGAGGGAGTCCTCCAACGCCTTGGCGCCCTCGTAAGCCGACAGAGCGGTCTGCAGGAGCTCGTCGACGGTGGGGCGGAACCCGACCGAGAGATAACCCCCTTCGTCCAAGGGCGTGATAGCGGCGAAGACGTCGTACTCGGCGCCGTCCGCGGCCAGATTCCGCATGTAGGCGGCGAAGGGTCTGCCGGCTTTCAGCGTGTCCCACATCGTCCGGAAGGCGCCTCCCGGCATGTCGGGATGGCGGACGACGCTGTGCGGAGCGCCGACCAACTGCTCGCGGCCGTACTCGGAGAGCTCCACGAAGGCCCCGTTCGAAAAGCCGATGACGCCGCGCTCGTCCGTCGTCGAGAAAAGCATCTGATCCACGCTGACTTCACGCGTGGCACCGGTGAATACGTTCATATTGCTCACGAAATCGCTCCTGACTGAGACGCCGACCGGAACCTGGAGACCCGGGCCCGGACGAAGCTCGAATTGAAAATATGCGATGAATGGTGGCGTTTATCACGATCGGGCCGATTGGCCGGCAGAAAATCCCCTCTATGCGTGTTCATTCATTTTTCGTCGCTTTCAGAGCGCCGTCCGGAAAAAGAGAATAGATGATCCGTTTTGCCCGTCGACAAGGAACACGCGGGTACCATTACCCCTGGTCGTCGTCGCGCTCCGCATGTACACGTCGCCTCACCTGGATTCCGGTGGAATCCAGCCGATCCCGGCTTCCGAACGCCGGAGGCGGGTCCACCGGCCGGCATCCGCCGGTCGATGGGCGTCTCGCATGCTGGACGTCCGTGCGAGAGGTCTTTCCAAGGGAGTTAGGCATTGCTAACCTTTCCATACCTCAGCGATCCGTTCCCTGAGAGGCATCCAGCACTACCGTACGGAGGAGGACCATGCGGACCCGTATCTCACGCATCCTGACAGCCGGCGTCGTCGCGCTGGCTTCCATGTTCCCCGTATCCTGTTCGTCTCGCGGCGACGGCGCATCGTCGGGCGGTCCGGAGGCCTCCGGCGCCTCGGCCGGGCGATGGCCCCGCGAGATCAAGCACGAGAAGGGCACCACCGAGCTCAAGAGCAAGCCCAAGCGAATCGTCTCGACGTCTCCGAGCGTCACCGGGAGTCTGTTGGCCATCGACGCGCCGCTCGTCGCCACCGCCGCGACCACGCCCTCCCCCATCACCGATTCGAAGGGCTTCTTCTCCCAGTGGGCCAAAGTCGCCGACAGGCGGGGCGTCAAGTCCCTCTACGGGAACCTCCAGTTCAACATGGAGGCCATCGTCGCGGCCGAACCCGACCTCGTGGTCGTATCGTCCTCCGGCGCCGACTCGGTCGCCGACCACTACACGGAGATCTCGGCTCGCTTCCCCACCGTCGTCGTGGACTACTCCAAGCAGGACTGGCGGAAACTGTCCGCCCAGCTGGGCGAGGCGACCGGTCTGGAATCCAAGGCCAAGAAGGTGACGGCCGACTTCGACCAGTACGTCAGGGACGCCAAGGCGAAGATCAAGCCGCCTGACGGCGACGTCTCGATCGTCTCGTTCAACGGCGCCGGCGGGCAGAACCAAGCGGTCGGCAAGAGGGAGGGCCCGCACGCCAAACTGCTCGAGGCCATGGGGTTCACAGTCGTCGACGCCCCACCCGGTCTCGAGACCCGCAGGCAGAAGCGCTCCGACTTCGCCTTCGTCACCTACGAGAACCTCGCCAAGGCGATCAAGGGCAAGAGCGTATTCCTCATCTCGGCCAGCGACAAGACCGTCGCCGGTTTCCTGGCCGACCCTCTGCTGGCCAATCTTCCGGCCGTCCAATCGAAGCGGGTCCATTCCCTGGGGCCCACTTCGTTCAGGATCGACTACTACTCGGGCAGGCAGATCGTCGACGCCGTGGTCAAGTCGTTCAATTGACGACACACCCTTCGCATGGGATCCCGGCCCGGCGGCGGGCCGGGACGAGCGCGCGGGGCTCCCGGCGGCGGCTCGTCGCGCTTGCGGCGCTGTGCCTGGCGCTGGCCACGCTGTGCGCAGTCGGCATGGCCGTCGGCTCCCGGATCGTCCCCCTGCACGAGACGTGGAGCGCCCTTTGGCATTACAGCCCGAAGAACGGCGACCACGTTCTCATCCGCCAGGTCCGCATTCCGCGGACGGCCATCGCCGTGGCGGCCGGTTCCTGCCTGGGTCTGGCCGGAGCCCTGACCCAGTCCCTGACCCGCAACGCTCTGGCCGAACCGGGCACTCTGGGGGTCAATCACGGGGCGGCGGCGGGCGTGGTCGTCGGCCTGTCCGCATCGGGCGGCTCGTCGATCCTCGTCTACACGTGGTTCGCCTTCGCCGGCGCGGCCGCCGCGGGCCTGGTCGTGCACCGTCTGGGTCGGGCCAACGAAGCGGGCGAGAATCCGACCCGCCTGGTGCTGGCGGGCGCCGCCCTGTCCATCCTGCTGGGTTCGACGACCACCATCGCCATCCTGTCCCGGCCCGAAACGGTCCACGAGTCTTTCCGGGGGTGGGCCACGGGCTCGCTCCAGGGCCGGGGATGGGAGAGCCTGTGGGTGGCGCTCGCCTGCCTGGCCGTCGGCGCGTGCATCGCGGCCATCGTCGCCCGATCGCTCGACGTCGCGGTCCTCGGACGGGACGCCGCTCGGGGCCTCGGCGCGAACACGCGAACGACGTGGGCCCTGGCGAACCTGGCCGTCGTCGTGCTGGCCGGCGGTGCGACGGCGGCCGTTGGCCCCGTCGCCTTCGTCGGCCTGGCGGCCCCGCACATCGCTCGGACGGTCGGCGGCCCGGGTCATGCCCGTCTGCTGCCGATGTCGGCCCTCCTCGGGGCTATGGCGTTGCTCACGGCCGACGTCCTCGGACGAGTCGCCGACTACCCGGACGAAATCGGGGCGGGAGTGACGGCCGGGCTCATCGGCGCTCCGTTCTTCGTCGCACTCGTACGCAAAGGGAGGATCGCGGGAATATGAGGACCGAGCTACGCATGTCGTGGGGCCGGGCCCGATTGCGGATCGAGGCTCGAAGCCTCGCCCTGGCTTCGGCCCTCCTCGCGCTCCTCCTCGTTCTGGCCTGGCTCTCCCTGTCCTCCGGAACGATTCGTCTGAGCGCCGGCAGGATCTGGGAGGCACTGGCGGGCGGTTCGCCGGACTCCGCCGACTCCCGCATCGTCCTCGGCCTCCGCCTCCCGCGCGTCGCAGCGGGGCTCGCGGTCGGCCTCGCCCTCGGGGCGTCTGGGGCGGCTTTCCAGTCGATTTCGCGCAACCCTCTGGGTTCGCCGGACGTCATCGGTTTCACGACCGGCGCCGCCACGGGGGCCGTCGTCCACATCGTCGTCTTCGGCGCGAGCGGGCGCGCCGCTTCCGCGGGAGCGATCGCCTCGGGCATGGCCACGGCCCTCCTCGTCTACTGGCTCGCCCGGGCCGACCGGCGCACCGGCAGCTACCGGCTGATCCTCGTCGGCGTGGGCGTCAGCGCTTTCCTCGGCGCGCTCAACACGCTGATCCTGGCCCGGGGAGACATCGATCTGGCCGTCCGGGCGCGGGTATGGCTGTCGGGGTCTCTCAACGCGGTCACCTGGGAGGGCGCCGGGCCCACGATCGCCGTCGTAGCCCTCGTCTTGCCGGTTCTGGCGGGCCTCGCCCGCCGGCTCGACGTCTTGGAGATGGGCGACGACCAAGCCAGCCAGCTGAGCGTCCGCCCCGAGAGGCTGCGCATCGCGGCCATGCTCGCCGGCGTCGTGCTCACGGCCTCAGCCGTGGCCGCGGCCGGTCCCATCGCCTTCGTCGCCCTCGTCGCCCCGCAGGCGACCGCCCGGATCACCCGCGCCAGTCGCGTCCAGGTCGTGCTCTCGGGGCTGACGGGCGCGGTCCTGCTCATGTCCGCAGATTTGCTGTCGATGCGTGCCCCCGTGCAGCTGCCCCTTCCCGTCGGCCTCGTGACGGGGCTGCTCGGCGGCGTCTACCTGCTCTTCCTCCTCGCGAGGTTCGAGGATGTCTGACGCATCCGACCCGCGGACGGCGGGTGTCACGCCCTCCTCACCCCTGATCGGGCGGGGTCTGAAGCTGGCATACGGGCACCGCGTCGTCAGCGCGGACCTGGACGTCGAGATCCCCCGCGCTTCGTTCACCGTCATCCTCGGCCCGAACGCATGCGGGAAGTCGACGCTGCTCCGCGCGCTCGCGCGTCTCCTGGCTCCGGTGGAAGGCCAGGTGGTCCTCGACGGCCGGGAGATCGGAACGTACCCGTCGCGGCACGTCGCCAGACGCCTAGGCCTTCTGCCCCAGTCCTCGACGTCGCCTCCGGGGATCACCGTCGGGGACCTCGTCGCCCGCGGTCGCTTCCCGCACCAGACGCTGCTGCGCCGATGGTCCAGCGAGGACGACGACGCCGTTCGGCGGGCCATGGAGGATTCGGGGGTGTCCGATCTCGCCGATCGGCAGGTCGACGAGCTCTCTGGCGGTCAGCGCCAGCGGGTCTGGCTCGCGCTGGTCCTGGCCCAGCAGACTCCACTCCTGCTCCTGGACGAGCCCACGACGTTCCTGGACGTCTCCCATCAACTGGAGGTCCTCAACCTGTGCAGACGGCTTCACCGTTCGGGGAGGTACACTCTCGTGGCGGTGTTGCACGACCTGAACCTGGCCTTCCGGTACGCCACGCACCTCGTCGTCATGAAGGACGGCCAGATCCGGGCGACGGGTTCCCCGCGCGATATCGTCACGCCGAGTCTCGTGGAGGACGTCTACGGGATCCGCTGCACCTGCATTCCCGATCCCCACACGGGCAGGCCGCTGGTCATTCCGCTCGACGAAGAGGAGGCGCCCGTGCCGGACGCCGTCCGCGGCCCGGCCCCGGAGGCCGGCGAAGGCTGCGCGCGGCCCGGCTCCGGCGCATCCGGGCCGCGGGAACGCGAGTGAAGGAAGGATAAGAGGAGTGAGGGTAAGGAGATAAAAGGGAAGGGTAGGAGGATATGTTTCCACAGCAGACCGCCCCGGCGCCGTTGGCCTGCGCCGGGGCGCTGGCGAACGCGACGGCGGACGGATCGTGACGCGCATTGCGGGCACGCCCTCCGCGAGGGGCGCGGACTCCGGCCCGCCTGGCGAACACCGCGATCGCCGCGGCCGGTGGCATGTCGAGCTCACGGCGGACGTCCCCCATCCCGTCACCCGCATGCCCAGGGTGACCGGGCCGCTGGAGGAGGCGTGGGCGGCCGCCGGCGGTCACCCTCACTGTTCGCGGTTGCGCGGGGATCTGCTCGCCACGGCCCTGTGCGCGGAGAATCCGAGCATCACCGAGAGGGCCGGCTTCGACCCGGGATCGGATTCTTCGACCTGCCTGTACACGTGGACGATCGAGGACTCAGCCGCCACCGCCGTGGCCTTGTGGACGAATGCGGTCTTCGACGAGCGCTCCCCCGAACGCAACGAGCTCACCAGGCTCCCCGGCTCCGACCTGTGGACGATCACGCTGTGCCTCCCGCGGGAGTGGAGGTCGTCGTACCGTCTGGCCGTCTGGCGGGACGCCGCGCCTCCGCCATGGCGCTTCGCGAAAGGGCGGCACTCCAGGCGCAGGGCGGCGATCGCCTCAGGCGGCCCCGATCCGAAGGCGCGCTGGAGGATCGCCTTCCCTTCCGGCGGCTCCGTGAGTCTGGCCGCCGGCCCCGACGCGCCCGCGGATCGGTGGAGCGTCGGGCTGTCCCGCGCCGAGGGGCCGCCGTCCCCCGCCGACGGGCGGCCTGCCGATAAGCCGTCCACCGGTGGGCCGTCCGCCGAGGGGGCTCTCCAAAGGCCCGGGAAACCGGATGAGGATCCCACTCGGGCTTCAAGGGGCGCCGTCCGCGCTTCAGGGGGCGCCGTCCGCGTCAAGTGCGCCTCCCGCGTCTTCCCTGGCGGCGTCTGCCCACGAGAACGCGTCGATCCCCCACGCGGTGGCGTGGATCGCCTGTCGGTCGACGGCACGCGGGCGTGGATCTACAGGCCTCCCCACATCCGCGGCGTCCCCGCCCTCCGAGATGATCCCCGCCCCGCCCGGCCTCCGGACGATCCTGCGTCCAGTGCGACCCCGCTTCTCGTCCTCTTCGACGGGGACATGTGGGCCCGTCGTCTGCACCTGGGCGACGCCCTCGACCGAGCCATAGCCTTAGGTCTGCTGCCGCCTCTCCACGTCGCCATGCTCGACTCCCTCGACGTGGAGACCCGGTGGCGTACCCTCGGCGTGCCCGGGGGACACGTCGACGCCGTCCTGGACGGCCTCCTTCCGCACATCCGAGCCTGCTACCCGGTGAGCGCGCAAGGGGCCGAAACGATCGTCGCGGGGCAGAGCCTCGGCGGGCTGTCGGCTCTGTGGACTCTGGCCCTCGGCGAGGGCACGGTGGGGCACGCCATCGCCCAGTCGCCGGCGCTGTGGCGGTTCGACGTCGCCGAGCCGCTATTGGCCGAACGGCGCTGGGCCGGAGCGGACATCCAGGCGGGCGCATACGAGACCGAGACTCTGGCCCTCTCCACAGGCCTCGTCACGACGCTGAAGGGTGCCGGACGCCGGGCGAGGCTCGCAGTGGCCTGCGGCGGTCACGACTGGGCGTGGTGGAGGATCGGCCTGCTCGACTCACTGGCGGACATCCTCCACCCATGCGGAGGCCGGTAAGCGGTTAACACGGCGTTGGAAAGCGCGGTAGCACGGCACCGCTCACGTCCCGTCCTCCGCTTGAACGCCGGGGTTTCTTCCACGCCGCATGAGCGGTGTGGAAGAAACCCCGGCCCTACCGCATCCGGCCGACCCATCGCTCCGCTGGGCCACTGAGCTGGAAGCCAAGGCATCGGGCCATGGAGCCTTGCAGCCTTCACACGCCTATGCGCCCCTTCGTCCGATCGCTTCCCGTCACTCCCCGGTGCCGTGGAACACGGCCTCCAGATTGTGCCCGTCCGGGTCCAGGACGAAGGCTCCGTAGTAACCGGGATGGTAGTGGGGGCGTTCGCCGGGAGCGCCGTTGTCGGCGCCCCCGGCCGCGAGTGCGGCACGGTGGAAGTCGTCCACCTGTTGGGTCGACTCCGCCGTGAGGGCCAAATGGACGGGCGTGGGGCTCTCCGCGGGCACCAGCCAGAGGTCGGGGCCGGTCTGGGCGCCCAGGCCGTACACGCCTTCGAACTCCATGAGGACCCGATACCCCAGAGGGGCCAGAGCCGACTCGTAGAAGGCCCGTGAGGCCTTCGCATCACTGACATTGAGGGAAATGTGGTCGATCATGCTCCACAGCCTAATCCCGCCTTCCACCGTTTTCGCCTCGCTCGCCCGAGGCGCAGGAGAGCCGTAGCGAATCGGTTCCGCTCCGTTCGTCCAGTAGGCCGGCGTCGGCGCCTCGGCGACCCTCGCTCCACTCGCCTGGAGTACAGGCTTCCACCGGCCCCGAGCGACGGGCCGGCCGGAATCGAATCCAAATTCCGCATTCCACAAGCGGATCGGATACCCGACGGCCAGCCACAGGATATGGCGCCGCCGGGCTCCCCGTTCGGCGTGTTCGTTCCCGAATCCACTGGTGCGAACTGTAGCATCGTGACATAATGGTGGCACGATGGGGTCGCATCAGGATCTTCACCTCCTGCGTGTGACGTCGGGATTGTCGTCCAAGGCACCCCCCCGAATCTCCTATACACCCGAACGCTCACCCCTCCGCTCCGCCAACATATCCGACCCGCGCAAGCGGAGAATCCTCATACCTCACGTGTATTACGCATTCTCCCGTACAGGAAGGAAATGCAATGATAGCCATCACACTTCTGGTGGGAATATTATTCTGGATAGGTGTAGATATTTGGGCCGGCACATCATCCAGATGGTATAGCGCAGTAAAATTGAATCCGAATATGTACTCCGATGATTTCAGCGTTCTCGTGCCTATTTACGGCAAAGTCAACTACTTGCAGAACGTTGGCTTCCTCCAGGACTATGGCAGGCGCGTCGTCCTCTGCACCACATCGGGCGAATCCGCCGACTTCTACCAGAAACTGGAGGCAATCGCCGAACGATACGGGTTTCGGATCTTCAAAAGCACCTACACTTCACGCTCCTCCGGACGCAAGCGAAGCACCAGCGGCGTCACCAGAGACACTATAGTACGTGACGCTTTGAATCTAGTCGACCTCAATTCATACACAATATGCCTGGATGCTGACACGACGACCGAAGAACCTCTGGAAACGATTATCGGGTCATTCGCTCACAGCGGAGGCGATTTCGCTTCCGTTCGAATTGTCACGCAAACTGACGGGCCGGCCATCGTTCAGATGCAGCGACATGAATACATCATCAGCATGCGCGTCAGGAAGATTATGCCTTGGCTCCTGAGCGGCGCCTTTCATATCGGAAAAACCAACGTGATGAGGCAGATCATGCAAAGGCATTCCCTCTTCTTCCAGGGAAACGACGTCGAAACCGGAATAATCGGGGACGCCATGGGGTTCAAAGCCGTGCACATCCTGGCCACCGTGAACACGAACGTCCCCGACACCTTCCGGGGATGGTGGCGTCAGCGAATCGCTTGGAGCGGAGGGGCGTTCAGGCTCTTCATCGTCAACTTCAGATTCATCTTCCGCCATCCCTTCCTCTGGGCGTACAGCGGAGTCGTCGTCATATTGATGTTCGTCTTGCGCTGGTTCGCCATCTTGACTCCCGGCTGGACTCTGCTCTTGGCCCTGTTCATATACTACATCGCCATGATATGGCTCCATTGGGACGATGGAAGCAAGTGGCTCATATTCCAGCCAGTCTACTCTCTCTTCGTCAGCTTGATCGTCGTCCCCATCGGCATCCTCTACTACTTCGTCATGGCCATTCCCGAACGCAATTTCGGATTCATACGCGTCAAGCGAAAGGCACAGGCACTCACCTCCAGTCCACAGAGTTTCTCAACAAACTTGGATCGTAATGTGGACATCGTCAATACTTCACACGTTCTCTCTCAGCTGTGAGTGAAATGCGTATTCTGATGTCGAATATACATATGAATTCCAACTCCTGTTGCGGTAGGCGCGTGAAAACCAGCGAACACGCAATTCGCGGTTCGCATTAACCGAAAACATATGAAGAGGCGATTCTCGTGAAATCACTTTCAACTGCATTCCGCCACATCGCTCTGGCGTCGGTCGCATCCGTCTGCCTGGCCCTTCCCCTCGGCTCCGCCACTCAGGCCGACACGGGGACGGGTGCGTCGGGATCCTCCACAGCCCCAGCCGCATCCGACGGCTCCTCGTCGTCCACGGAAGAGGTCCACCCCACGGGCGTCGACGCGAACGGCAACCGCCTGTCCGATCTCCAGCTGCGCAAAAATCCCTCTCTCCGCACGTATTCGGGGAATGCCGCCGGACTCTATCCGATGAAGCGGACTGGCGACTCCCCCGACAGCGTGATTCCGCCCGACCAGCGCACACGCGTCAACCCGACGACCGGATACCCCGACCGGGCGATCGTCTACATAACGAAGGACGACAGGCACCACTGCAGCGGCTGGATGGTTTCCGCCGACACGCTCGTCACGGCGGGCCACTGCCTCTACAACAGGGGTGGGAAGGCGTGGTACACGAATCTGAAGTTCTTCCCCGGCGCTAACGGCAACGTTCGTCCTTACGGATTCGCGACTGCCACTCAACTGTGGACGGACGTGAATTACACTCGCTCCGGTGACACCCGGCAGGATTGGGGTGTGGTGAAGCTGAACAGACGCATCGGCGATACCACAGGATGGTTCGGACTTCGTTGGCAGGCTCAGACCTACAATGGGATGACGGCCACCGTCCGCGGTTACCCAGGGGATAAGCCGCACGGTCAAATGTGGACGATGTCGGGAAAGATCGAGGATTCGCAGCCGAACAAGCTGTGCTACTCGCACGATACCTTCGGCGGGCAGAGTGGTTCGCCCATCTATCTGAGCAACAACACCGTCATCGGCATCCACACCAACGGAGTCAGCCGGTTTGGCCTGTGCCCGAAGAGGAATGCGGGGACTCGGATAACGCAAGGCCTCTTCTCCGTCATCCTCAACATCGCCCGCTAGCCTGTGAATCCTGATAGTCTGCCGGCATGGAACGCATCCGCGCGAACGCCAGGTTGAGGCACGCCCTGCTGCTGGGCGCCAGCCTGTTCGCCGCTGTGTGCGGTTGCGCGAGGGAGGCGGGGCCGAGCCGCGACGCTTCACCGCTTCGCAGTGGCGCCCCGTCTCCCTCCTCGCTCACATCACCGCAATCTTCACCCATGTCATCGCCATCCTCGCCCATGTCACCGCCATCCTCCCCGCTCACGTCATCGGGTCATCGCACGGTAGTCAACGGCTCAGTGACCGACAAACAGGGGCGGCCAGTTTCAGGCTGCTCGATCGACGACGAAGGCAGGACCACCGAGGAAGCCATCGTCACCGGCCCCGATGGCCGTTTCACCCTCTACAAGTCGCCGGGCACGTACAAAGTCACGGTAGTCTGCCCCGGCACGGCGTACCGTCGCACAACGGTGAACTTGACGGTTCCCAGCGGCGATCGGAAAGCGGGAGTCGACTTCACGATCGCTGTCGAACCGACATAGCGGATTCCATGCTTGAATCGAGTCCATGCGTAGAAAACCGTAGACGCAGGCGTTTTACGTGTCGTATCCTTCAAAGGTGGAAATGGACGGGTCTGAACAAGCGCAACGTGGGATTCCCGAATCCGGAGGCCGTTCTCTTTCTCCGAGTACGGCCTCGCAATTCGTTCGCGCCAGATTTTCGGCTTCTTCGCATTCGTGGGCGCTGAAGCTCTGGAGGGTTGCCGTACTCCTCACCGTTGTCTTCCTATTCAGCTCGGGCTGTATGCTTCTCATCGTCGTCGTCTCCGCGCCAGCTGCGTTTTCCGGAGAGTATCGCGCCCCAGCCGCCTATGTCTTGGCCGTCGCCAACGTGCTTCTATCCCTGAAGCTATGGGTCCGCGCGGACCCAGCGTATCGGAACAGAACACTGAATGGCTACGGCGACCTCTTCGCCCTCGACCTCGTCGCCCTGGTTGCAGGGGCGATTTTCTACTCCCTTCTGTCACCCAGAGAACTCCCTTCCGCCGCCTCGAGCTCCGAATCGGCAAACTTACTCGTTCGACTGGCGATCACGCTCCTAGTGGCCGGTTTCATCTCCCTCGGCGGTCTGGGAATCGTGAATGCTGGGAGCGGAGTTCACATGTCCGAAGGGAGTTCGGGCGCATCCGTTCGCAGAATCAGGCACGTCGCTTCCAGGGCGGCGGTGCGAGTCCTGGCGGGGACCACGGCCATCGCCGTCGTGTGCGGCGGGGTCGCCATCGGACGCATGCGTCTCACGTCCAGCTCGAAACTGACGTGGACGACGTCCCACGCCTCAACGATCGGAAAGAAGAGGGTTCTCGATATCGTCCAGGCCGCATCCACCATCGTCACTGTGTCGAGCACATCGGGGCGTGTGGTGGTCGAGGGCCTGGACTCCAGCAAGGTAGGCGGCAAAAAGGCGGTTTGGCGGTGGGAATCGAAAGCGCAGATCTACGGGCAGCTTCCAGTCGGCGGAGCGCCGCCTCGCGGTGAGCCCAAAGAGCTTCTGGCTGTTTCCCCAGACGGACGCTATGTGGGATTCCTCATCGCCCCTTCGGTAGTCGACGGGAAGCATTCCCACCAGGCAAAACACTATATTTCAGCGAATATCTCCGCAGCGACCGGGCCGTCAACCGTTGTGGTCCTGGATTCCCGCGACGGAAAAGTAGTCAGAACGTTTCGCAGCGAGGAAAGAATCGCTCGGCTCGCTGTGAACGACCAACTTGTGGCCGTTGAGACCTTCTCACCCGCTTCCCTGGATAAGACGGCAGTCATCGCCTACCGTCTCGACAATGGGAGGCGGGAATGGAAGCAGTTCCGTTCGGATTGGCTCGCCGGCCCGATTTCCCAGGGCTTCGTCACAGTCCCCCGTCTTGCCCATTGCGACGCACGTCTGTATGCGTGTGGCTCGACTTCCCTCACCCTCATTTCCAATCGCAATGGTTCGTCCACCATTAAAGTCATGCATGCGATGCCTTGGATTCCCATGTACACATATTCTCCGAACGGCAATGGCGGTATCGAATTCATGGGGAAAACGACCGCCACCGATTGGGTTGTTCGCTTCATTGATGAGATACCCCAAAAAAATATAATTGAACAAATGACTCTCGATGAAATGATAGAACTTAAAAACAAATGGTCTAAACTGCCTAGGGAACTTTACAATATGAAAACTGGCCAGAGGGTAAACGCTAACGGGAAAAGAATTGAACTTATAATGTTAACCACTGGCCCAGCTATCGGATTGAGACCCTTCAACCTAGAGAAGGGATTGGGGAAACAACAGCATGATGTTGCGATTGAACGGTTAATCGATGTGAGCACCGGTCAAGATATTCCGATTGAAAACGTCAGAGCAATCTATGCAATCGCTATACATGATGAATATATATCTTTAACTGACGTAAACTTGAAGAAAATGGATAAAGAATGGTTTCATATTTTAGTAGCAAATTCCATGTCTGGAAATATTGCAAGTTCAAAAAACTAGATATTTTTCGTGGTTTATATTTTGGCTCCTCTTTAGCCTCTTGCTTATTGATTTGTATATTATTTTTCAATCATGGTCTCAATTTGCAGGTAAAAGTTCCTTCAGGTAGAGTGGTTATTCTTCTTGTATGTGCCGTGGTTCTTGCGACTCCATGGATTTTAAGGGTCCGGCGTCCTCGAAGGATTCATTTCGCCGCATTCTTCATATGTTTATTCTACCCAACATGTTTTCTATGGTATAAATGGCTTGATATATTTGTCTCAACAGGTTTCAGCATTCATTTCCTTCTGCTCCTCACAGCGACAGCCCTATCACTTGGTCTGGCGGTGACCTCGCGAGTATACTTGAAGTTCCAGCACCATCGCTCATCTGCCAAGCAAACGAAGGACGTGAGAAAACAGACCGCGCCTTTTTCCATGTCTCAAGTAAAGCGGATCGTGTCTCTTTTCCGTCGCCGTCATATCGACAAGCTTGCCGCACGTCTCCGAAGGGAGATCGAGGCCCTCAAGCACTTTCCGAAAATGGGGATCGCAGCATCCTTGGCTCTGTGGGCATTCTTGCTCGCCGGGATTCTCGGACTTCCTCATGTCTACGTTCCCGTTCATACGACGACCGCGACTCCGATCGCAGCGCCGAAACCCATATCCGCCGTCAAAGGTGAACGGACGTGGATCAGAAACTTGACAGGTCGCCAAATCGACGTCAAGGCGGGATCTCGAGGCCCCATCGTTCTTCTACAGAAACGGCATAGCGTGGAACTCGTCGGCATCAACGGCGCATCGGGAACAACCGCCTGGTCCTACCGCAGAGACAAGGTTAAGCCTGGCGGTAATTGTAAAGGAGAAATAAGTCGTTATCGAACGATATCCACCATACCGTGCGGTATTATAACCAGCCCAAACAGGCGATACGCTGCATTCGCGGTTTTCGCTGCGCAGAATTCAAAAGAATATGACCTAGCATCTGTTGTCGTTGTCGATACTAATACTGGCGCTGTTGTCATCGAACGGCCTTACAATGGAGCTCAACTTACAGATCACATTGCTTATATCGGCAAGGAAGGCATCTCCCTGAGAGACGGTAGCACCCTGTGGGAAAACACCACCGAGGCAAGTGGCCAATACTGGGGTTCCGTCGGGAGTTCCGCGTTCGTCACCAGATTCTCATGTCCGAATGACAGATATAAACCTACCTGGCCTTCGAAAGTCTGTGAGGTTCGGATGGCCAGCGATTTACATCCTTCCACTACCCACGCGATCACTAATGTCCTTTTCTTTGATTCTGATACCGCAACTCCTTATATTAGAAACGGATGGCTTGTCAGACGTATTGATCGAGACAATAAGAACAACATACGATTGAAAAACAGTCCCCATCACGATCTCGAAGCTGTGAATGTCGACAATGGTGCAATTGTTCATTTGGGGAATAGCGCACGAACACTTCCGCCCGCCATAAGTAATATCATTGTTTTTTATTTTGAAGACAAAGACAGTACCCCGCCTAGAATAGTTGGCCTTCCCGAAGGGAAAGATTTAATCTCTTCTGCTACATTTAAAGAATATGAAAAAAATATAGTGAAATCTCTTTATCCTACGCGAGATATTTTTTCCGTAAGATGGAATGATCAGCAGAATAATGATGCGATATCGCCAAAAATTGTCCTCACTCGACCAGGATTCACCGAATCGGTCAACGTGTCCGTTCCCTTACAGTTGATTCGCTACAGCCCGGATATCGGCCAGGAAAGCGATAGATGCCTCGTGGCTATCCCGACACCAGGTTCTTTGGTCGTTCCCATACCGGTTAATGCAAATTATTCTTACTCTAATGTAATCTCTGACCGTACTATTCTAATTGGCGTAAGGTAATATTCTCCCTATCCTCATGTGACCGTTCCAGATCTCCGACGGAACAGGGATTATGCCCGCAGCCGTCCCAACCATCTGGGAACCTTGGAGGAATATTCGGCGTATTCTTCGGGAAAAGTACGGCGCAGCGCCTTCTCCTCGGCCGGGATCTGCAACCGGTCGATGAGGAGTGCGAAACAGGCCGCGGGCAGCCACGCCCATGGGCCGCGCAGAACGGCGTGAGCTGCGAGGATTCCCGCCATTGCGACGTACATGGGGTTGCGCGTCACGCGGTAGACGCCGTCCCTGACGAGAGCTCGCGGGCGGTCGACGTCGACCGGATCGGCCGAAACCCCCGCACGGTAGAAGCGCATCGACGAACCGAAAAGGAATGCCAAGCTCGCCAGAGCAAGCGGCAGGGCAAGCGTCCACTGCCACCATCGTGGGCCGGGCGGTGCAGCAGGCAGAAAGGCCTGTGCCGCCAGACCGAACACCATGAGGAACATCGGTGGGATTCTGGGCATCGCTGCGTTTTCCGTCTCTGTTTCTTTCCGAATCCCTAGCCTAGCAGCGCAGCCAGCGCTTCCGAATATCCGGCTATCTCCGTCGACTCCCGCATATGGCGTTCCCTCCCGCTCGCCCTGCGTCTTCGCTAGTATCGGCCCCATGGCAGTCCATCCGAATCCCCCCGCCTTTGGGCGGCGCGCTCTGCCCATTCGCGAGCGCGTAATGCTCCAACCTGAGGAACCGCCAGTCTGCGCGTGGCAAGCCAGCGATGCCCGCGCCTTCGCCGGCTATGTCCTCTCCCTCGCCGGGGCGCACTCCGACCGCCCGGGAATCGTCGCGGTGGACGGCCGCGGCGGCGCCGGCAAGACCACGCTCACGTCGATGCTCGTATCCGCGTCCCCCGGCGCGCAGGTGCTGCACATCGACGACGTCGACTGGAACGAGCCCCTCTACCAGTGGGATCACCTGCTCGTCACGGCGCTCGGCGAGTTGCACAGAGCCGGTTCCCTCGACTTCACGCCTCCGGCGTGGCACCGCCACGGGCGCGAGGGCTCCATCGTCGTTCCCGCAGGTGCGCCGTTCGTCATCGTCGAGGGGACGGGCGCGGGAATGCGCGCGGTCGTCGACCTGATCGACGTGCACATATGGGTTCAGACCGACGACGGCGTGGCCGAGGAACGCGGTATCGGGCGCGACACGGCCTTAGGCGTGAACGGAGACGCCGAGGAGACGATCCACTTCTGGCATTGGTGGATGGCTGGCGAGCGTTCCTTCTTCGCCGCCGACCGCCCCTGGGAGCGCGCACACCTCATCGTGTCGGGCGAACCCCTTCCCGGCCTCGCCGCCGGCGAGCTCGCCTGGGAGGAGGGCCCGCTTCGCTGACGGCGACGCTCCGGCGCCCGGCCCTTCGGCATTCCCGCTCCTCAGGCTCTCCGATCCCCGGCGGCCAGCGCGCTACGGCTTGACGTACGCGTATCCCTGCCGCGCATACTCGGCGATCGAGGGAATCGCCGCCGGTATCGGGGTCACCCACTGCGGCAGCGTCTTCGGATCGATCCCGTGGTTGGCGATGGAACGCGAGCAGACTTCGAAGGTGGCTCCGGCCTGCGCGGCGCGCTCCATGGCTTCGGTCCAATCGTTGTCGCCTTGCAGAACGTAGATCGCGGTGCCGTTGATCATGACGGAGACCCTCGAAGCCAGTCCGAGATTCGTGAGATTGCCGAGATTGCTGAGCACGGCGGGCCAGCGGTCAGCCGCGGAGACATGAAGGAGGTAGCGCGCATCCTCCGCGTATTCTTCGTTCATCTGTTCGTCCTTCGTTTCATCTGTCGCCTTTCGGCTTTTCCGCCATTTTCCCACAATCGCGTCGCCTAGGGTGGTGCGATGAGGTCGTCTCCTTCGGGTTGTGCCTGCCGCCCCACTGCGCGGGCCCGGCTCGCGGTTCTCGCCGCAACCGCACGCAGGCTTCTGTTTCACCCTCCGCGTTCGAGGAGTTCGCGGTACGGCGTCCATCCCACGGGGAGCAATCCGCCGATGCCCGCACGCCGTCGGTCGTCGGACGCCGACCAGCCTTGCGCCTCCACGGCCCCGGCTTTCCCGACTGCGCCTTGCGCTACGCGGAATCCGAGGTCCTCGAACGTTGTGTCGGGAGCGGTGCCGCGGCGGACGGACGCCCGCACGCTCCACTGCCGATCGGAGTACCCACCGCCGCGCAGCACGCGGTAGTCGCGGTATCTCGCGGGGTCGGCGAAGTCCCAGCACCACTCCCAGACGTTCCCGAGGGTGTCGAACAGCCCGAGGCCGTTCGGCGCCTTGCCGCGCACCGGCTGAGGCTCGTCGACGTCGTCGGCCTCGGTCCACGCGATCTCGCCAAGCGGCCCGTATGTCGGTCCGTCCGTTCCCGCGCGGCACGCGTACTCCCATTCGGCCTCGGTGGGCAGGCGGTAGCCGTCGGCGTCCACGGCCCAGTCGACGAAGCTGCCGTCCACGCGGTACGCGCGTCGGAGGCCAGCTTGGTCCGACGCCGCATTGCACCAGCCGATCGCATCGAACCAGGTCACGCCATGCACGGGGGTGTCGGGCAGCGCCGCGCCCGCGGGCTCGCAACGATGGGGGCCCGGCGTCTTCGGAATGGCGTCGGCCCTGACCGCGGCGTGCCGCCCGAGCACCGCAGCGTACTCCGCCTGCGTCACCGGAGCGTCGGCGATCGCGAAGGCCTGAAGTTCGAGGTCGACTCGCTCGCCGAGCCGGGCGTCGTGAAGGCGAACGGCCCCGGGAGGGAGGGTGACGAAGCGCGGCGTGTACACGGGGCAATCCTATCGATCCGGCAGCCACGGACTCGATGAGCCGACGGGCCCCGTACGGATGGCCGCATGAAGAACGGCTCCGGCTCGGTCGGCTCCGGCTAGACTCAACCATGCCGTTGCGAGACATTCAGGGCGTTCGGAGTCAGGGTTCAAGCATCGAGCCCGGCGGATCGAATCCGCCCGGTTCGCCGACTCACCACGGCCGGAACCGCCTCATCGCCCTCAGCCGCCCCATCGAAAGGACTCTCCGTGAACTTGAACGACGTACAGCAAACGCTCTTCTTCCCGCTGATGGGCCGCGCCGAGGCCGCGCGCCGCTGGCCGGACCTCTTCCCGGACCCCTGGGCGGAGCACGCGATGAGCATCCGGGAATCCGAGGGGAGCACCGCGCAGCAGCTCGGCGCTTTTCCAACCGCCGTCTACGGCCTGCGTCATCTGCTGACGATCCGCGAGATCAACGCCTATCTCACAGGCCACCCCGGTGCGGCGATCGTGAACATCGGCTGCGGGCTCGACCGCATCGTGCACGAAATCGTCGATCCCGATTCCCTCGTCTACAATCTCGACTTCCCCGAAGTGCTTCAGGCGCGTGACCGCTGGATCGATCCTCACGAACGCGAGGTCGCCCTCCCCTATTCGGCGACCGACCATCGATGGATGGACCACGTCGACGCCGGCAGAGGGCTCATCGCGATCGCAGCCGGCGTCTTCTACTATTTCGAGGTCGACGAAGTCAGAGCGCTCGTGCGCGAGATGGGCACGCGCTTCCCGGGCGGTCGGCTGTGCTACGACGCCGAATCCCCGAAGATGACCGCAGGCAGCGAGAAGAGCATCCACCGCAACGGCACCCCCGACGCGCGCATGCCCTTCCGGGTCAAGGACCCCTACAGCGTGCGGACCTGGAGCGATCGAATAGACGACGTGCGCATCGAGTTCGACTTCTCCTCCTACCTTCCCGGCCATTCTCGCTCACAGCTCCCACGCGGGATTCGCTTCGGATTCACCGCCATGCGCCTGCTGAAGGGCATGTACGAGGTGGTCGTGACCTTCACAGGCAGCGCGACCTGACGCGATCGGGGGCATCGGCCCGCCCCGCAATCGGCGGCAAGGCCGGATGACGTCTCGGAGATTGACCGCGGAGGATGCGTCCCTGTTTCGACGGAATGGCTTGACTGCACTCCCCCGCGACGTGCCAGACTGAATCACAATACGAGACTTGATTCAGAAGGCGGTTCGTATGGCGAAGACACCTATGGGAGCGGCGATTGCAAGTGCCTGCGAAGCAGCCGGGCTCTCTCAAAGGGTGCTTGGAGACCGCACCGGCATATCCCAATCGACGCTCAGCCGCATTCTCTCCGGCAAATGCTCAGCGAAGATGACCGAGATCATCTTGATGGCCGAAGCCACTGGCTGCACAGTCGCGCAGCTGTCGGGAAATTCCGTCACCGAGAGAATTCAATGTGTCGCGCGAACGACGAATAGTTCGACGATGGAGAGAATGCGCCAGCGTTTGCTTCATTTCATCGAACTAGACGCTTACCTGGACGATCAGGCGATTCCCGCACTCCTGCATATTCTTTTCGATGATGTGGCAAAAGAGTTATCGATAGCAGTCGAGCGAAGTAGCGGCGGGAGGTGAGCATCTTCTGGATAGGGCAGCAATGAGAAACATTCACCTGCGTTTAAAAGAGCTTGACGACGGACTCCTGCCGTTGGAGAAGACGAACCTGATGAGACTTCCCTGCTGGAGTTGAGTTCGTTACAATCACGCACTACCGAGGATTTCTCCGTGGACCACGGTGAACCACCCGTCCTCGCTTGCACCCCACTGCCGCCATCCCTCGGCCATCGCCTCGAGGTCGTCGGCCGTCGCCAAACCGATCTCGCACGCCTGCGGGCCGAACGAAGTCAGGCACCGCTCGGCCCATGTGGCCGACCACCATTCGCGATCTCGCTCCGTGGCGAAGCACCAGGTCGAGGCCGAGGCGACCACCTGCGTCAGCCCCGCCTGGCGCGTCCATGCCAGCAGCCTGCTTCCGGCGTCGGGCTCGCCGCCGTTGGCCCGGGCGGTGGCCGTATAGACGGAAAGCCACAGGTCCATGCCTTCGGGCCGCGGGAACCAGCTCATGGCCGAGTAGACGGCGTCGCGCACCGCGACCGTCCCGCCGGGGCGGGCGACTCGGCGCATCTCGGCCAGGGCCGCCACCGGCCCGTCCACGTGCTGGATCACCTGATGGGCGTGGACTACGTCGAAGGCGCCGTCCTCGAAGGGCAGAGCGAATACGTCGCCGGCGGCCAGTTCGACTCGGTCCAGGAGGCCCCGCGCCTCAAGCGTGGCCCGGGCCGCCTCCAACGCGGCAGGAGAGGCGTCGAGCGCCACGACCCGTCCGGGCGCCACGAGCTCGGCGAGATCGGCGGTGATGGACGCCGGCCCGCATCCGACGTCGAGCAGGTCCATACCGGGGTGCAGGCGGGGGAGCAGATATCCCGCCGAATCCAGGGCGCCGCGGCGCGAGTGCCCTTCGAGCACCGCCGGGCCGTGTCCATGGGTGTACCGGACGCTCATGCGGCCGTGTGGAGAATGCTCGGACATCGCAATCCCCTTAGGAGGGCAAACCGCTGCTCGCCAGGCCCGCCCGGGGGCTTCCCGGGCTATTTGGCGCCATTGGCCTGCCCTTTGGCTGCGGGCGACACCTGCGTGACGAAGTCCTCCATGCCGCGGTTGTCCTTCACGACGGCGGTGACGGAGACGGCCTGGTCGGCGGAGACCGTGGTGGCGGTCCGCACGCCGTGGAGTTCCTCTTCGCTGCCGTCGGGGCGTTGGATGTACCAGTCGACTTTGGCGACGGTCCCGTCGGCGTCGGTGGAGGCCGACGCGTCCAAGGAGAGCCGGGAGCCGTTGCGGGCGACGGTCATGGCGCCCTTGGGCCGCGCGTTGCGGACCTGCTCTTCGGCGGCGGGGAGGGCGGCGCCCTGCTGGCCGCCTCCGTCCTTCAGGGCGTTCATGACGGCGTCGGCGGTTGCGGTGTGCCCGTCGGCGATCGGGTGGAAGCGGCCGTCCTCGAAGAGGCCGTAGAACCACGATCCCTTGGCGCCGCACAGCTCATGGCCGTTGAATGCGCCGGTCGGGTCGGCGAACAGGTAGCCGTGGCGCAGCGCGGAGGCCTTCAGGGCCGCGTTGACCTCATCGGTCTTGGCCGCGATCCAACGTTGATCCACCTTCTTGACCCCTTCGCAGCGCCCCGGGATCAGTCCGCCTTCCCCTCCCTTGACGGGGAACATGTGGGGATAGCCGACTGCGACGACCGCGGCCTTGGGGGCGCGTGAACGGATGTCGGCCATGATCGCGTCGTAGCTGTGGATGCCTTCTTGCGTGCTTTTGCCGCGCAGGGCGTCCAGGGCGGCGTCGACCGGGTCGGTGATCTTCTTGTCGCCGCTGCACGTGACGAAGGGGAATATCCTCGCGCCCCCGATGCAGTCGGTGAGGGTCTTGCGGAAACCTGCGTCGTTGCCTCCGATGGAGAACGTCACCAGGCCGGTGGACGAGCCGACGCGGTCGAGTTGGGCGGGCTCGCCCCAGGCGGTGTTGGCCTGGTAGAAGTCCTTGGTGCGGGCCTCGGCGCAGGCGTGGAAATCCAGCGCCCTGTCGATGCGCTTGCCCACCTTGTGAGCGTAGGCGCCCTCGGAGCGCTTGCACCTGTTGCCGCCGACGACGTCGGTGCCTTTGGCATACGGGAGTACGCCGAAGCCTGAAGCGTAGGAGTCGCCGAGGGCCACGTAGCGGCCGGTCGGCACAACAGCCGGCCGTTGAGCGGAGTGGGCCGTGGCACCGACGTCGGCCACGGTCAGGATCATCGCGATCGCTGAGAGAAGGCCGAGCCGGGAGGATCGAGGACGCGGGAAACGCCGACGCCGCCGAGCCCGCTGGAGGATTCGGATTCCTCCCAGGCCCCGGGCCTGTTGAAGGTGCTGGCCGGCCGGGCGGACGGACGGGATCGGGGAGTGCGAATTGTTGAACACGGTGGATTCCTCAGGTTGTTCTGGCTGTGCGAAATGAGCGCTGGAAGTGGCTGCCAACAGGATGCGATCCGGAAGCCCCGCAGGTCAACCCCTCATACCCATTCAGAGTTACCCATACACATCTAATCCCCGTTCAGCTATGCGAGCCGCCGAAGGGGGTGCGCTCGCCGCGCCATCCGGTGGCGCGCAGGAACTGCTCCCAGGTGAGGGTGCCCGGGGTGAGGCGGCGGCTCCATTCCAAGTCGCGTCCCGGCCTGAAATACCCGTAGTTCACCGTGTAGTTGACCATGCCCAGGATCTCCTCCGCCTGCGATTCGGCGGCGAGTTCGGGGAAGTAGTGGAGCAGACCCTCGCGCGTGAACGCATCGCCGTACTCGGCCTTCACGCCGGTGACCCGCTGGAAGGTCTCGATCATCTCGCGGGGCGAGACGATGTCGCCGACGAGCGGGAGCGTTCGGCCCCGGTAGGCCTCGGGGTGGGAGAGGATTTCGAGTACCGCCGGGCCGGTGGCCGTCAGCGGGTCCACGAAGGGCGCCCGGAAATCCTCGGGAAGGTAGACGGGCAGAATGAGCGAGTCGCCTTCCCTGCGTGGCACGTAGTACTCCAGCAGATTGGTGAAGAAGAAGGAGAGCATGACGAAGGCGCAGGTCACGGGCAGCGTGCGGATGTAGTCAGCGATCCGGGCCTTATCGGTGAAGTGAGGGGCGAACCATTGCCCGCCTGAGATCTCGTCGACGTTTTCGAGGGTGCTGAACACGAGGCGTCCGACGCCCGCCCGCACGGCGGCGTCCGCCAGGCGGCACCCCAGTTCGTATTCGCGCGAGCCTTCCGGCGCGATGGGCGGGGTCATCAGGAAGGCGCCGTCCGCGCCGACGAAAGCGGCGAGCCACTCCTCGTCGTGCCCCAGCGCCAGCGGGGCGGAGACGACTTCCGCGCCGAGCCGGGCGAGGTTCTGCGCCTGAGAGGAGGAGGGATCGCGGGTGAGGGCGCGCACTCTGAAGCGTCCGTCGTCTATCAGCGTCCTGACGACGCTGCGACCTTGCTTGCTGGTGCCGCCGGCGACGGCTATGAGCGGTTCAGCGGGCATTGCGGCATTCTCCTTGAACTTCAGGGGGTTATGATCGTGTGCAAACGCCAGTATGGAACCGCGAGTCGACTGGAACAAGAACTATCCTTTCGGATAGGTACCCTGGGAAGGAAGGCGCAGGCCATGAGAACGGAATGCATCAGCGATTTCGTGAGTCTGGGTGGGAAAACCTACCCCTGTCCCATCAGCGTCGCCATGGATTTGGTGGGCGGCAAGTGGAAGGCGGTCATCCTCTACCACCTGCAGCACGGGCCCAAACGTTTCGGCGAGCTGCGGCGCGCCCTCATCTCGCCGACGGAGGCGGTGCTGAGCAACCAGCTCAGGCAGCTGGAGCGGGACGGGCTGGTCTCACGGGAGGTCTTCGGGAGCAAGCCGCCTGTGAAGACGGTCTATTCGCTCACCGAATTCGGGCGCACTTTCCTTCCCGCCTTGACCGCCCTGACCGAGTGGGGCAATCGAGTGGTCTGCGAGCGGGGGCGCTTCGAATGAAGTTCGAATGAAGGCGATGACTGCCGGCCGGGGCCGGCTCCTTGTCAGCCGCCATCGTCCCTCGCCTCCGCCGGACAGGCGTTCAAAACAGTCGCCGGATGGCCGTTGACCAGCACCGGAACCAGCCGTGGCCCTTCGAATCCTGCACGTATCAGTTCATCTGCCACAAGCTGCTCCATCTTCCGTGAGACCAGTAGCACCAGCCGTCCCGTCCGCGGGTCGAGTACACGGCGGAAGCTCGCCGCCATGGCCGCGTAGAACTCCTGGGCCGACCCGGCGAAAGACTCGAACTCCCCCCACGGCGGGTCCGTCGCCACCACACTTGCCGAACCCGACTCCACCGAGGGCAGTTCGAGCGCGTCCTCGCGCAGGAACTCGATCGGCGCGCCGGCCCTCGGGCTGTCGAAACGAGGCTCGGCGTACAGGTCGACCCCGATGACCCGCCTGGCCGGCCATTCCGCGCGCGCCCTGCAAAGCGCTCCACTTCCAGCGAACGGATCCAGGAACACATCCCCGCCCTGCGGCTTCGACATCCGCACTAGCAACCGACTCAGCTCGGGGCTCAGCGACCCGGCCGGCCCCGGCTTGGCCGCTCGTGAAAGGCGACGCCCCAGCACGATGGTCCCCAAGGCGCGCCTCCCGATGAGCCATAGCTCGTCCCCGCCGCCGCGGGACATCACCCGCGCCCCTGTAGCAGACATCACGGCACGCTCCAACGTCCCTTTCGCATGGCGATCCAACGGCTCCAACTGGCCATCTATCTGCGCCATGATCCGGAAACCGGACATGCGTTCCAAGCCAGGCGGGACGGATCGCCGTAGCCGTTGGGCGATAGCCTTGGCCGCACCGCTCAAAGAAGTCCGGGGCACTTCCAGAACCAGCTGAAAGGCATTCTTGATGTAGAGCAGCTTGGCCACCGACTCGGCCGGAGCCGACGTCGAAAAGAGCAGGGCGCTATCGTCCCTGTGAGACGCTGAAACCAGCCGCAGATCGGCCCGAAGGCACTCCTCGACCAAAGCGGCGAGCCCCGCCGGGAAGGTCACAAGGTAGCGTTGGCGCTGGGGGCCGTCGCTCTGACCGCTCTGGATCCGGCGAGGGCCGCCTGTGGTTATCCTTCGACGCCCTCCAACACTGGACGTCCGAGCAGCGCTAGCCGCCTTGCGCGGATTTGCCATGCCTTGCACTCCCAATCTGACAGGAGCCTTCCGTCATCGGGGATTCTACCTGACTCGGTTCATGCCATACGCCGCGATGAGGCTCGCGGGCGGTGGCCGCCGAGATAGCCGTGCTCATCGGCACCCAGTTGAAGGGCGGTCCTCGCGAACGCCTCGCCTCGCGCAGATGCTGAAGGGCTTCGCTATGGTCGCGAGGCGCTCCACATGCGCGCATACTTGCCGCCGCGCGCGAGCAGCTCCTCGTGCGTGCCCTGCTCGGCGACCGCCCCGCCGTCGATGACCGCGATGCTGTCCGCCTTGCGGATGACGGAGAGCGTGTGCGCCACCATGACCACGGTCTTGCGCGAGGAGAGCAGGTTGGCGACGGCCTTGCGTACCGCCAGCTCGTTCTCCACGTCCAGGTTGGAGGTGGCCTCGTCGAGCAGGACGATCGGCGCGTCACGGAGAATGGCGCGGGCGATCGAGATGCGTTGGCGCTCGCCGCCCGACAGGAACCCGCCGTTCTCCCCGATCCGCGTCGCGTAGCCTTCGGGCAGCGCGCTGACGAAGCCGTCGGCGTTGGCCAGCCGGCACGCCTCGCGCACCTCCTCGTCGCTCGCTCCGGGCCGCGCGTACCTCACGTTGTCCATAACCGAGTCGTCGAAGAGGAACACGTCCTGGTCCACGAGCGCCACGTTGCGCAGCACGCTCTCGGGCGC
>ERZ772764.220-NODE-220-length-42274-cov-4.159952_pt1 | contig 42274 bp, 61 predicted proteins | sample MGYA00512163_ERZ772764 | MGnify/ENA primary metagenome ERZ772764 (study PRJEB29015, sample SAMEA2737903) | human oral metagenome | biome: human oral; feature: human-associated habitat; material: dental | place: China | collected 2094 ... | reverse complement strand
CTGGTAACAGTGTCGCAATCGAGCCGTTCGAGGCTTTCGCATCGCGCACGCCTGACGAAACGTTCGATGCTCTGGTGACTAACGTTCCGTTCGGGGATTCGGGCATCCGTACCGCTAAAGGCATGGACCAGAAGTATCAGGATCAAAGCCTGCAAGGTTACTTCCTGCTGCGCGGCCTCGACAAGCTGAAGCCGGGCGGTCTGATGGCCGTGATTCTGCCGGGTAGCGTCGTTGCCAATCGTGGCGCACGTGAAACCAAAGTGCGGACCATGCTCAGCCTGAAGGCAGAGTTTTGCGGAGCCATCCGCCTTCCTAACAGCGTGTTTGAATCGACCGGCGCTGACGTGATTACTGACGTTGCCGTATTCAAGAAACACGGCGCTGATGCGGCTGAAAAGATCGATGCTCTTTTCCGTGCCGGCAAATCCGATGAACTGCGCTCGATGGGCGTGCTTTTCGATGAATTCATCGATGGCAATTGGTTCAAGGGCGAAGGTCGCAAGTATCTGCATGGCGAAGAAGTGACGGTTAACGGGCGCTGGGGCGAGACGCAAAAGGTTGTTTCTACCAAGAGCGTTACGGAAATCGGCCCGCTGCTGCGAGAGCTTCGCTTCAAATCGCGCATTAACTGGGACGCTCTGGGGGCTGCCGACGTAAGCCTTGCCTATGACGTGGGCGACGAAATCACTGCGCCGGATGGAACGCTGATGCGCTGGGATGGAGAAACGTTCGTCGAGGTCAAGCGCGCCGAAGTGAAGGTCAACCCGTTTGCTCGCGTGGTCGAGGCAATGGACCTAACGGCCGTTCAGTTTTATTACGCAGGCTTCAGTGACGATGACGTGGCCGGCGCGCTGCAATACGTGGCTGACAATCACGTGGCCGTCAAACCGTGGGTCAACACGCTGAACCTTGGCAAGCGCCTTGATGTTCTCGTATGCGCGGCCGTCGAAGCATTCGACGAGAAAGCACCGACCGATAACCTGGGGGAAGAGCATCCGCGCCTGACCGAGGACGTGCAAGCTTCCATCAAGGCCGTGCGCAACGTCACTCCCAAGGAAAGCGCGAAGGGCGTCTATAACCGCTTCAAGGCATTCACTGATAGCGGCGTGCTGTCTCCGGTGTGGTTCGGGCAGGTGGCCGAGCTGAAGACCATCGAGAGCAATGCGGCTAAATTCGAGGTCGCAAAGGGGCGTCAGAAATGGGTCAGCATCAATGAGATGCGCAAAGCCGGCATTGACGTTGACGGTGAAGAATTCGTCCACAACGGCGACAATGTTGCGCTGATGGATGAGGTCTGCACTGGCAAGGCCGCTGACGTTATCGAGGCGCTGAAGAACGCTGACGTATCGCCGGAACGCAAGGCCCGTCAACTGGCACTTGCTATGGAACGTATCGAGAAAATCGACGTTTCCAAGATGATCTTTACGCTTACGACCAAATACGTTTCAGCGGAAGCTAAGGCGGAATTCCTGAACCTGTACGCCAATCGGTCCAGCTATCCATGCTATGCGACTAACGATGAGATCGTTGTTCTGCCAGCGGCTGATGTGAAGTATGTAGCGTTCGGAAACGTCGATAAACTGTTTGTTCGTGCCCTCATCGGTTACGTGAACGATGGTCGCGTTTCGTTCGGAAACCTGAAGGTTGATGGCATTCCGGATGACGAACAAAAGCAGGCAAAGCGCGATCTTCTCGACGATTACCGCAAGTACCTGAACAAGCTGGACACGCAGTTCAATCTTTGGGTTCACTCGAATCGTGCGCTCAAGACGGCGCTAGAAATGCGCCTGAACTCGGCAGAGAATGCCTTCTTCAAGACGCAGGCCAGCGACGGCCCGCTGACGATTCCAGGCCTGTCTGGTGATATCAAGCTTCACGGCTATCAGCGCGCTTTCGTGCGCAAGATCGCAGCGCGATTCAACGGCATCAACTCGTTCGATGTGGGTCTCGGCAAGAGCTTCACGGCGCTGGCCAGCGTGCAGTATGCGCAAGCCATCGGCGCGAAGAAAAAGACGGTATTCGTGGTGCCGAAATCCGTTATCACTAACTGGGTGAAGGAAGCCAACCGCCTGTTTTCCGCTGACGTTGCTAACGATATCCTTGTGGTCGGCGCCGTTGAGAAGAAAGGAAAACTTGACGTTGATTCCAAGCGGTTTGACGCAGACTTGCAGCGCATCGCGGATAACGTTCACTCGAAGATTTTCATGACGGCTGAAGCGTTCCAGCGTATCCGCATCCGGGAAGAGGATGTGAGGGAATATCTGGATGCCATGAAGCTGAACGATGCTGATGCTTACGGTCCGAAGGATTCAGACGCAGACCATAGCCGATCGGAAAGCCGCTTGTATGCAATCGAAAAGATTCTGACGGAAGACGGCAAGAGCGAAGGCGCGCCGTTCTGGCATACGCTAGGTATCGATTCTGTCGTGTTCGATGAGATGCACGTGAACAAGAATGCCGTGATGGCCATCGGTGTACGCGGCGCAAAATTCCTGTCGCTGCCGCCTGCATCCAAGAAAGCCGTGGACGTGATGTGCAAGACTTGGCTGATCCGTCGTGACCATGGGTCTGGTGTGCTGGGACTGACCGCTACGCCTATCACTAACTCGCCGCTGGAAATCTACGGGATGATGTCCATTGTCGAGGGCATGGACGCGGTTAACGATGCGTGTGGCGTCTCTGGCCCGGGCGACTTCATCAAGGAATCTGTCATCGTCGAAAACCGTGCGGAACTCGGCGTGGATGGCGAAGAGCGGATGATGGATGTCTTTGTCGGTCTGAAAAACACGCAGATTCTGGCTCGCTTGGTGCGAGGTGTATGCGATATCAAGACGGCCGCCGATGCCGGGAACATTGTCCAGCCTGACAGTGAAGAGGTGGTGCAAGGCGTTCCGCTGGATAACGACACGGGCCGGCAATTGCGTCAGATGATCCTTGCCTACCAGATCATGCAAGGTGCGGTTGACGCAGGCCCGGAAATCCCCGAGCGCGTGGCAGAGGTCTATGGGTCCAAGCTGAAAACGCTTATGTCTCCGCTCAACCTGTTGTCGAATATGTCGAAACTGATGGTTGACGAGGATGCCGCCAAGAAACGCACGGTCTATATCGGCGGTTCCGAAGAGCTGACGGCCAAATTCAACGGCCTGAAGATCAAGGAAAAACGCGCCTATGGCCCGCGCCTTGATGCGAGCGAAACGGTCAAAGTGACGGTCAATCCGGAAGATGAAGAAGACGTGGAATTCATCGTTCAGATTGGGGCCATCTATGACGGCTCAAAGACGATCATCGACACTACGTCTTGGGAGACGCAAGACAAATTTGAGGCACTAGCCGCGAAGCTTGACGTTCCGCTTGATGTGAAGCCGTCGGAGAAATTCAAGGCCCTTATCGACAACATGAAGGCGGAAGCTGCCAATGTGCGCGGTATCAAGAATGGCGAGCGGATCGAGCACGCCAAGCAGATCGTCTTCTGCGACATGCTGGCAACTCATAACAAGCTGAAGCGATTCATTTGCTCGCGTATGGGCATCCCAGCGTCAGAGGTCATCATTGTTACGGGGCAGCGCAACGGCTCACCTGAAGAAATTCAGGACGTGCAGGACGGGTTCAATGACGGGCGCTATCGCATCATCATCGCAAACGAGAAAGCCGAGGTTGGCATCAACCTGCAAAAGGGTACGCAGGCTATCCATCACCTGACAATTGGATGGACCCCGGACAGTTTGCAGCAGCGTAACGGCCGTGGCGTGCGGCAGGGTAACGAGACTGCCAAAGTGAACGTCTATTACTACGATGCCGAAGGTACTTTCGACCAGATGAAGCGGTCCATGGTCAACAAGAAAGCCGACTGGATCGAAAAGGTGATGACGGGCGAAGGCCGCACGGTGGCAGTGAATGCGGGCCTGACACGCGAGCAAATGGACGCGCTGATCGATGGCATGGGCGACGCCGAGAGCATCGCCAAAGCGCAAGCCAAAACGGAAGAGAAGGCCAAGAAAGAAGCACGTGACCGCGCCGTCAATCAGCAGATGATCATGATTGAGGTGGCGAAGAAAAGCGCGGAAGAGCTGCAGAAAGCGTCCGACATTAGCAAGTGGGCGACCTCGATGATCAATCGGCTTATCACGCCGGTCAATCAGCAACTGGAAGTATCCCGCAAGCAACTGGCGCTGTCTCGCAGCGGCAAGGCCAAAGAGCGGCTTACGCAGGTCATTGCCGATCTTGAGAAGAAGCAGGGCGAGATCAGGACGCGCTATCGGAATGAATCTGACCCGTCCGTGCGCGAGGAATGGCAGAACGACGTTGAGGCGCTGCAAGATAGCGTCAGGAGCGCCAATGAGCAGGTGGCAAACCTGTCCGGTGACGGCGGTCTGACCGAGCGTGAAATTCAACTCGTTAAGGACGGAACCTTCTTCAAGGTGGGCAATGAACTGGCCTTCCCGGGGCAGTTTGTCGTGACCAAGAATGACGGTATCGGTGTAGTCGTGACCAAGGGCAGAAATGACCCGTATCTGGCCACGCTTCGCAGGGACGGCAACCGGCGCGTTCCGTTCATGGACAGCGATCCTTCCGGCAGCATTGAAAGGCTGATCGATGAGGACAAGGTGCCTCATGACGTTCTGAAAGAGTTTGCCCTGATCGACACGTATCAGGCCACGCAGGACGAAGATCGGACGTTCGAGACGATCAAGGCAATCACGCAATACACGCAGATTGTCGCCAAATGGAAAGGCGATCTTGCTAACGTCTTGTGGAAAGAGGGTGTGCCCGTTCTGATGATGGGTTCTTATCGGCCGCTGTTTGGTGTCAGCGATGATGCGCACCGGGATTCAATCATCAACTATGATCCGTATGGCCCGACCACACTGAAGGATGACGGTACGTGGACCGAGGCTGACCTCGACACTACGGCCGCTGCTGCCGCGCAATACCTGATCTCGACGAGCGCCAGTCTGGACGATTTGTCGGTGGTGCGGAACATGAAATTCCGGAAGCTGCTGGCCCAGAACATCGAGAATCACTATCTCAAGGATCCCGCTATCGTTGAGCAAGCGATTGATCGTGCCAAGACGGAATACACGTCATACCGTTACGGCAAGTACGATGACGTTGCAATGGTCGCGCGCATGCTGTCCGTCCTCGGCCTTCGCCAAGTGCTGAAAATGCGCTATGACGTTTACCCGGCCGATGAATTCCCGGGATTTGAATCGATGCAAGGAGAGGTTGAAGCCTACGTTAAGGATATCCGGGCAGAGGAAGAGCGCGCCAATCAGGAATGGGAGGAAAAGAAACGGCGCGAGCGGGAAGAGCAAGAGGCCAAAGCGGCGCAAGATGCGGCGAACATGGACAAATGGTTGTCCGAGGGCTTCCCGGCTGATCAGGAATTCGGCATCACTGGATTCCGCACGTTCGGATTCAAGGACCGGATCAAGCAGGCCGAATACGATACCGGCGGCAAACCACGCTGGCATGGCGACAGCAAGCAGTGGATCATTCACGGGAAGGCGCTGGACAAGCTGTTCCAAGACGAATCGTTTGCCGATGCCGTCAAGGAGAAGGAACTCGTTATCAAGCCCGTCTGATTGACGTAACAGGGGGGCGCCGATATGATGAAGCGCCCCCTTTTCGGAGACCGAGAAATGGATATCGAAGAGATCAAAGAAAGTTTTGCCTACACCGAAGACGTTGCGAAGGGTTGGCGCGATTACTACCAGATGGACGACGCAGACACCGAGCGCGTGGCAAAAGTGATTGCAGGCCGCATCAGCAACCGGAAAGCGGATTACCGTAACTACGGGCCGTGGTGGTGGCCTATCAAGCGTGCCCTGATCGCGCAAGGGCTGGCGAACGGCTATGTGGATGAGGAAGTGGCCGACGCTCTGTCGTTTGGGAATGCGCTCGATGACATGCTTTGCGGTGATGCGTACCGGACCTCGTTCCTTGGGTCCAGCATTGCCGAGACGAAGCAGCACGGCCAATACGTCATCCATGATCCGGACATGGAATAGCAAGCAGCCAAAGGGTTAGAATCTAAGCGCCTGTAGTTTGGGCGCTTTTTCATTTGCAAATGAGGAAAAGACAATGGATTTGACTAGCTATCTGCGCCAAGATCGGCGCGTGAAATTTGATTCGGCCAAAGCAGAAAAGGCCGTCGTGGCCCGGGCCGAGCAAGAGAACGAAGACTTGAACCCCGCCGACAAGAATTCCATTCTGGACGCTGCCGCCGACTACGCTACCCGAGATATCGGGCTGGCAGCCGTCAATGCCGTGCGTGAATGGGCAGAAACCGATGACCTCGACGCCGGCGAGACTTCCGCCGACCGCCTGATTGCTCTGTTTATCGGCATCGCTGATGAGGACAAGGACGGCGAGATTACCCCGGAAGAGCAGGATCTGCTGGAGATCGCGCTCGAATCCGCCTACGACTATCTGCTGAATCTGGGTGTGCCCGAGGATGACGTTTCGGCGTTGCTGAACGACTTTGAGCCCGAGGTTGCCGACCGCGTTCTGGAGCTTGTTATCTCTTCGCTGCCTGAAGGCGACGCCGCCGATGAGGACGTGGATTCCTACGTGTTCGGTGAAGATGAGGATGAGGGCGCGGCTCTGGATGCCGTCTACAAGAAAAAACTGGTGGTGCGTAACGGCAAAAAAGTGCGCATCAACAAGCGCGTGAGCGGCACGGTGCGTCTGTCTGCCAAACAGAAGGTGGCCATCAAGAAGGCGCGCCTGAAGTCGCACAATGCGCGTGCTATGCTTAAACGTGCCAAGAGTATGCGCAAGCGCAAGCAAATGGGGCTTTGATTTTTAGCGTTCTCACCAAGGACGCGGGGAGGCTTGTGCCTCCCCTTTTTTTTACCCGCACCGATTGTTTCGATAAGCGAGACAATCGATTGTTACGCGAAACGAGACAATGAGGGAACAATGGCAATTACCGTAACGCACTCTGCCATCAAAGAGAAGCGCGACGTACCCAAGCGCGAGCGCCTCGGCAGCCAATGGGACGGCCTGAATACAAACCTGCTGGCGACGTTCTTTGAGGTCGAGAAGGTCGGCAGCGAGTACAAGCGCAAGGACGGGCTCTATGTGGTGGCGCCGCTCACGGATGCGAGCTGCGAACTCACCCAAAACTGGACCTCGCCCTTTGAGCAATCCGGGGTAGATCAAAGCGCCCCGTACCTGACCGCCATGCTGCAAACCGGCGGGCTTTCGCAGGTGGTGGACGCGGTGGGATCGGCCCTTGGATTCGAGGGTGACGGTGGCATGGCAAACGAGGCACTCAAGCAGGCACAAGGCCGGTCGAGCGTCACGAAGCTGAATAGCACGCAGATTTTCAGCGGGATGCCCCCGGTCAAATTCAGCGTCACGGCCATCTTCCGGGCGTGGTCGAATGCCCGGGATGAGGTCGAGCGCCCCATGGAAAAACTCGTGGAATGGTCGCTTCCGAAAGCCATTGTCAACGAAGGAACCCTGATCGAACGGGGGGTTCAAATTCAGAAAGGCAGTGCCGATTGGTGGTCGGCAATCATGCCCAGCAAGGCCCCCTGTCTGGTAGGAATGACGTACAAAGGGCGGACGTGGATGCCAATGGTCATCGAATCAATCAGCATCCCGATTGCGTCAAACGTGACGGGTTCAGGGGAGTTTGTGGAGCTGGCAATCCCGATGACGCTGGCCACGCTGACGGCTATTGACGCTAAAGACTGGGCGGCTACGAGCGTGAATCACGGTCGATAGATCGCTTAAAACTTAGGCAATCTGGCCCGCCTTGTGCGGGCTTTTTTGCGCCCGCGCCCGTCATGATGCGCAACGTTTCCCGATGATGGGCGATGAGGCTGGTATAACGATAGACAATGTTCAAAAATTGGCGGTAAATTTTTTACCCCACTCCCCCGAGGCGGATTTAACAGGTGTAACAATTGGCGGTAAATTTTCAGTCGTGAGTTCAACATGAGTTGAACGTATACTCAACATGAGTTGAACGTTAGTTCATCGTTGCGTAACGTGACGAAAAGAACAAGAAAATTGGCGGTAATTTTCCGCTCAACGTGGTAAATGAGAACGATTCTCGTGTGTCTCACAAGATTTAAATAATTTTTGGAAATTTACCGCCAATTTTTCACTCATGTTTGGAAACGTTCGTTATACGATTAAGGCGAAAAACGGCGGTTTTCGTCATCTTTCGCAACGTTGAACTCTTTCCTGAAAAATTACCGCCAATTGTTACACCTGTTAAATCGAATTGTTAAATGAGTGTTTATGCGGTTCTTCAGGCGTCGGACACAAAATTTAACGTTGTTAAAAAGTATTTTCCGAATTTCTATTTTTTTCTCTCGTAGCGATCTCATATAAAAAGGTTTTTTTCAACTTACCCCCCTATATAGGGGGTTTGTGAAATCAAAGAAAAAATGCCGAAAGTCCCGGAGGGGGTGTCAGGTGGGGTAGGAGCACACCCCGGGGGAGGGGGGTAGAAATATTCCCCGCATCCGCCAACCTAGAGACAACCTAGACCCGGTATGCCCTATGGGTAAAATGCAGGGGTAATTACTCGGAACGTCCCGGAAATTCGGTGCATGTTTTTCGGGGTGGTGTATGCCCAATGCCGGGCACTCACTCTGGTAGAGAAGACGGGTCTACCAAACGGGCCTGACGGCCCGGCACTGCCGGTGCGGCTCTCTATGGATAGGCGGTCAGTGCCGGTTGCTGGGAAGCGTCAGCGATCTTGACTCGCCGGCCGGTCTCGTGGGACCATTGGGCATCCCCTTCACTTTTGAAGAAGCACAATGAGCTACGAGAACATCACGAAAGCCCTGAACCCTGATGCCCCGGTCTGGGCCGTCACGTCGGCTACCCGCACGACAACCATGAAGCCGAAGCAACCCTATGTCATCGACCGGGACGGCAAGCCGTCTATGGTCCGACCTGGGGACTGGGCGTCGCGCCTGCCGGACCTGCTGGACTGGATTGCATCGAAGCCGGAATCTCGGCAGAAGAATTTGCGCATCGGCGCGTTCCTCACTCGTGAGGACGGTATCTGCATCCTCGACGTGAAACTTGACGCTGACGGCAACCTGCCCGAGGACGTGGCAAAGATGCTGGCCGATGAGCCGACCTACGCCGAGTACACGACGGACCGCAAGGCCGTGCATATCTGGGGCTATGAGGCGGTGTGCGGTCTGGATGTGGTCGATCACCCGTCGATCAATTACTACACGTCCGGTTTCGTCGTTGTTACGGGCGACGGGTACGTGATGGATGGAATCGATTACTCGATGTTCCCGGTCGGAATGGGTTCTCTGTCGATGGTCGCTAACTTTCTCGGAGCAAACCCGACGGAACGAGATCGAATCAACTATGCGCTGCTGGACGCGCCACAGGACACAAGCGACGCGGAAGTAATCAAGCGGCTGCCTGATTGGACGGAGGATGTTGCGCTTTTCGATGAATCTGAAATCTCGGTGTTCTATGGTTCCGTCGGCGCTGCCCGCGCTCACGTCATCCGCGACATTCTGTCGATCAGCGGGAACGTTGCGCAAACCGTTCGCGTGGCCATGGCCCGCTTCCCTCACGTCTTCAATGACCGCGCCAAAACGCTGATGACGGTTCAAAACATCGGCAACTGCATGACGATTGAGCGCCGGCACTATGACGCCGAGGCCATGATGTGGCAAAGCGAAGCATACGAGCCCTACGGTGAGCTATTCGTTCCATCCTTTGTTTTGGAGGAGGAGAAAGGGGGTGACACCACGACGGAAGAAAAAACGCCGCCAGCGCCCGCCATTCAAGCCGTAGAGGCATTGCCTGTCGAAACGCTGCCCGAGGCATTGCCCGATGTTCAAGATCACGAAGCCGAGCAAGAAGAGCTGTTCACTGGGGCGGCGCGTCTTTCCGGTGTGGACCTTTACGCAGACATTGCAGATACCCCGTTCGGACGGGCCGTCACGGAAATGTCACAGCGGATCGCGGCCGAGGGGCCGATTCGTCTCTCGTATCTGATAGGTGCCATGCTTGGCGTGGCCTCGGGCCTGCTGGGGAGACGTTATACGTCTGGGCGTGCGTTCGATCATCGGCAGGTGGGCAGTCTCTATGTCTCGATTGTCGGCGCGCCGGGCGTTGGCAAATCAGCGTCGTTCACCCCCTACATGCGCATTGTTGGACAGGAGCTGGCAAAGGAGATCAAGGGGCAGGATGTTCCGTTCATCAGCACTTGTCCTATTGCCATGACGCAGATTCACCCCTTTGCAGTGAGTGCGCCGTCTTCGTGCGTGTTTGTTGAGGATCAGAGCAAATTTTTCCTGTCGGCTGAAATGTCCGACAAGTACGCCGCTGAAACGTTCCACGACATCATGCGCTCTCGCTTTGATGCGTTCTCAAACGACATCACGCGCTTTACCCCGGTACGTGGCAGGCAAAAAGTGCCATTCCCCAGGCACTACACGTTCTCGCTTGTCGCGGATACGCAGATCGGTCCGTTTGTTCAGTTTGTCTGCAATAAGGGCGTGTCGGGTAGTGGCCTTCTGTCCCGTATCGTGCCCATCATCGAGCAGCGCGGGCCGTCGGATACCGTGTCGGATGACTACGTAGAGCCGGGTACGGTTGAGCGCCATATCTACCATCTTGCCCATGCTTACCTTGCGTCCAACCGGCCGTCGGAAGCAGAGGATGACGGGTTCGAGCTGCCGCGCTTCATTGAGCTGCAATGCGAGCCCGAGGCTTTGGAATTGTTCCGGCACGCAAACAATGTGTACCGTGGGATTCGCAGCTACAACGACTTCGACAGTGATGCGCGCATCCGTATCGCCACGCACGGCGCGAAGATAGCACATATCGTCGCCGCCTATAACGCAGTGACCGAGGATGATAAGCCGCTTGTCACGTACCGCCTGATGAGGTGGGCCATGTCTTTCGTGCATGAGATGTTCATGCGTGCCGCACCTATGTTCAATCTGGCCATTAACGGGGATGAGACCGCGATCATGAAGCGGGTACTTTCGATGCTGGAAACGTATCGGAAGGACGGGACGATCAACGGGAAGCACTTCCAGAATCGGCTAGGGATGAGGATGCTTGATGCGTCGCAGTGGCAATTTTCGAATGAAATCATTCAGAAAATTTTCACGTCACTGGGGACTGTCACAATCGGGCGGCAGACGCTAAGTACGGCATCGGTGCGCAACCTGTTGTCCCAAGGGCGCGGCGGAAATGGTATGCTTGTGGAATCCCAGCGGAGAGTGGATAGCGTGACGGGCATTCAATCGTCATGCTGGACCCTTAACCGCGACATCATCCTTTTCCCGGAATTCCATATGCCCACACTCCACGAGGTCATCAACAAATGACCGTTTCCCTTCGCTGGTATCAGCAGAACGCGGTTGATGCCGTCCTCAATACGGACCTCAAGAATCCGGTGCTGGGCTTGCCGACGGGCTGCCACGCGGCCGGCCATCCCATCCTCATGTTTGATGGCTCTATCAAGCGCGTCGAAGACGTGCGCGTAGGTGACGTGCTGATGGGGAATGATGGGACGCCGCGTACCGTTCTGATGTTGCGTGGCGGCCGGTCGCGTATGGTTCGCATCGAGGGCGGCGGCCTATCGTTCGTCGTGAACGAAGAGCACAAGCTTCCGGCCGTGTTTCGTGGGCGAGATTCCGTCTTCAAGGCAAAGAAGCTGATCGGGCATCCGTTCCAGTTTTTTCGTAGCGTATCCGGCTCGATTGTTCGCATTGAGGGACGTGCTACGAGTGCCTCCAAGGATTTTTTCTTCGGATTCACAGTAGACGGCAATAACCGTTACATTGATGGGAATGGCGTCCATCATCGAAACAGTGGGAAAAGCCATACTGCTGCTGCCATCATCCGGAACATGCTCGATTCCGGCCGGATCAACCGGGCCGTCATCGCCACGCATACCGGCGTTCTGGTGGATCAGAATCATCAGGACTACGTGACCCACTGGAAGAAGGGCGAGAGTGTGGGCGTTGTGTCGGCTTCCGTGTCCAGTAAGAAGGACTGGGCAGCGGATGTTGTGTTCGGTTCCGTTGGAACTCTCATGCGCAACCCGGGCAAACTCGGCCCGCGTGACGTCCTGCTGATAGACGAGTGTCACCGCGTGTCTTCGGACCCAAAGAGCGGTTACGCCACGCTGATCAATGCACTGCGCTACCATCGCCCGGGAATGCCTGTCATCGGCATGACCGCTACTTACTGGCGTCTGGGGGAAGGGCTGCTATGGGAGGTTGAGAATCCGATCTTTGATGGCATCGCCTACGATCTCTGCACCGGCCCGGATTTCACTCGCCTTGTCGATGAAGGCTATCTAGCGCCGCTTGTCACGCAGGAAACGTCATCGCACGTTGACCTTTCTGGCGTGCGCACGCAGGCAGGGGATTTCAACCAAGCAGACCTGTCGGAAGCCGTCGAGCGTTCCGTGGCCGATGCCGTGCCCGAATTCTTGGAATTGGCCAAGGATCGCAAACACGGCATGGTGTTTGTTGCCGGGACGGAAAACTGCGAGCGCGTAGCCGAAGCCATCAATGCGTTAGGGGAAAAAGCCACCTACGTTCACTCGAAGCTTCCGACCGCCGAGAATCAGCGACGCATCGCAGACTTCAAGAAGGGTATCTATCGCTGGATTGTTTCTGACGCATCACTGACGACGGGCTTTAACTGCCCGGACGTTGACGTAATCGTGCTGCTGAAGCCCACCAAATCATCGGCTTCTCACGTGCAGATGCTTGGCCGTGGAACGCGACCATTCCCGGGCAAGATCAATTGCCTTGTGCTGGACTTTGCGGGGGGCATTGGCCGCAATGGGCCAATTAACATGCCCGTCATCCCTAAGGGCGCGAAGGCCCGGGAACGCGAGATCAAGGCCAATCTGCCGAAGGTCAAAACGTGCCCGTCGTGCGGCCTTGATAACGACATCGATGCGGATGTGTGCGCGAACGTCGTTTGTGGTTTCCGCTTCCCGCCTGTCGATGAAAAGGAACTGCTGGTAGCTGCTAAGGCATCGAACCTGAAAGCCATGGTTGTGCAGCGCCACCGCTATATCAACCCGTCCAAACTTTGGCTATGGCACGGCAAAACGCATGATGCCGGCGTGCTTATGAACAAGCAGGGAATGCGATTCCTGAAGGTTGGCCTGGCCGGGAAGTTTGGATACACGCTGAATGCTAAGGCAGTGAACGATCTAGGCTATCCGTCGATTGATGAGGCCGTGACGCGCATCACGGAAGAAGGGTTCAATGTCGGCGCGGTCGCTTGGGATACTGACGTAGAGAAGTATCCGAAGAAGGCTCGGAATGCCGGCGAAGTGAACCCGCGTGACCTGTATTGGTTCCCGCTGATCAATGGGGAATGCCGTACCGCCTTCATCGCGTCCGTGTGTAGCGAGAAGCCCATTAGCGCCGAGCTAATCCGGCGAGGCACAGAGATTGTGGGCGTCAAACACGTTCACCCTTCCTACATTCAGGAACAAGCGCGCCTAGTGCGCGTTGCTATGCAAAAGCGTCATATCCCGGTAACATCCGATTCCGTAGCAAAGTACATCGATTCCATTAACAAAGACTGATCCCATGGAAGACAAATCCCTCGACCCCCAGCGCATCCTTTCCGCTCTCTCGTTCATCCCGGCCGACCTTCCGCGTGATGAATGGGTGAGGATTGGCATGGCCCTTCACTCCGCCGGAATGCCGTTCGATGCGTTCGACAATTGGTCGGCAAGCGGCGGCGCGTACAACAAGCGCGGCACGGCCTCGGTCTGGCGTTCGTTCAAGCGCGGGCCGATCAGCATCAGCAGTTTGTATCGCATGGCGATGGACAACGGCTGGCGCGGCGACACTGACAAAGCCATCGAGCCCCCTCCTAAGCGCGAGCTGCCGCCTGAACCGAAGCGGCGCACGATTGACGTGCAAAAGCTTGCAGGCACGTTAGTGCCGGCAACCGCAAATCATCCTTACGCGCTGGCCAAGGGCGCGGAACCCCGATTCATGGACGGCTTGTTTGAGGTTTCGGCCGGTCACTCGATGCGGATCATGGGCGAGCGCATCGGCGGGTTTCTCGCGGTCCCAGCGTATGAAGGCGAGACGCTGAAAACGTTCCAGATGATCGCGCCACCGGACCGCGCCAAAGAGATGAAGGCCAAAGGCAAGCCGTCCAAACTCAACCTACCCGGTGGGTTCGGCTCTTCCTACCTGATGCTGGGGCACGCTGACCCTGAGATCATCTATGTAGTCGAGGGCATCGGGCAGGCATGGGCCGTTCTGTCGTGTTTCGCAGCGGTGGCCCATATCGCCGCTCCGCGAGTGGCGGCTATCGTCACGTTCGGTTGTGGGCGCACGGAAACGGTCCTACGCGAGGCGATGATGCGCCACCTTGACGCGATATTCCGCATCGTTCCGGACCGTGGGCAAGAGGAAAAGATGCGCCAGATTGCTGCAAATTATTGTAATGTAAGCGTTTTCCCCCTTCCCGAGAGCAAGCCGGCGAACTATGATGCGAACGACTACGCGCAAGAGCACGGCATGTTTGCGTTGCTTGATTGCATCATGCCTTGAGCAAAAAACACGCGTTCAAAAATTTTTCTTGCATCTTCGGAATGTTGTCTGTATAGTTCTATCCATCGACACGGCGGACACGCCACCTTCCAACGAGGAAACATCATGCAAGCCACTTCCCCCCGCATCATCGTCGTTTCGTCCCTGAACGCTCGCGGCGCCCGTAACATCCAATCCGTTCTGTTTGCCGAGAACGAGGCAGCAGAAGAGCGCGCCATGAAAATGTCCGGGCTGAAACAGCCGGCAATCGTTGAGCGTCTCGCCATCGTTAAAGGGCTGGCCGATAAGATCGAAGAGATTGCCCCGGAACAAAGCGCCCATACTTTCATGCTGACGATTCTGAAAGTTCGGGAAATCAACGAGAATGAAGCTTTCTCGATGATGAAAACATGGGACTGGAATTCTGACGGCTACGGTGAATCCATCCACTTTGCCTACGATCACGCACCGGCATCGCATCTGGAAAACGCAGAATCAATCTGGTCGGAGTATCTGGACCGTGCGATGGATATGCGCGAGTTCCATGTAGCGCCGCTCACGTACCAGATTTCTTGGGACGGCTATGGCAACGAGCAAGAAAAGTTTGTCGAATGGCTGAACAAAATCCCCGGGGTGACGGCACGGACTGGCGACAAAAACGAGATCATCGGCAGCCACGCATCGCAATGCCCGCTGAGTGACGAAGACTATATTGAGGCACTCTGGGAAACGTACTGCGACGCAGAATAAGAAACCCGGCCGGCGGCTACAATGTTGCCGGCCTGTTGCAACCATGCAAAAATCGTTGACACTGACCGACTGAAGCTTTAAAGTTTCATCATCGATTCACAAAACATCCCACGAACATCATGAAACGCACACTTCTCATTCTCTCGATCCTGTCCAGCTTGGCCGCTTGCGGTGGTGGCAGCGATTCCCCGGCAGGAGCACCGGTCAACCCGCTGAAGGTTGAATTCTCGGAAGCAGCGGTAGCCGTCGAGCAAAAACAAACGGACGTTGCCAAAGTCGAATCCACCGAACGGCTGGATATCGACGGTCTCGTGAGCGCATACATGACGATGGCCCGCTTTGTCAGTGAGCCGGCAGACCGTGCGATGACGGACGATGAAAGCCGCGCTTTGGCCGGTCTGGAAATGTGGTATCTGGCGTCCAATACCGTCGTGTTTCGGACCGGTCAGGACGGCAAATCGACGCATGAAAGCCCCGCTGCAATCCGCGCGCAAATGGCGGGCATGAAACAGTCCTTTGGTCCTCGGGACTATGCTGGCCGGATCATGTCCTCCGTTAAGCATGGGATGATTACGCGCCCGGATTCTTGGCGCGAGGCAGTGCATGATTACTACAAAAACTTTGACCGGATGGATGCTGAAGAAAAAAACGCTTGACCGATTCGCAATGTTTGCCCATAATTGCAAACACTGATCCAACAAACCCACGATAGGAAAACCATGAAACACACGATTCTTGCAGTTTCCCTCGCTGCCATCCTCACCGCTTGCGGTGGCGGGTCCGATGCACCGGCCTCGACTGTCAGCGCGCCTGATCGCACCGAAGCCCCTAAACTCGAATCCCAGCAACCGAAGGTGGAAGCTCCGAGCAAAGAGGATGAGCCGCGCCGAGCCCGGGACGAAACCCCGGTTAAGGTTCAGGAACCCGAACCGCAAATGATCGTCGGCCATATCCGAACGACGCCAGATGAGAAGCTTGCATCCTCGTGGTTCTCGATGCAGGATGCCCCGACGGCCCGTCAAATCAGCGATGCGTATTTCACGGTTTTCCGCTGGCTTGCCACTGACCGCGAGGAACCTAATGATGCAGAGGTGGATGCCGTCGGACACTTGATGTACTGGCATATGGTCCGTAAGGCCATGTTGGAATCGGAAATTCGGCACACTTACGCATCGTGCCCCCTCCTGAAGCAGGTCGAAGACGAAACGTTTCAAACGATGTTGAGTAATTCGCCCCGTCAGTTTGCGACCTACATGCGCAATTCGGCGGAATCTTCGCGGGACATCATCAGCAACCCGCAAAACTACGAGGATGAAGTGTCCTCATACACGCGCTACGCCACAACGTGCGCGAAGCAGTAACCATCAACCCCCATCACACAAGGAACCATCATCATGAAAAAGACCATCATCGCCCTTTCCCTGTTCGCCGCTGCCGGCTTCGCTCACGCCACCAGCACGCCCGGTGCGGATTGTGTCGGCGTCAATGCCTGCAAAACCAATAGTGACAACGTGACAATGCAGCCGCACGCAACCGGCGGCAATGCAACCGCGTCCGGTGGCAGCCAATGGCAGCAGCAGCAGCAAAACCAAAACGCCAGCGCAACCGGCGGCAATGTCGGCGGCGTGAATGTTGCCCCGCAAACTTCCCTGTCCACTGGCGGCTACGTCTACAACAATCGGTCCCTGTCGATCCGTCCGGTGCAAGCCATCGCCCCGGCCGTGGCCGCCCCGTCGGCCTTCGTGTCCCGAATGGTTGACGCAACGTGCGGTCCCCGGCAGGTTGTTGTGGCTGAGGACGTGCATGGCCGTGTCATCGGCGTATTCAAGGACACGCAGCAGGTCATCGGGGAAGATCACTACCTGAAGCCCGCCGAGCTGGCCTATCGTCGCGTCGAGGTCATGCCGGGCCTGATCCAACTGATCGGCCACCGCGTCCATGAAACGACGGCCGTGGTCACTACGTCTACGAGCGGTGCGCTTGCGTTCGGTGCGAACGGGTCCAGCGGCGTCGGTGGCAGTGTAGGTGGTGCATCCGGTGGCGCGCTGCAACGTATGGTCACGACTATTCGCCTGCAAGAGTGCGTCGCGTATGAACTCACCCCCGCCCCTCAACCCGTCGCCAAGCCGAAACCCGCCCCGGTGAAGCGCAAGGCCGTGCGTCGCAAGCCCGTCGCTGACAAGAACTGCTGATCAACCTTGAGAGATCGCCCGGGGAAACCCGGGCGGTTTAAAGGATCGTCAAATGAACAAAATCAACAAACAGAAGGAATGGTCACGGCAATTTAGAGTGACAGACTATCAAGATCGTGACGTTCGCTTGTTTTGCATAGAATCGTCGGGTAGCAAAATCCGCGAAGATTGCAGATTTTATGGTTTTGTTCATCGAGGAACATTCAAGAGCTGCATGAATTACTTACGTAGAGAGAAAAGGCAATTTGGCGGCATCATTGAATTTTGTGGCGAGAGCGCAAAACTCACTGTGACAGGCTGGCAGGTTGTCTAATCCAGAGTGAATCAAGGGGTGATTGAATGAATAGCATCGACAAGCGGAAGGAATATTTCAGGCAGTATTGTCTGACGCTTTATCGGGCATACGGAGTTGATCTTTACCGTGTTGAGCCGGAAGATAGTGAATTCCTTGAAGGTTACACGCTGGACAAGATAATCTGTCGAGGTGATTACGGTGAATGTTTCTATCAACTGGCGCACGTTAAGGCCCGATACGGAGGAATCATCGAGCATGAGAAAGGCGGAATCACAAAACTAACGATTGTCTGCTGAAGCTACCGCGTCAATCATCGCTTGGTTATTGACAGCTACTGAAGAATGACGGAAGATTGATGCAAGGGCGCTTGATCAGCGTGGACGCTACGAAATGCGAGAGCATGGAACGTGGCAGTAGATCGGTTTACGGGCGAAACCATCGAGCATACTACGGTCCCCCACCCGTAGAAGCAGTGATGCCGAAAAAGGCCCGACCATTCCCACAATTCCCACGAAGGACACCAAATGAGCAACGAAAAAGTAACCATCGACCGCATTACGTCCATCCAGAAGAAGCTGGAAGACATGAAGCTTTCTTCATGCGCTGAAGGCCGGTGCGATATCGGGTATCGTCATTACTTCATCGACGGCGCAACCCGATGGGTGAAAGGTGAGCTTGAAAAAGCGCCGGAAGAATACCCGTTCACCGCTGGAAACAAATACGGTGAAGAGGATCGATATCTGCTGCTGCCGTTTACGTCTCTGGCTTCGCTTGAGCGAGTGATGCGAGAATTGCGAGAATTCAGCGCCACGCTTGGCATGGATGTTGTCGTGTTTCAAGATCGCCTGCATGGACAGTGCTACCCGGTGCTGATCGTTCGCCCTGTCGAGAAAAACGGTGGCGCGTGGAAGGTTGTTGAAGGAATCGGCAACGTTAAATCCCGAATCCATCGCACGATCATGATGATTGAGCTGGGGGCGGTGTGCAAATGACGGACAAACAATTCACTCGGGCCATGGTCGGAATGGTTGTCGGGTTTGTCGCGGCTTTCGTGCTGCTGATCGGCGTCTCTTCCACGTTCCACGCTGACAAGCCGATCAAACAACCCGGAAATGTGGTCTACATCACGGAGTAAACAATGTCATTCAAATTCACTCAAGGCGGCGTCGAATTCGACGGCGGCAAGCTGACGCTGGCATACCTGCCGGAGTTTCAGACGATCATGGATGAGCTGGCTTTCATCATCAATGACCCGTCCATCAAGGGCGTTCCTGTCGATCTCTCTGAGCGCCTGAACGGCGTCGAATCGAAGCACGGCGAAGATATCGACGTGGTTGGAACTGGCGGGGATTACTTCACCTTCCGGCGCGCTGGCGATTCGGTGTCGGTCTGGTATACGTATCTGGACGAAGAAGACAACCCGCAACCCCCGATCTATATGGCACGGATTGTCTGATGGCTGAAATCAAGGTAGACCCGTTTCATGAGCTGGCCAATCTGCACGGATGTTTTCTGCCGCGAAAGAAAGGAATCGCTTTCATACTCGGCGGAAAGTATCGATACCGTTCGTACTCGGACTAATTCCGGGGATGGCTGGATGAGCAAATCGGAGACGTGCGCAAGGTTTTCGGGAACGAAAACTACGAAAAAGTGCATTCGATCGGAGACATTATGTCGGTCGGTGAGTGCGTCTTCCTCACGTCTCTGGTAGATGGTGATTTCCTGATCTTGTGTCGCTTGCCGGATCAGCGGCTGATTGATGTTCTCAAGTAACCCACAAAGAAGTAAAACAATGAATGACAAAATGATCCTTGATGCTGCAAAGCAGTTTGTAAAAAAACTTCCGTGGAATGTGCGATTCCTTTGTAATCGCATCCTTGAATCCGTCGATGAAATGGGATGGCGGCTTGCTTCGACGCATCTTTATGCAAGCGACAGCGCGGCTTTTTCGTACCTGTCCGTCTACGGTTATATTGAGGAACGGAACGGGGGGCGAGAAGTAGGGCTGTCCTATCACTTCTGGAAGTGTGTCGAAGAATCCATGTTCGTCTGCCAAAGTGACGTATTCGACATGCCTAAACCGGCCACCGATGGCGCTGCATGCTTCGACATTCAATCGGCATCCGATGCCGTCATTCCCCCGGGCGGCACGGCCATTCTGGATACCGGACTGCGATTCCGTATCCCCGTCGGCCATGCGCTGATGGTCTACTCTCGTAGTGGGCATGGCTTCAAGCATGACGTTAGCCTGTCCAATGGGACCGGGGTTATCGACAGTGATTATCGTGGCGAAATGAAGGTCAAGCTTCGCAACGATGGCGCGGAGCCGTTTACGGTCAAGCATGGCGACCGCATCGCGCAAGCCATGCTGATCCAATTGCCGCGCCTGCATATGATTGCCGGCACTGTCGAAAATGACACGGCACGCGGAACTGGCGGCTTTGGTTCGACGGGGGTTTGATATGCGAATCTTGGTTACTGGAAACCCCGGTACGGGGAAAACGGCGGTCATTTATGATGTGCTCGAATCGCTTTATAAGAAAAGCGATTGGATGGATACGATCCGTTATGAGGACACTTTCCTATCCAAAGGCGAGGAATCCGGGGTGATTAGTCACGTGACGGCTGAAACTACGCTGCATGATGAGTTTGTGGCAGTAGCTGAAGGGTTCGCATACAACCGTGATTTGATCTATGCTGGTCTCAAATCAGATTCCGACTATATCTGCGAGTACCCGTTTGGTGAGGAGCCGGAGCCTGAACATGCCGCGTTTTTTGACGTGATTCTCAATGTATCGCCACCCAAAGGGTGGAATACGCATCGATCCATAGAAGTATTGAAAAATCGACGTGGAATCGCTGGCGTAACAATCAATTTTGAAATTAAAGGAATCGATTCAGATGGAGAGGTCAGAATCAGATATGTTGAAGCCGATTGAAGGTTGACACCGAAAAATTTTTGAGGATAATAATGTGTGCGTGCAGGGTCTCTTGCACGTCTCATTGATTGCCTCCAAAGCACTTTAACCCCGGGGCAACCCGGGGTTTTTTTCCTTTACCCATATGCGTTACTTTGCTCTCACCAATGAAGAAAACCGTCTGGCCTCGTTTCGTTGCGTGAATGAATTCATCACGAAACAGGACCGGGATAGCTTCATGGCGCGCAATGAAGACGCCAAAGCAATCACTGAAGCGAAAGCCGTCGCCATGCTGGGCGGCGCTAACTTTTTTGAATACAAGCGCGAAAACATCCAATACATGCGCGCCACCATTTCACACAAGGCCAAATGAATCGACAAATCATCACTACCCAAATTGACGCCATGACGTGCCGCCTGTTTGCACGTGATACTTACGTCATCGTCCCCACTGTCTCCCGCGAATTCCGCAACCGTATCGAGCGCCGGGATATCTTCGCGTCGTTCCGTAAAGTTGATACCCCGGTCGGTTATGTCGTTCTGATCAACGATCAAGACCAAACGGTTACGCCGGTCGCAAGCGAATACTCGATGAGTACCGGAACCCGCGTATGGGACGGCTACGAAGAAACCGAGAGCGTGACCTACGATGAGCTGGCAGAGGTCATCAACGATCAGGACGATATCCTTGATATCGACCTTGCGGACTGTTGCTTGACCGTCGCAACCGATACCGTAGGCGAGACCTACTATATCGAGATGATTGCCGGCGCTAAAAAATCGCTGATCAAGGTTAAAGGCGGCGCGGTTGCTCTTGCTCTGGCAGAGGATTTCCTGCGCGGAGTGGCTTCCATCGAGGAAGCCGCCAAGCATATCGATAAGCTAATTAATTTCATCGATGTTGACCCCGAAGACTTCACCGAAGAGGCTGAATACAATGTTTGAGTTTCGCCAGTTTTCCAACGAGGCAAGCGAGTTTGCCAACCTGCAAGCGCATTCCCTGCTGGCCGAAAGTGTCGCGTCCGGTGGCTTTTTCGTGCGAGAGCTTGAGACTACGGACGGCACGCTTTGCGTCCACTATCACGGCCCGGATGGCGACTGTCTGGCCCGGTTTGGCAACAATGCCGCCGAGAATCGTGCGTTCTACAACGAGCGCGTTAAACGTCTGAACGCGGTTGCATGAACCTGCTACGGAAACTGTCGCTCTCTTTCACGCTGGCCACCACGATGACGCCACGTCATTACGTGCTGGCGTGGAATGGGCGCTTCGTTGCTGGCGTCGAATTCAAGGATGAAGAAGAGGCCGGGCGACAGTATCGAAAATACGCCGACGAAAGAACGGGCAATAGTCCGATTGTCTGGGGCATCAAGATGGCCGGTGGCGACATCCTGATCTCGTGGCATCACGCAGACGTGTATGACATCGAGGTTACGAAGCCCGAAAGCCGATGCCTGAAGTCTGTTCCGCGCATTGAGCTGGAAACGGCCGTCATCAATGCGCTTAAGCAGATCGGATGTGCGAACCTTCCCGGCGCGGTTTTCGATTTCAAGCAGGCCATGAAAAAGCATGCGTAAGGTTTTCGCAAAAGGCCGGATGCGTCACGTAGCCGGCCAGATGAACAAGACAGAGGCAGCCTATCACGCCTATTTGCAGGCCCAATGGCATGCGTGGGTTGAGTTTGAGGCAATCACCCTCAAGCTTGCCGACGGATGCCGCTATACGCCGGATTTTGCGGTCATGCGGCAGGATGGCGTGATAGAACTGCATGAGGTCAAAGGGTCCAAAGCAATCTTCCAAGATGACGCCAAGGTCAAGATCAAGTTAGCAGCCAAACTTTTTCCCTTTGTCTTCAAACTGGCCTTTCCCATTCCGATTAAACACGGTGGCGGCTGGACCGTCGAAGAGGTGAACGATTCCCATGGAACTGAAACAAGCAACCCCTAAAGCGCGCATCGTCGCGTGGACCCACTACGATCAATCTGGCGTAGATGAGGCGCTTGCCGATTGCGGCATCTACGAATGGAAGCCGTCCGGCCCGGATGACGCCTGCAACCTGATCGAGCTGGCCGGAAAGAGCTGCTATATGTCGTTCGATCTCGCTGCCAACAAGAACCTGACGATGGTTAACGGCCGAAGCAATCACGATTACATTCAGCAGGGAATCATCGGGAACCATCATGGTTCATGTTTGGAACATGCAACCGTGTCTGTGATGTTCACTAACGTCTCGCGCATCGTTACGCATGAGCTTGTGCGCCATCGTGCCGGGGCTGCGTTCTCCCAGACTTCCGGGCGCTACGTTCGGAACGAGATTGACACGTTCTACGTGCCGGACGCCATCGAGGCCAACCCGAAGGCCAAAGCCGCCTATCTGAAGGCCGTCGAAGGGATGAATGAGGCTCTACGAGCTATGGAAGAAGCCACCAGTGTGAACACACTACCATTCGCGGAGAAGAAAGCCCTTACCTCGGCGTTCCGGCGCGTCATCGGAAACGGCCAGCCTAACAACCTGCTGATGACGGCAAACCATCGGACATGGCGCCACGTCATCGAGCTGCGAACGAGCGTCCACGCAGAGGAAGAGGTGAGGAAGGTTGTCCGTGACCTTGCCGTCCAGCTAAAGCACAGATTCCCGACGATCTACGATGACATGAGCATCAACGAGGCCGGGGAGTGTGTGTTTAAGCATTCCAAAGTGTAAAGTGATGTAACTTTGCAACAAGGGCGGCTTGACGGCCGCTCTTTTTTCGCCCATACTTTCCGCACACTTTCCCACACAAGGACACGCAATGTCTGCACACTTCACCTTCCTGAATCGTGACAAAGCCGCCGAGCTGCTGCCGTTTGGCATGTTTGCCGAAGCCGCCGATATGCTGCTTCCGGGGGCCTCCGGCATGATCACGCTTTCCAAAGACATTGATGCGCTTGAGCGGCGCATTGAATTTGCGCTGTTGCACGATAGCCTGACGTATGACGAAGAGCATGTTATTTCTAAATTCATGACGTGCCCGACTGTCTACAGTCCCGAGAACTGGACGGACAAATTCATCGTCGTGGTCTCGTATTGCGACCTCGACAAGGCCGACCGTGATCACGTTCCCCTGAAAGTGAATGATGACGTGCAACCTCGCGGCATGTTCGCCTATTCCAACGAAGACGATGCCAACCGGCTGGCGCTGATGTACTCGGATTCGGCCATGATGTACTGTTCCGATGATGTGCTGATGGATAACGTGGAATTCATCGCCCCGGAAAACTGGCAGGATGTTTTCCAGTCTACGAAGGCATTCCAGATTGTGACCGGGGTCATTCTTCCGGATCAGCGCGCCGAGCTTGATGAGTCTTTTGCGACGCTGAGCCTGCATGCAGTCATCAATGACCCGGAAACCTATCGTCTTATCGTGGCATCCCCGTATTACCGGGAAAGCAAAGAAATCTATCTGTATTCCCTGAGCAATCGTCTTACCAAACTCAAGGCAAAAGGCAAATGAAAACTACGCTTAAAGGGCAGGTTGTCGAGTATGGCGGCCAAAAATACACGTTTCACACGATCAACGATGCCCATCGGCATTTCCTGTCGTGGTGCGAACGGACGGCAGGTTCTCCGATGAAGCGCCCCTATGTCCTCGGGGACGATTTCACCGTCATCACGTATGCAAAGCATATGATCCGTTTCTCTGATCCGGTCACGGCCGAGCTGGTGGAAGAGTGATGAACCTGAATCGTTACGGCTATGTGTGGCGATTCGAGAACGAAAGCGGCGTTGTGCTGGAGTTTCCGCTTTCAGAATGCGATGAAGTGCGCCGCAATCTGAGAAAATTCGGCGCTCAATGCACGGCTTTCTACCTCTGGAAGCGCATGGGTGAGCCGGTCCCGCGAGAGATTCCAGAAGGCGAGAACTGTAAATCCTATTGGATTCAAGGGCTTACGTTCAAGCCTAATACGTGCGCCACCGACGATATTTTGTGTGATATCGTTAACGCCATTGATTCGGCTTCCTTTGGCACGGAGTTTGCAAAGCATGATCAGCGAATTTGACATTATGTACATCGCCGCCAAGCAGGGTAACTATCCATTGGTGGATATCGAAGCAGCGCGCTACGCCGAGCGAAGGAAGCGATGCGAGCTGAAAAAATGCCTTATCGGGATGGCGCTTTGGCTTGTCGCTATCTTTGCTCTGTGTTTGGCATGTAATTAAATTCCTTGCACTGTTACACTTTGAGATTGCGTCATAGTGGCGCATTGTTGAGGTGTGGCGATGGAAAATGAGGTGATGGCAGCAGCAAGCACGATCATGGAAGAGGTTAGCGCACTGCCGTCGGGCATGAAGCTTACCGGCGTGAGCGCGCTTGTCGTGGTGGCGTTCTACATTGGCAAGATGTTCCGTGCCAGCGCGAACGCATTTACCGAAAATGCCGAGGCTTACCGTGAAACGATTCACAATCTGCGCGAGGATAACCGCCTGATCCGTGAATCCAATCGTGGCGAGCGCGAGGAAGCCAAGTCTGAACTTACGGGCATGAAAGACATGATCACGAAACTTTCGGATCAGATTTCCAGTCTGCAAGATGAAAACCGGGAACTCCGGAGGCAAGTGAAAGACCTTGCCAAAGAGAATGCCGGGCTTCATGATCAGATCAAGATTCTTAGTGACAAACTCGGCGGTTGATCATGTGGCAGCTATTGATGAATCGTTATCTCTCCGGCTTCGCCCTTGTCGTTGCGGCAGTCTCTTCGGCATACCTGATCGGCGTCTATCGCGGCGCTGAAAGGGCGCGGCTGGATTGCGAGCGGCGAGAGCAAAAACGGCTGATTGATGAATCAGTAGCTGCCCATGATCGGGCCATGGAAGAGGCGGCGCGGGTCATGGCGCTGCAAGCAAAAATCACCGAACAAGAGCGTAACTATGTCACTGAATCGGCGCGTATTCGGAAAGAGGCGGCAACAGCACGCGAGGCTTTACGTCAGTACGTGGAAACTCGTGGCTTTGATAGCCGTTGTTCTCTTGATCCTGACGGGTTGCGCTTATGGAACGGTCAAGGAAGCCCCGAAACCCCCAAAGCCTCGGATCAGTGAAGCCCTTTTGCAGGATTGCCCGGAGCCGATTTCACTTGAGCGCGGCGACATGGATGCAATGATCGGGAACCATATCGACAATATGGCAGCGTTTTCAGAGTGCCGGAGATTGCACCGATCATTGACCGAGGCCGTGCGCCTGATGCTAGAATAGTCCTGCTATCTCATGATAGTTTCCTTTGCTGTCTCTCCTGAGACTTAGGAGGGGTAATTCAACCCCTCCCTTTTTTCCACCAACACCAAATGATCATCGCCTACAGAACGTTCCGAATTGCCAATCTGGACGTGTTTCCTTCACAGAGTGAGGCCATCGTCTCGTATGCAAAGCGCGTCACACCTCATCTTGTCGGGGCACGTATCTGGCACCGGCAGACCACGAAATTCGGCACGGCCTCGCTATACCAGAAGAGCGACGGGGAATGGCTTTGCATCATTTTCGATCATGCTGCCGATGAGGAAATGGCTTCCGTCCATCGGCAATATGTGAATGCGGAACGTATGCACCGAAACAACCTGATGAGTATATGCGCCCGCTGATTTCTTTCATCCGCAAAACTCTCTTTGGAGTACAAATGAAACCCACCGTCATCGTTCAAAACCCCACGTTCGGCCTCGTGGCGCACGGCTACAAGAATGCCGGCTATGATGTTCTCGGCTACCTGCCGGGTAAGCATACGCACGTCGTGTCCGTTAAGGCTAACTGCAACATCAAGGATGTTTCCGGCGAGAAGGCGCGCCCGAATCTGGTGCATGTGTCGATTGACTGGAGTAACCCGACCGTCAATGAACTGTCCGCCGAGATTGACCGTGCGCTGTCGTTCAAACCGAAAATGATCGTCATCGATGCGCGTTACGATATCGTGCTGCCGTACCTGAAAGGGATGTTTGTCGCCAAAGCGGCCTTGAACGAGCGAGATACCGTCGGCGTGAATGCCGCACGCCACCGTGTGCTGATCTTCATCGGCAAGCGCCTGAAAGACGTGCAGCAGGCCGCCCAGAACGTGCAGCAGCGCACGCGGGCCAGCCTGGCCAAAGTGAAGGACGTGATGCAGCCGGGGTACCGCTGGAAGAACATCGCGTCGATGAAGAGCGCCCGCAACCGCAAGCACGTTGCCGAGGCTGCAAACCGCCTTGGCGCTGGCGTCGTGTCCATGAATGGCGTTCTCACTAAAGCGCGGGGCGCTGATGCGGTCTATCCTGAGCTTTCGCCTAACCGTTCTCATCTGTTCTTCGACGGCATCAAGTACCGTATCGTTGAGATTGAGGACTACAGGAATGCTCTGGACGTGCCCGAATGGTTCGCCCTCGGATCATTCAAGAAGGATTCGATGCGCGGGCTTGCGCGTGGCACCGATCATAAGCTTGCAAAGCATATCGGCTTCAAGATCAAGGGCCTTGTTAAGTGAGGTTCCGCTACATTTCCTCGGGATTGATTCGCGTCACTCTCGGGGAACATTCGGCCGATCTCATCCACGATGAGGAAATGGCCAAGCTGTCCGGCAGGGAAGAGAGTGTCAAGGCCGTGCGCGCCCATTTGGTTGTTACGTGCCCGAACATTGTCGAAACCCTGCTAATCGTCCTCGACGCTATGAATGAGGACAACCCTGTCATGGAGTTTTCAGCGTGATTAACGCTAACCTGCAATCGTTCAAGGATTTAGTCAAAAAGTGCGCGTCTAAAGAGGATTCGCAAGCGTGCGACATGTTCCGCACTGCCGTCGGTGTGGATTGCGCCGATGATGAGATCGGCCCGGCCCTCAAGGCTGACGATATCGGCTTTGTGGTGGACGCGGTGGCCGAGCATCAGCCTATCGTGGAAGGCGAGACTATCCACACGCCGAAAGGGACCGTGCGCGTGGATGAGTTTCTGGCCATCCTTGACGCGCTGATGCTTGACGAGGCCGATGCAGAGGAAAAGGCGGCCATTGAGACGGGCCTGACGTTCTCGGCCGAAGACTGGGGTGCTATGCGGGTTGCCGTCTGGCGTCATCTTGGGCCAGTTGCCACTGTGGTAGCCGACGCAGTGTGGCGTGCCGACGAAGAGTGAGCTAAAAGACACAAGGGGGTTGCAAGCCCCCTTCTTTTTTGGCATACTGTCTTCCATCGCAACACGGCATCCGCCGATACTTCCCACGATCATGAAACAAGCATCCTTCTTCAAGGGTTCCCAAGAACCCATCGCCAAGAAAAACAAGGAATTGCGCGAGTATCTGCGCCTCAATCGCCTGCGCCACGCTCGCAAGCTTGAGCGCGCTTTCATGAAAGCCACGCTTGCCGAATATGCGTCGGCGTAAGTCTTGGTTCCGCATCTTCCTTGTGGCCCGCATCACTCTCTTCCGTAGCGGGCCACTGAAAACCTTCCTTTCCCTTGTCTGGAGGCTCAAATGAGCAGCGAGAACGTAACCCACGAAATCAAAGAATACGCGGATATCTGCCGGGGTATTGTGGTCAGCATTTATAACCGCAATATCGCTACCGGAGATTACGATGAAAAAAAGGCGCAAAACATGGAGCATGCACTTTCGCAATATTGGCTTTCTCTTGAGATCATGAAGCTTGAAAAAGAACTATGATGTACGTTGAGTTTTTGACACAAGAAACGGCAAAGAAAATCCGCGAGATGACAGTTTCTTTTGACGCCTACACTCTTCTGCATCCGATGAGATATGGCGACTATTGTGCCGTCTATCGTTCCTATTTGCGCGAAGTGCTGGCGCTGATTCGGAAGAACATCAAGGCATACGTTAACGGCGAAGCTGTCGAAACCTTTTATGCACAAATCATCGTCGATTCTGAAACCGTTTCAAAAATGCAAGACCGTGCCGAATACTTCATCAGGGTGAAGCTATTCAAGCCTGTCGAGTATCTGGGCGAGATCGCTGCCGCTTTGGCGCATGAACTGGGCGAGAAACAAGAGGAAACCAAATGAGATACGAAAACATCAGCAACCCGCAACAAACGATGCTTGCCGCGCTTGGCGACATTGCTGCACGCAAGCAACAAATTCGCGATGCGGTGGCCATCCTCGGCAACCTGATTCAACACGAAGGGTACGTTGAGGATGTTCCGCTGCTGAAACTGTTCGAGGCGGAGGCCGCGCTTATCACGATTGTCGAGATTTTGGACGAGGCATTGCCGGAATAAGACGAAATGGAAATCGACGAGTATGAAAGTGTCATGAACGGCCTTTTTTCCCACAATACGGACTCTGCTAAGAAGGCTATTCAGTTTTCTGAAACCGTGTTATCCGCATTGATCGACGATGAACGGACGGAAGCGTTTAGCACGGACGTATTACGGGCGGCTAACTTTCTTTTCATGCTGAATTCAGAAATCGAGCGCGGAAACCTAGATATCGTGTGGTTGAAAGGACAGGATTATGAATAGCTACAAGATCAGAAAAGAAGGCATCAACAGGTATATCGATAGTGTCGAGGATATTCGCACCATCGAACCTGATGCTATAAGATGGCTGAAGAAAGAGGCGGCCGTTCGTCAATGCCTCAATGAAAGAAGTGTGGCACTTGATTTATTGGTGTCATACGTGGCCGATCTTCGGCGCATCAGTGACCAATTCACCGAATTCCGTATGTCCTACTTTGATCATGAGCCGGAATGCTACGATGAGCAGGAAGTGAGCGACGATGAGCGCGTTCTAGAAAAGGTCATCGACATTCTTTGGCAAATCAGAGAAAAAACAGCGCACCCTATTGCTATTGATCAGGGTTGCCGTTTCATGACGGAGGCGCATGAAAATGTGGTGAAAGCAATCCTTGGGGAAGGCGATGAATAAACGGATTCATAAGGCGCTCAAAAAATGAATCTAGACATTGAAGTGAAGATTTTCGGTCTCAAAAAACTGCACGATTTTGATGCGGTTTTTGCCGGCGTGAAGAACGGAGACCGTGATTCAATGCAGAAGGCCATCGATCACGCCATCGATATTTTGGCGGAATTTCTGCCGGAAGATCGAGAATTTCTAATAGAAGGTGAAGCGGCGGTTTTCGAGGCGGTTTACCTCATGGCTGAGCTGAAAGAATTGCTCAAAGGAAACCGGATTCAAATCGTTTCCGAAGGTGGCGCGGGGAAGGATAATGACCAAAGTGAATTTGAGGCGCTCTTCGACGGAATGTTGTCCGGTGACACTGAGTGCATCAAAGAGATCATACAGAACGGCGCGAACATGTTGCTCGCACTCACTCAATGCATGTCCCCTGATCTTGTCCGCCAAGAACAACGAGACGTTGCGAGTCTGATGCTTGAGCTTTCGTCTTTGATCGAGATGGGCGGACTTCAAATCGTCGATGGCGAGAAATAATCATGGATGAATACGAAAGAATTGCAAGAAAAATCGATGCTTGGGACGAAAGCGCGGTTAAGGAAACTCTTCAGTTTGTGTATAAGACTTTGCAAAGCGTTCAAACCGAGATGCTCGATCTAGGCAAGTATAGTGATGATGTAGAAACAGCGAGCTGTCTTTCAATGATCTTGCTTGATGCTTTGGATTTTGGAAGTATCTTGGTCTCTTCCAAGCGCAAGCAACCCAAAAGCAAGAATCTCAAAACGGAGTGAACAATGAAAATTGAAGAATACACTGCGCTTACAGAATCCATCGATAAAGGTGAGGTAAGGGCGGTCTATAACGCGCTCAAATTCTCTGCCGGTGTCTTGGAAAACATTGGCAAGCAATTGCCGCCAGATGTCCGCCGAGAAGAGGTAGAGCAGGCTCTTTACCTTACATGGAGATTGTGTGACGTGGTTATGTTCCATACCATGCCTGCGAGCTACTGGCGCGGTCCGGAAAAGCAGGAACAACGTCCGCCAGTAGCAGACGATGACGATTTCATCTCGCGATCTAGCTATGAACAACACTGGCAGGATAAGGGTAAATCGTTCCATGATGAAATTGCCAAGAGTATTGGAGAATTCAAAAAGTTAGAGGACATTGCACAGAACATCCGCGAACGAGAAGCCGGCGACGAAGTGAAGGTAGTAGAAGAAGGAATCCAGAAAGCCGAGCGAGAGCGCGCCATTCTTGAGCGGAAGGCGTCCGCGTTTGATGATATCGAAGTGGCAATGAAAGGCGTGTATCGTGCCATGAACGCGCTGGACGGATCGTTTGGCAGCGATGATGAGCGAAAGAATGTCACGTATGCGGCAATGCGCGCCGTTTTTGATCTTGGGATAATCTCTCAAATCATCGAGCAAACGAAATTGGACGTTGTAAATGCTGAATAAAGACGAACTTGAAAAACTCTACTCGCAACTGATCGAGGTCCGGCGTCACGGCGATCTCTCGAAGCTGAACGAAGCCATTCAGCTAGTCGCTATGGCCCTTGGCGAATCCATTTCTACGAGCGACGAATGGGCGAGCGAGAGTTAATCACGCAACACGCTATCTACGTCATCGCCCGGGCCGTGAACATCATGCAATCACGGCCACGCGATGAGTGGTCTAGCGCTATTGCGGCTGATATAAGCGACGGAGAGGGCCTGCCGTTTCCGCCAGTTTCCTTTTCTGAAGGGATGGCCGACGCCATGATTACGTGGCTTCGGTCAGCCGATACCAAATGGTTCGACCTTCTTTCCGAAACAACCAAATTCCTGAAGCAATCCTATGTCAACACGTCCCCATCAGTATCTGGAAGCAACTCCGGAGATTCTGCAAGCCATTGACGAATCGGCCCGCGTCTATCGTGGCGTCTCCCCGGCGTTCGCCCTTTGGATTGAGCGCCTCGACCACGACGCGATGATGGATGCCGTCGATTGCGTCTATGTCACGCGGTCATGCGCCCGGGAACTAGCGGCCGATCCGCTGAACGTCGTGTCCGTCATGAATCAATCCGACCGCTACGGCGCGCTGGATCAGTGGATCAACCGGCAGGGAATGGCGCTTGTGGCCATGGCCGCGCTGGCAGACGGGCATGAGCATGCGCTACGATGGGTCCATCCGAATGATGTGGCGGGGGTGAAACGACAGATTGACAAACTGAAAGTGAACCCCTACCATACATACACTTTCCACGATGCCCTAGAGGCAACGTCCCACCATGAAACGCATTCTTCCCCTGATCCTGATCCTGCCCGCGCTGGCCTCGGCCGGTGAGTACGAGAAACTGACCGCCAGCGAGCAACAAGAGGCCGCGCTGATGTGCCGTCTCTATCAGCCGGGCACGGCTGACATGGCAGATTGCCTTGAGTCTCGCGCCTCGATGCTGCTGATTGTGCGCGAGGCCGCAGAATCCTACGAACAATGCTTGAAAGACGGCTACGCAGACTGCGAGCGCCGTATCTGATCATCCAACAAGAGGAGCAATCATGCTGTCCTTCATTCCCAAAAACAATGATTACATTCGGTCGATTCTCTTTGCTGACGTGACACTGGAAAAGATTCGCGTCGGCAGTCTCGAAGTGTCCGGAATGGACCCTGAACGATTACGCGCTATGTCGCTGTCTTTCATCGGACAAGCGGTTGCAGACCATTACGGAGAGCTGCTGGAGCATTACGGGCAGGATGCCCCATCGTGGATGAGCGTGATTCATGAGGTAGACGCCATCCCCTACGTGTCAATGGAAAACGCAGGACGCGCTGCCGAATGGCATGATTATGTTCTAGCAGAAGGGGAGATCGTATATAACCATCGGATAGGACTTGCCGAAAAGATCGGGGAAACTTTCCCGGGAAAGCGTCCGGTATATGTCGTGACTGATTTTTCCCGCATCGACGGTCCGGCTTTGGCTTATGCGATCAATCATGCTTATCGCGTCATCCCAGGATTTGACCCGATGATCCCTAGTTCGCGTGTCTCAATGGCAAGCACGCTTGTCGGCGCACTGGAGACACTGAACGAGCGTCACCATATCGGCGTGATGTTGCGAAATCCGAGTGACGATGAATTGCGTATGATGAAAGCGGCGCGTGTTCGTTTTGTTAATGCAGAGAGCCGCTACGGTGAGCCGATTGCCATCATTGGTTACAACACAATCCCGGACACGTTCGTTAAGTACGATCTTCAAGCCGTGGCGAAACACTTTTGAGAGATAGACAAATGAGCATCCTTCTCTTCTTCGCATTCTGGGCTGTTGCAACCGTGTGGGTTGTCGGGTTTTGCACGGAAAAATTGGTCAACCTTCCAAAAGATTGGGCGACGCTGACGGCCTCGGCGCTTCTCGCGCTCTTCCCGACGCTCTGTCTGTACGCCATCGCGGAGATTTTCTGAATGGGCCTGATCATCTTCCTTTTCGTTGGCATCACTGTCTTCTTTTTTGCCAACGTCAACGTGACGTTGCAGCCCGGAGAAAGCCCGAGGGACGCAGTGCGGTACGAGATCGCCGGAAAGGTAATCGTTGCTGTCATCGCGGCGTTCTCTGCCGTCGGCTTATTCTCGATGCTCAACCTGTAATCGACCAAGGGCGCGCAATCACGCGCCCGGTTTGATGATGGCAAATAAATGATTGATATGGAAACGAAATTTACAATCGACGGGATGAGTGAAACCGCAGTGAACATCCTTGGCTGGCTTTGCGTGGCCATATTGGTTTCCCTGCCATTCTTGACGTTCATCTTTGCCAAAGAACCGACCGAGTGTCTGGTAAGAACAACCGAGTACGGAAACCGCTTGCATATCGTGCTGGATTGCCCTATGATTCCCTCATCCGCTCAAGCAGCGTCCACCGATGAGAAATGACCCGCTCTTCATGGCCATGCTGTAGCAGCCATTCTCATCTTCTATTCCCTCATCTTCTTCGAGATTCTCAAATGATCATCAGCGAAATTCCCTGCATCGGTGAAATCATCCTCGGCCTTGTCGGCATCTTCGTTCTTTTCTTCTTCTTCGGGGAGGAGCTGTGATGCTTGATTGGCTGTTCGGAAAAAGACGGACTGTTGGCGATAACAGCGACTTTCCCCGTGTCATGATTTGGGGCGGGGATGATCCCAACGAATGGTATTCCTTCTTCCTGCATAGTGACGGATGGCATATCCCTATCGGAGTCAAATGCATTGTGTTTGATCTTCGGGGTATTGGCGCCCTTGGGGAATATGGTTCGTTGTTCACCAATAATGCACTAAACGTTGCCAGTAACTCGGCAGTGATTAGTGACAATGGGGTCGACGTCCAATCACACGATATCGTGTTTGTTCATGATGACAAGCGTGGGGATTCTGGGCAGACGGAAACCTTCATTTCAATCCGTGGCGATGACCCGGACGGAACCATGGCGAGGGTTGCGCAAATGATGGCCATCAACCAGACAACGATTCACGGAATCTCATCCGTCCGTGGCGGGCAAATGCTGAACGTTGTTACGTCATACATCAATGGCGCGGATTCACTCCGTGCGCCAGAAGGTGAGAAAGCGTATCTGTATGACACGCAAGTATCCGACGATTGGAAGATCACCGGGTACGCTGTTTACGTGGACAAGGATACGAACATCCCTGCTGCCGCTCTGGAAATGTTCAAAGCAATCGGAGAAAACAATGCAAAATAAACCCTGCATCAATCATTACTTCATCGGCCCCATCGCCATCAGGTTCGACTTTCAGCCGCCTGAAGGATTCCTAACGGATAAGGACGTTTTCAATTCCTACGGCCTCGAAGTGCTGGGCGGGTATTGGAAACACACGGACTATCACGATGCAGAAGAATTCAGGCGGCAAGTGACCGAGCGGCTCGAATCCAATGATCGCTTGACCATGGAAACCGGCGTCAATGCGCCTATCACGGCCGCGCTCGTTACCGTTAACAGTAATCGCACGGTCCCGAAATGGATGAAACGCGGTATCGTCATGTTCAATAGCATCGACGATTTGCCGAAAGCTTGGCAGAAGAACGTGGCAAGCGTGAGCGGCTGCGAATTTGGCGGTATCGCGTGGAAAGGCGGCAAGCTGGGCGAGCTTCTGAACGACGCGGATGATTTGCTTCGTTATGACGATTTTGACGGAATCGAAGATATCCAGATGAGCCCGGCTGATGTTAAAGCCACTGGCATTACCACAAAATTCGGCTGGCTTGATAACGCCAAGGACGCCAAAAAGGCATTGTCTTTGCGCAAAGGATGGTCAATGCGTCTTGAGGTCCGCGCCAGTGACGGCTATTTTGGCGGCGAGTATGTCAAGGCGAAGGGCGTAATGATCACTGATCACAATAAGATGCTGATCGAAACTTTTGCATCCACCTACGGGGATTTTGATGAGTAACGAACTCGCCATCCAACAATCCGAATATGCGGTTCTGAACATGCCGCAGAATACGGCTATCGCCACACTCAAAGCGTCGCTTTACCCCGGCGCGAGTGACGAAAGCGTCATCAACGTGCTGGAATACTGCCGGGCTGCCAAGCTGGACCCGATGCAAAAGCCGGTCCACATCGTTCCCATGTGGGATGCCAAGACGCGCACTAACCGCGACACAATCATGCCCGGGGTCAACTTCCACCTCACGGCAGCCGAGCGTAACGGTTGCGCTGGCATCGGAGAGCCGGAGTATGGCCCGGACGTTGAAGGCGTCCTCGGCGGCGTGAAGATGACGTATCCAGCGTGGTGCAAGGTCAAAGTCTTTCGCCTGATCGAGGGTGGCCGCATTGCCGAGTTTGTCGGCTACGAGCGATTCACGGAATGCGTCAGCACCAACAAGGAAGGCGCGCCTAACTCAATGTGGAAGAAACGTCCATATGGCATGCTGGCCAAGTGCGCCACGTCGCAAGCCTTGCGTAAAGGTTTCCCGTCCGTCGCTGGCGCATACACGGCCGAGGAAATGGCAGGCAAGACGATTGGCGAAGACGATTTTGACGGATACGTTGTCGATGAATCGGAAGCTGCCAAGCCATCGCCTACTGCCGGTATCAAGACGAAGGCCGAAGCTGCCGCCGAGAAGAAACGTGCAACGAAGGCTAAAGAGGTAGTAGACGCCGTGCGCGCTGGTGAGGCCGTGTCTGACGTTATCGAGGACGTGGAGTTTGTCGAAGCCGCTGCCGAGACGCAAGCGCCACCGCCTGAAACTGCCAAGACCGAGAAGAAGCGGGAATACCTGCCGCCAGCCGTCCGGCCATTTGGGGAATCGCTCTACAATCAGCACGTAAAGCCCATTCTCGGTAAATGGACGGACCGAACGTTGCTTGATCATTTTGGGCTGAACTACGAAAAGATTGTGGATATCCCCTTGGAAGAAGCCCGAAACCTGATGCGATTCCTTAAAGACGAGTAATGAGCGCGAACATTCGCTAACTCATTGACATGATAGGCGGAAACCATTACATTGATACGGTCTCATATCATTCGTTAATGGTTTCCGTATGGACCTTGTTTCAATCGGCAAGCGGTTTGCAGAAGCGCGCAAGATGTGCGACCTCACTACAACCGCTGCCGCCAAACTCATTGGCGCAAAGAATTCTGTCCACCTCATGCGGATCGAAGCCGGGGAGATTGCGCCTTCTCTTGAGTACGTCATTCTTTGCTCACGCACTTATAGCGTGACGACTGATTTCCTTCTCTGCCAATCGTCCGACTTCGAGTTTGACCAGAATTTCCGCGAAGATCGGGACGTTAGCGCCTGCCTGTTCGAGTACTGGGAAAGAACCCGTAAGCGCGATCTTTGCGCCATTCGGTCCGTGAGCGACCAAATCCACAAGATTGCGGAGAGCACCGAAGAACTTGCGTCGGTGGTCGATAGCATCGCCCTCGCATTCCAGCAATTCGCGTCCGATAACCCCGAGTTTGAAGACATGCGCAACGGCGCGAAACTTCAGGCCCGCATCTATGGTGGGCGTGAGAAGGTCTCTAATGTTCGCCTGAAAATCCGGCGATTTGAGTACGCCGGGGAAAAGGCCACCGAGTATCTCAATGACGAATTGGGCCGCCCTTCGCCTTGAATGGGAGTTATCCCCCAGATATGGAAGCCGGTGGCTTGCGGAAAAATACGGTATCAACCGTTCCGAAATCCACCGGCATTACGTTTCTGAAGGATGGAAGAAATTCAGAGAGCGATTCACGCAGGCATTACCTGAAGAGGTTGTAGATTCGATCATGGCCAAGCGAGACGACGAGGAACCGGACGAGATCAATACCTTTCCCGATGACGTTCTGTCAGTGGGAGGACGGTACGTGCCCGGCATGCACAAGGTCGCCTATAAGATCGGCCTTCTCGGCGGCACGCTTAAAGACTTGGCCGACGCTTTCGACGTTGCAGAAGGTACCGTAGTCAGGTGGTGTAAAGAGCATCCGGAGTTTGGAGAATCCGTTAAACGGGCACGGATGCTGGCTGACGCGAACATAGCGCAATCGCTGTTTAAACGGGCCATGGGATACCAGATCACGGAAATGAAGGTAGTAAACACGCAGGCCGGCCCGTCAACCATTGCTGTTGAAAAGGACGTGCTGCCGGACGTTGCAGCTATCAAATTCTGGCTTACTAACCGCCAGCCGCATCTTTGGAAGGACAAAGTAGAGGTACGCGAGGAAGTGACCTTCAATGCTGCCAACCTTGAGAAGCAGCTAGAGGGCGTGTACGAGAACGTTATCAAAGAGGTCGAAGAAAATCAGCGCGCCATTGAGGGCCGGGCGGCGCGCCTCGGCTTTGACGTTGAAGATATCGAGGTGAAGTGATGGCGTTCATCCCGTTGCCCGAAGACCCGCGATGGCTGCCTTTCGTTGAGCGGTATGCCGGTAGCTGCTTCCGCTTTGCGGTCGAAGTGCTGAAGCTTAAGCCGTCACTTCAACAGAAGGAATTGATGGATGCCGTAAGCGCCCCAGGCTGCCGGGTCAGCGTGGCATCAGGCCATGGAACGGGTAAGTCGTTTAGTCTTTCCGTCATCATCCCTTGGCTTCTCTTCACCCACTACAAAGCCTGGGTACTCGTTACCGCCAACGATATCGACCAGATCAAGGCTTCCACGCTGAAGGAGATTGCATCACAAATCGGCCGCCTCAAAGAAGGCCCGTATGCGTGGCTGGCAGACAAGATCGAGCTTATGGCGTCCGGGGATTTGCGCGTCAGAGGGTATGAACAAAACTGGCTGATGGAGCTGAAGACGGCCAACGCCAAGAACGCTAACAAGATGGCAGGCCGTCACGCTAAATTCCTAACGATCATTGCCGACGAGGGTTCATCCATCCCTGATACCGTCATGATGACGCTGAACGGGGCTCTGACCGAGGCGGCTAACCGATTCATCATCACTTCGCAGCCGACCAAAAATAGCGGCTTCTTCTACGATACCTTCAACCGCCTTAGTGAGCGTAACGGTGGGCACTGGCACAATATCACCATGTCATCCATCGATTCCCCGCACGTGTCGGATGAATCGCTGAAAACGCTATGGGCGATGTATGACGACGATGAACGGCGCGTGCGTATCCTTGGCCTGTTCCCACAAGATTCGGCCCGTTTCTTCGTTGGCAGAAAGGCGGTCGAGAACGCATACAAACGCGGCCGGATCATCAATGCAAACGAGCATTACGGTTACTTCATTTGCTGCGACATCGCGTCCGGCGAGGGCCTGCGAGACAAGAGCGCGGTATCCGTTTGCCGCGTGTACGGGTATGGAGAAGAACGGCGCGTAGAGGTGGTGGACATTCCTTTGTTTACCAACAATATCAGGTCCAATCAGTTTGCCCACTACATCATTGAGGCGGCAGCGCCCTACCCTAACGTTACGTTCGTGGTGGATAGCGGCGGCCTTGGCATCAACGTCTGCCAAGACCTAGAGGACGCCGGGAAGATGGTCCAGCGCGTGAACTGGGGCAATCCCTGTTTCCGGAACGTGAACAAGGATCGCTATCTGAACCTGAGAGCGCAAGCCACGCATCAACTTGCGCGGGCCATCAAGGAAGGGCGGTTTAGCGTGCTGACAAACGATCATCGGGCAGTTGGCCTTGATCAGGTGTCGCGCATACCGAAGACGTTCACGGACAAGGGGCGCTTGCGTGTCCCGCCAAAGCACGGCCCGGAATGGGAGGGAATGGGTTCGCCTGACCTTGCCGATACGTGGGCGTTCGCGTTCCTTGAGACCTCGACATACACGGCCAGCGGCGAGAGTGTGAGCGACAAAACGATGGTTTCGGCGGCTGAGGCCGCGACGGAAGAGGCCGCTAATTTGTTCTCTGACCTTTAGAATGACGGGGTGTACACACAGATGGGACACCCCATGAAGAACGTTCTATTCAAGTATGAAACACTGTCGGAAAATGATCCGGCGGCCAAGAAGATTAAAAGCGCATTCCTGAAACTCGGCTGCAACGTCGTGGAAATGGCGGTGGGTAAGCCCAAGCGTAGCGCGGACGTGAGTTACAAGGAATTCGACTTCACTTTTGCCGATTCCCAGCGCGTGACGGCCCGCATCAAGCCGACCGGAGACGTGTATCAAGTGCTGCTGAATGGCAGCGTTCTGCCGCTCAAGAATCAGGATGAGCACCAAAAGGCCATCGAGGAAATTGCGTCAAGGCTGGACGGTGGGCGCGCTGCCTTCCAGAAGAAGCTGGCCAGAACGAAAGTGACCATCCCGGCCGGCATCCGTAACACGGTCAAAGAGACGGAAAAATCACTTACCGAAAAGCGGGACGCGCTCAAAGAGGTTATTGCCGATCTCGACAAGAAGATCGAGGAAGCCAACGAGGCGCTTAAATGATTCACGGTCTCAAGATGCTTACCGAGGCTCAACGCAAGGCAAGGAACGGGAAGGTTCAGCGCACTACGTTCGGGCCACTGGCGCTATGCGTTGAAATCCCGGCAGGCTGGCGCAAAGGGGCGTCGTTCCTGACGGCGCACTACGGCTACATTTCCGGCACGAAAGCCCCGGACGGCGCCGCTATCGATATGTTCCTGTCGCCGCAAGCAAGCGTAACGGCTGACGTGTTTGTCATCGACTTTATGAAGGGTGGCAAATTCGATGAGCCGAAAGTGTTTCTTGGGTTCACTTCCAAAGTGGATGCAGAGGAAACATTCAGGAACATCTACGCGCAACGAGCGCCGGCTACCAAAATGACGATGACACAGTTTCAACAATGGATTAAGGAAGGCGGTGCCATGCAACCGACGATCAAGGAAGAACCCAAACTTCAGAAAGTCTACTGGGACAGTAACGGAGACCCTGACGTACCGATGACGGAGATTCTCTACCAGATTCGGAGAACTGACCCTACCAGTCTCGCGCTTGAGCCGCTCACACTGGACGATATCTATGGCGACGCTGACGAGGTGGTCGAGCTTGATGCGCTTGTCGTGCCCATGATGCGCCTTGAGCGCGTGGCCACGATCATGCAGAACCAGATGAAGCGGTACGGGTCCGAGGCGCTTAACTTCCAAGTGAGCAAGCCGTTCAAGAAGAACGGGACGGCTCAAGTGGCGGTTGTCTACGAGCTTGCCGACGGTCAGACGATCAGCATCTACTTCCACAACCCGGACGTGACGCCATCCAAGATCGCGCCGCAAGATGAGCTGATCTCTTGGAAATGGATGCTCAACAAAAAGGACATTACGATTCTGGTAGCGCCGGAGAAAGGGCAGGATTTGGACCCGCGAGAGGTCATGCGTCGCGTGGCAAAGATCGCCATCAAGAACCGTTCTACTTTCGAGCGGAACAACAATGCCCGCGTAGAGCGCGTCAAGCGTGTCGAAGCCCTTAAGTCTGAAATCGTCGTGCTGGAAAAAGAGGTGGAGGACAAGACGCACACTCTGGAAATTCTTCGCATGAAGATCGAAGAGAAGCGGAACATGCCCGAGCCTGAACCTGAAGTGACGCCGGAACCTACCCCGGAAGAAGAGTCCGCCCCATCGCTTGCTGATGAGCTGGCAGAGAAAATTGCCAACCTGAATAGCCTGATGGATGTGCGCGACCTGCAAGCAGCAATCCGTAATCCGGAACTGTCGCGCAAGGACAAGAAGCGCCTGAAGGATGCGCTGGAAGCGCGTGTAGACGCAATTAATACCGAACGAGCCGAACGAAAAGAAAAACTGTTTGCAGAATTCGGCAAACAGATTGCAGCCATTGAAACGGAAGAGGATCGAGATCAGGTTAAGGATGCACTTACAAGCGTGACAGGGTTTACCGACGAAGAAAAGTCCAATCTGTTTGCAAAGATCGACGAGAAATTTGCAATGGTCCAGAATGCTGCCAAAGAGGCGGAACGCAAAGCCGCCGAGCAAGCCAAGCAAGCCGAGCCCGCGCCCGAAGAACCCAAACCCGAGACTCTGGAAGAGCGCGTGACCCGCCTGCATGACGCGGTTATGGCTCTGATTACTTCGGCCACGTCCATCGAAGACATTCGAGCGCTGAAGAAATCGGCAACGTTCAAGGAATTCCGTTTCATGACCGAAGGACGCGGAAGGGAAGATATGGAATCGCAGCGCGAAAGCATCCGCACCGCACTCTATGCCAAGAGCGCGGAACTGAACATGCCGCTCTATAACGAGATCATGGGCGAGATTCAGGCCGCCACCGATGAATCTGGCGTGCTGGCCGCGCTGGAAAAGGTCGAGCTGGTGCGAAACGACTTCCCGCCTTCCCAGCGTAACGAGATCACGCAGGCAGCCGAGGCACGTATTGAGGCGCTGAAAGCGAAGCCTGAACCGGCGCCGCAAGAAAGCCCGCTGCCTGAAGTGCCGGTGGTGCCGCCTACGCTGGAAGAGCCCGTAACGGAGCCCGCGCCTGAACCTGCACCGGAACAACCTGCCGAGGCAGTGAACGCTACCCCGCTCAATGAGCCGGTGAACCCGCAAGAGGAAGCAGACCGGAACTATCTGGAAACCTTCGATCCTGCCACTGCCGACGATGCGCGATTGGAAGAGATCGCGTCACGTTACACGTCCGGGGAAATGCTGGAGCTGCTGGAAAAAGCCCTTTCCAAATACGAGGAGTACATGGTGGCTGCTGCCGAAGAATCGATGAAGTGATAGGGTGATGACCTAAAATCAAAACGGTCGGAATAACCTTCCGGCCGTTTTTTTTGCGCAAAAAAAGGAACATCCAATGACAGTTATTGAGAAGCTGAAGCTGATCAAGAACCTTAAAGCGGCACAAGCCCTTCCACGCGACACGATTCCTCAACGTCTTTCACGCATCAAGGCCATCAAGGCCGCGCTTGATGCGCTCAAAGGAGCGAAGACCGAGGAACGTAACGCCGAGAAAGAGGCCGTGGACGCGGCATTCAAATTCGATGCCGAACGAAAGGTCAGTGAACGCAAGAAGGCCAATGATGCGGCCTATGCGCTGCTGCAATCCATCGATGAGGGGAAGGCCCTTAACGAGGAAGAAAAAGCCGTGCTGGCCGCGTATAGCGGTTGCGGTGGCGGTCTCGTGAACCCGCTTACCGGCAAGGTTGGCAGCGCGACGGAGTACTACACGCCGAAACCCATCGTCTCGGGCATGTGGGACATGCTGGGCGAATCGTTCGGGTTCAAGGGCGGGAAAGTGCTGGACCCCAGTAGCGGTACCGGCATTTTTGGGGCGACGGCGCCTAAAGGTGTGGTCATGCAAAGCGTGGAAATCAGCGAGGTTTCCGGCAAGATCAACAAG
>ERZ772764.218-NODE-218-length-42486-cov-5.832151_pt1 | contig 42486 bp, 46 predicted proteins | sample MGYA00512163_ERZ772764 | MGnify/ENA primary metagenome ERZ772764 (study PRJEB29015, sample SAMEA2737903) | human oral metagenome | biome: human oral; feature: human-associated habitat; material: dental | place: China | collected 2094 ... | reverse complement strand
GTTCCGCTTCAATCACAGGCATGATGATTTATATAAAATACTGCTGAGAATGTTGCGGGAAAATCCTTTAAAATAAATTTTGCTTCCTAAGCCCCCTCTTTATTTAATTCTGTAACACGCTATTCAAATGAAACTTTCAGGTAGCCTTTATCGCAATCGCAGGCTACCTGAAAAACAATAACGGCACGCATTGTAAATAAGCATGCCCGTTCCGACAACCGCCGCCGCACTTGGAGGCTTTGTCTAAAAAATGTACAATTCCCAATTTACAGCAGTTCAGCTTTATGCAAATCGGCCCCTACACTGTTTCCCCCGCCGTGGCGCTCGCGCCGATGGCCGGCATCACCGACAAACCGTTCCGCATGCTGGCGCGGCAATTCGGCGCCGGCTGGACAGTGGGCGAAATGATCAGCAGCAACCCCGATCTGCAAAACACGCGCAAAACCCTCAACCGCATCGACCGCAGCGGCGAAAGTGGCGTGATTGCCGTGCAGATTGCCGGCAGCAACCCGGCTCAAATGGCCGAAGCCGCCCGCTACAACGTGTCGCAGGGTGCGCAGCTCATCGACATCAACATGGGCTGTCCGGCCAAGAAAGTATGCCAGGTGCAGGCCGGTAGTGCCCTGCTGCAAAACGAGCCCTTGGTGGCCGAAATTTTATATGCCGTGGTGCGTGCAGTGAGTGTGCCGGTTACGCTCAAAACACGGCTGGGCTGGCACGACGAGCACAAAAACATCCTCACCGTTGCCCGCATGGCAGAAGACGCCGGCATTGCCGCCATCGCCATCCACGGCCGCACCCGCACCCAGATGTATCGCGGCCAGGCCGAATACGGCCTGATTGCCGAAGCCAAACGCCGCCTGAGCATCCCAGTGTGGGTAAACGGCGATATCGACAGCCCGCAGAAAGCCGCGCGCGTATTGGCCGAAACCGGTGCCGACGGCGTGATGATCGGCCGCGCCGCCCAAGGCCGGCCTTGGCTGTTTCGCGATGTGGCACACTACCTCGCTCACGGCGGCCTGCCGCCGCCGCTGCCTTTTCAGGTAGCCTCCGAAGCCCTGCTCGGCCATATCCGTGCCATGTACAGTTTCTACGGCGAAGTAGCCGGCATGCGCATTGCCCGCAAACACATCGGCTGGTATCTGGCCGACCTGCCGGAAGGCGAGGCCGAACGCCGTCGCCTCAACGCGCTGGAGAGTGCCGAAGCGCAATACAACGGGCTGGCCGCCTTTTTGGCCGCACAGTCCGAACAACACGAATACTGGCTCTGCCCCTGGCGGCAGGCCTGAAACACCGCAAACTGCACGAAGGGAAACTGGCGGCGCCCAATGCCGCATCACACACCGGTTTGCCACCCTCATTTTTACACCACAATAATAAAAGGAGAGCAAAATGCTCCGTCAGAACAGCCATATCACTACTTGCATCGAAAACAGCCTGCAGCAATACTTTACCGATCTCGACGGCCAACCGGCACACGACGTGTATCAAATGGTGTTGCAGCAAGTAGAACTGCCACTTTTGCGCTGCGTGATGGCGCATTGCGAAGGCAACCAATCCAAAGCCGCCCAAGTGCTCGGCCTAAACCGCAATACCCTGCGCAAAAAGCTCAGCGCCTACGGCTTGATTTAGCCGCCGCGCCATGACCAATATTTTTCAGGTAGCCTCTTACTCCAAACCACAAGGAACACTAAATGACTCAAATCGGCATCATCATGGGCAGCAACAGCGATTGGGCCGTGATGCAGCACGCCGCCGCCGTGCTCAAACAATTCGGCATCGCCTACGAGACCCGCGTGGTTTCCGCCCACCGCACGCCCGACTTGATGTTTGAATACGCCGAAACCGCCCGCGAGCGCGGCCTGCAGGCCATTATTGCCGGCGCCGGCGGTGCCGCCCACCTGCCCGGCATGGTGGCCGCCAAAACCACCCTGCCCGTGCTCGGCGTGCCCGTGCCCAGCAAATATTTGCGCGGCGAAGACTCCCTGCTCTCCATCGTGCAGATGCCCAAAGGCATTCCCGTGGCCACCTTCGCCATCGGCGAGGCCGGTGCCGCCAATGCCGCCCTCTTTGCCGCTGCGCTGATTGCCAACCACGATGCCGCCATCGCGCAAAAACTTGCCGATTTCCGCGAAACCCAACGCCAAACCGTGCTGGCCATGGAGCTGCCCGAAGCCGAATAGCGCAAACCCTGCTTTCTTACCTTGTGCTGACTATGCCCCTGCAGCTTTCTGCCCGATATGAAAGAAATAGCTGCCACCACAAAGCTATGCCATTCAGGCTACCTGAAAGCAACCCTGCCACCAGGCCAAAATAGCAATTATTGCCAGACAAAGCCGCACAAACCGGCAAAAACGCAAGGATTGTTCGCCAAAACTGCCAAGCTGTGCCACAATCCACCCACTATCCCACTAACCGAGAACCCGCCATGACACAAGAAACCGCCTTGGGAGCCGCCCTCAAATCTGCCGTGCAGACCATGAGCAAGAAAAAGCAAACCGATCTGATTGCCGACCACATCTACGGCAAATACGATGTGTTCAAACGCTTCAAACCCCTAGCCTTGGGCATCGACAAAGACCTCGTGGCCGCCCTGCCCCAATACGACCCCGCCCTAATCGCCCGCGTGCTTTCCAACCACTGCCGCCGCCCGCGCTATCTCAAATCGCTGGCACGCGGCGGTAAGCGCTTCGATTTGAACAACCGCTTCAAAGGCGAAGTCAGCCCCGAAGAGCAGGCCATCGCCCAGCAACACCCGGCCGTGCAGGAAATGCTTGCCCGCCAAGCCGCCAAGCAGGCCGAACAACAAGCAGCCGAGGCTGAAGCCGCCGTTGAACAGCCCGCCGAAGCCGCAGCGGAAACTGCTGCGCCCGCCGCAAAAACCCCTGCCGTCCCAGCAGCTGAATAAATCTACGGCCCATAAAGGCTACCTGAAAAGTTTCAGGTAGCCTTTTGCTGTACTTCAGTATGAATTAGCACCAACAAATACTCACAATCACACTACAGGCTACCTGAAACTTTCAGGTAGCCTCAAACTCTAATCCCACATAAGGAAAACCGCATGCGCACACCCATCCTCCTCCCCATCGCCGCCCTACTGCTTGCTGCCTGTGCCGGCAACCCCCTGCCCCCGCCCGCTGCCGACCAACCCACCGACACCTCCATGATCAACACCGCCTATTGGACCGCCCAGCCCTATTGCGCCGGCCGCGTGCAAATGCGCCTGCCCGCCGAGCGCCGCTACGGCTCAAGAGACCAAGGCCAAACTGAAAACTACCACTACAACGGCTGGCATATCAAACACTACGCCGACGATTGGCGTTTCCTCAACGTCATCCTCACCCAAAGGCGGCAAGGCGGATTTAACCGCTATTTTGAGCGGAGTACCGGCCATGGCGAAGGCTATATCGGTGAGCGCGAGCTTATCCCCGGCCGCGCCTTCCTGCAATTCACCCGCAAAACCCCCATGTTCGACGGCAGCCGCCTGAGTGCCAGTCTCGGCATCCGCTACGATGCCGAGCTCATCGTCAAGCTCGGCCCAAACGGCGGTTTCCACACCGACGGCGAATTAAAAATCCCCACTCCGGGCGGCACAGAACCGAACAACTGGCGTGAACAGGAACGCTCACTGCTCAACAAAGCAACGCATGAAATGCGCCGCGACCTCACCTCCCGCCTGCGCGAACGCCAACCATACGAAGTGCCCAAACATCAAGGCGTGTGCATCCCCGACGGCTTCTTCGCCGACAACGGCGACACCCCCTTTAAAGGCAGCTCCCGCGTTTATTTCGCCGGCCAAGACGACACCTACATCATCATCTCCCACGGCCGCAACCCGCGCGGCGCTTCCATCGCCGGCGGCCGCAACCATCCCGACACCGAAGGCCTGAAAGGCCTGATGCAATCGCTCACTGCCCGCGCCATCCGACAAGGCCCGCGCACCATCAACGGCATGCCCGGCTACGAAAAAATCAGCCGCTGGGACGGCAACCACTACCTGCTTAGGTGGGAGCGCGAAAGCGACCACCTTCTCGTGATGATGCCCTTCGGCACCGAAACCTTCGACGGCACCAAACGCAGCCAGCAGGAAATCCTCGCCATTTGGGACACCGTCCTGGCTACCCTCAAACCGGTGGAATAAACCGGCAGCCCAAGCAAAAGGCTACCTGAAACGGTTTTTCTGTTTCAGGTAGCCTTAATTTATCGAGGGTGCCACAGCTATTGCCGCTTTCCCTAGCACAGGCAAATTAGTCTGACGGCAGCTTATCTTTTTTCAGACCAGCCAAAGCCTATCTTCCCGCATCCAAGTTCAACGGTATCGGATCCGGAGCCTTGTTTGGGCTGTATGCATCAAAATAAATCATCCGTTCCTGTTCATTCCATCTCAATTTGCGCGATGGTGAAGAATGTTCGGCCAAAACCTTATCCAAGGCGGCGCGGCGGTTGTCAACCGGCAGGCGGTATAAGGCCAAGGCTGCCTGGAAAGCACGCTGATACATGGCGGTGTCTTGCAGGCGATAGACGTATTCGCCAAACGAAGGTATCGCGATATCAGAAGTCAAGCAACCAACACTATTCCTCACACACGCCCATTTTTCGATCAGTGTTTTTTCCGACAACGGCTGCCATGGTGCTTTCTGGTCAGCCCGCAAAATCGCAGCAGCTTCCGGCTTGCAACAGACAGCATAATACGGCGCCACCATGGCGAGGCTATGTGCCGTATCCAATACTTTGGGGCCATATGATTTTTCCGTCTGCGTCATCTGCCGCACCTCGTTTTCCAATTTTTGCTGCAGGTTAGCAGATAGGCGGAATTCGTCTTGTACCGCCAGGCAGATGCTTTGTTCTTGTTCGGTCAGCACATCAAACATGCCGCCGCATTCGTCAGGCAGGCGGTTTGCCCACTCGGGTTTTTCATACAGCATTTGTGCTGCTAAATCAGTATTACGGAGGATAATGGCGTTACCAATCATGGGGTAAATCAGGCCGGGGCGGCTATGCAGCAGGCTGCGGCCGGTTTTGATATTACGGCAAACATGCCACCAGGCTTCGTGTTCCCTGCCCTGCGCCCAATCCAGCGCAGCTACGGCATGGCTGCGGAAGATCAATTCAAAACGCGGCAGACGTATTTCGCTCAAATCTGCTTCATCATTTGGCCAATCATGCGGGGCGAAGGTGTCGTAATCGGCCAGTTTATCCACATTGGCAAACAGTTCAGCCTGTTTTTCCGCCTTGGCACGGTATTGCGGCAGATGTGTGCGGATTTCGGCCAAATATTGCGCGGCCGTGCCGGTAAGTTTCAATGCGTCGCCATCAGACAGCGGCAGGCGTTTGGCCGCTAATTCTTGATGCTGCTTAAAAGAATCGCTATCGCCCTGAATAATATGGCCGAAGCGGCGCATCGAATCGGCGCGCTCGGCATCATCGGCAGTGCGGTATTCCAGCAGCCACAACGCGTCTATGCCGTTTTTTACGGATGGCGGCGGCGCGGGCGGAGTGGCCAGCAAGGCCAAATCAGCTTCGGCAGCGCGAATTTCGCGCTGTTTCAGCCATTCGGGGAACAGATACAGCGTAGAAACAACAGACAGGATCAGGATGGCAATTACACCAAACAAATATTTCAGGTGGTTCATGCGGTTCTTTCATAGCCAGGCTATTAAGAATTATAGCGAAAGCAGGCAGCCTAGCGTGAGGCTACCTGAAACAATTTATCCCTTTCAGGTAGCCTCATACCATTCTGACACAGCAAACAAAAAACAGGCCGGATTGTTCCGGCCTGTTTCCCTTCGTATCTCTCCCAACTAAGCCGCCACCGGCTGGTTGCGCAGCAGGCGGATAAGTTTGGCGATGCGAGCTTTCATTTCACGGCGGTCCACAATTTGGTCGATGGCGCCTTTTTCCAGCAGGAATTCGGCGCGCTGGAAGCCTTCGGGCAGTTTTTCGCGCACTGTCTGCTCGATCACGCGCGGGCCGGCAAAGCCCACCAGCGCATTCGGTTCGGCCAGCACCACGTCGCCCAAAAAGGCGAAGCTGGCGGAAACGCCGCCCATGGTCGGGTCGGTGAGCACGGAAATAAAGGGCAGCTGCTTGTCGCTCAACAGGTGCAGCACGGCGCTGGTTTTGGTCATCTGCATCAGCGAGCTCAGGCCTTCCTGCATCCGCGCCCCGCCGGAAGCGGCCACGCAGATAAAGGAGCAGCCGTTTTCCGCCGCCGCGCGTACGCCGCGCGCGAAACGTTCGCCCACCACCGAGCCCATAGAGCCGCCGATAAAGCGGAATTCAAACGCAGCCACCACCACGGGCAGCCCGTCCATTTCGCCTTTCATCACCACCAAGGCATCGTTTTCGCCGGTGGCTTTGCGCGCCGCGCTGAGGCGGTCGGGATATTTTTTGCTGTCTTTGAATTTCAGGATATCGGTGGGCTTTACCTCGGCGCCGATTTCTTCGCGGCCTGCTTCGTCTAACAGCAGATCCAGCCGCTCGCGGGCGCTGAGCGGGTTGTGGTGGTTGCACTTGGGGCAAACTTGGTGGTTTTGTTCCAAATCGGAGGCATACAGCACTTCGGAGCAGGCCGGGCATTTGCGCCACAGGCCTTCCGGCACGCCGGATTTACCGCTGTCTTCGCGTTTGATTTTCGGGGGGAGGATTTTATCGAGCCAACTCATGATTTACTCCATTTGCTCCTAATTAGGTTTGGTTTGCCGCTCGGGGCAACAGCCGGGCGGGATAGTAGCCAATAGCGGCGGTTTAGGCAAGTTTTGTAAAGACCGCAAGGATTTTGCCCGGCTGCGGGCGGCGGTTTTACAGGCAAATCGGGCGGTAGGCCAAACAGGCATCCACCACTTCTTCCGCCGTGGGCGCGTAATCCGCCAGGCCGCTGCTGTGGGCGTTCCACCCTTCGGGGTAGAAAAACAGGCTGCTGCCTTCGGGATGGGGCACATTGCGGTCGAACTCTGCCATCAAACCGTCCAACACCTCATCGTCTTCTTCAGCCAAGATGCGCTTCCCTAAGCCGATTAATTCGTCCCGCGTCATTTTCAGGTAGCCTCAAATGGCTTCTTTCAGGCTTTTCACCAGCTTGCCTGCAGCTTCGGCTTCGCGGCCGGGGTTGGCTTCGATTTCTTTCACAATTCGGCTGCCGATCACCACACCGTCGGCCACGGCGGCGATTTGCCGCGCGCTCTCGGCATCGGAAATGCCGAAGCCCACGCAAATCGGCAGCGGCACATGGCGGCGCAGCACGGCCACTTTTTCCGCCACTTCGGCGGTGTTCAGGCTGGCCGAGCCGGTAACGCCTTTGAGCGATACGTAATACACGAAGCCGGAAGCCAGCTTGGCAATTTCGGCCATCCGCTCCTCGCCGGTGGTGGGGGCGACTAGGAAAATGGTGTCGAGCCCGGCGGCTTTGAGCGCGTTATGCAGCGGGGCCACGGTTTCAATCGGGCTATCCACCGTGAGCACGCCGTCCACGCCGGCTTCTTTAGCGGCACGGGCGAATGGTTCATAGCCCATTTTGTGAATCGGATTCAGGTAGCCCATCAGCACCACGGGCGTGCTTTGGTTGCTTTGGCGGAAGCGGCGCACGGTTTCCAATACGTCGGCCAGGCTTACTCCGTTGGCCAAGGCGCGCTCGGCGGCGCGCTGGATGGTGGGACCGTCCGACATCGGGTCGGAAAACGGCACGCCCAGCTCGATGATGTCCGCGCCGTTGGCAGCCAGGCTGTACATCAGCTCCAGCGTGGTTTCAAGGTTCGGGTCGCCGGCGGTGATGTAGGCAACCAAGGCTTTCTTGCCGCTATTGGATTGGAAGATTCTTGTCATCGTGTTTATTTCCTAATTTGTTTATTTTCGGTTATCAGGGCTAAGGCTACCTGAAAACGTTTCATCAAAACATTAGCCTGCACTCAGGCAAACCAAGCTACCATACTTTACGTTCCGCAAAGTGCACACCCATTTGCTGCACTAAGGCATTGTGCAGCGTATCGCGTTGGGCGCTTTCGTTTGGCGTGGCATCTTTGGGCAGGTTGAATGCAGGCAGCGTCCAGTCTCTCTTATCATGGAATTTCACGCGTTTGTTTGCTTCGCCCTCGAAAATGACCACGAAATACCGCTTTTTAAAATTCACACACATGCGGTATTCAAAATATTCCCTACTTAATGCTTTTTTCGCTCTTGCCCGATCTTTGCCGTTTTGCCACATCAACCATATCCCGACGGCAGCCGCTGCAGCCAGTCCGATGCCGCCGCCAATATTTCCAAAAATATTCATCCCCAAGGCCACGAAAATAAAGGCCAGCAGCAACGCCTTCATTACCGCCATAAAATAAGCTTGCCAGCCGAATTGTTTTTTTATCCACTTCCGATAATCGTCAAGATCAACAATCGGTTCGTAAACTACCCACGAAATTTCGGCTTTGCCTTGCGCCAGCTCGGACTGGACTTGCGTTAGGGTATCCCTTGCGGTTTGGTTGAAATCCATGTTTTGCCCTTTTCATGCTACCTGAAACGGAAAGGCAACCTGCACCTTACCCAATATAGGAGGCTATTTGTGCGTTAATTCTTCAACGACTGCACCGGCGCGGGAATGCGTCCGCCGCGGTTCACAAACACTTCGCAGCTTCCTTCCTTCACGGGCATTATCGGCGCGTAGCCAAGCAGCCCGCCGAATTCCACGCTTTCGCCCACGCCTTTGCCGGTTACGGGAATAATGCGCACAGCGGTGGTTTTGCTGTTGATCATGCCGATGGCGGCTTCATCGGCGATGATGCCGGAAATGGTGGCGGCTGAGGTGTTGCCCGGCACGGCAATCATGTCCAGCCCCACGGAACATACGGCGGTCATGGCTTCGAGTTTGTCCAGCGTCAGCACGCCGCTTTCCGCCGCCGCAATCATGCCTTCGTCTTCCGACACGGGAATGAACGCACCACTCAAGCCGCCGACGGCAGAGGAAGCCATCATACCACCCTTTTTCACTGCGTCGTTCAACAGCGCGAGTGCGGCGGTGGTACCGTGCGTACCGCAAACGCTCAAGCCCATCGCCTCCAAAATGCGGGCAACGGAATCACCAACAGCGGGGGTGGGCGCGAGCGACAAATCCAAAATGCCGAATGGAATGTTCAGACGGCGTGCCGCTTCCTGCCCGATCAGTTCGCCCACCCGCGTGATTTTAAACGCGGTTTTCTTCACGATTTCGGCGATTTCAGTCAGATCTTTGTCCGCACAATCGGCCAGCGCAGCCTGCACCACACCGGGGCCGGACACTCCCACGTTCAGCATCACATCGCCTTCGCCCGCGCCGTAGAACGCGCCCGCCATAAATGGGTTGTCGTCCACCGCGTTGCAAAACACGACGATTTTGGCGCAGCCGAAACCTTCGGGCGTGATTTCCGCTGTGTGTTTGATGGTTTCCCCCATCAGCTTCACCGCATCCATATTGATGCCGGCACGGGTGCTGCCGATATTGACCGAGCTGCACACGATGTCGGTAGTTTTCATCGCTTCGGGAATGGAGCAGATCAGCACTTCATCCGAAGGCGACATGCCTTTTTGCGCCAGCGCGGAAAAGCCGCCGATAAACGACACGCCGATGGCTTTGGCTGCTTTATCCAGCGTTTGCGCAATGGAAACATAGCTGTCTGCGCCCGTGGCTGCGGCGATTTGGGCGATGGGCGTTACGGAAATACGCTGGTTCACAATCGGCACGCCGTATTTGGCCGACAGCTCGCGGGCTACCTGAACCAAGTTTTTGCCGACGCGGGTGATTTTATTGTAGATATTTTGGTTTAGCTGGTCGATATCGGGCGAAATGCAGTTGTGCAGGTCGATACCGATGGTAAGCGTGCGCACGTCGAAATTTTGGTCGGCAACCATGCGGACGGTTTCTAAGATTTCGGTAAAGCGAAGGGACATTTTCAGGTAGCCTTTATATTGTTGGATTAGATTTTGAGTTTGACATACATATTTCCATGGGTCCCCTCAACACTTTTGCGCATCTGGTATGCGAATATCTCTGGGTATTTCTTTACTAAATCAGTAAGTTTCTTGCAACCATAGGTACGCGGATCGAAATCAACCTGCAACCGTTTCCAAGTTGATCCCAAAGCGGCAGCAGTAATCCACTCATCATCAAACTGTTCAAAAACTTTATGTATGGTTTCCAAAGGAAGCGGTATTTTCGGCAACTCTTCTGTTATTTGGTTTGTGGTATCTGCAACATGAGAAGTGGTTTGTACCAATACTGCTTTTTTAGATTGCTCAGCATTTGCCATTTTTCCCACAGCTTCCGGCATCAGATTTTCCACATAGATAAACTGGCTGCATGCATTACGAAAAGCTTCCGGTGTTTGCTTTTTACCAAAGCCGTAAACTGTTACGCCTTGCTCCTTCAACCGAATAGCCAGCGCGGTAAAATCACTATCACTCGATACGAGGCAAAAACCATCAAACCGATCTGTATAAAGCAAATCCATTGCATCAATAATCATGAAGCCGTCGGTAGCATTTTTACCCGTGGTATAAGCAAACTGCTGCATCGGCTTGATGGCATGTTCGTTAATAACAGCTTTCCATTTGCCATTATCGCCAACAAAGTTGCCATAGATACGTTTTACCACCGCTTCGCCGAATTTGGCTGTTTCCTCCAAGATGGCATTAATAGATTGTGCAGATGCATTGTCGGCATCAATCAATACCGCTAACCGCGCGGATTTCTCTTCGGCCACATTAAAGCTAATCTTGTGTCTAGACATTATCGTTGCTTACTTTTAAATTGAAGATAATGGTTGGCAAATAGGGTTTACAAGTTTGCCAAACTACCCAAATCACCGCATTGTCGGTGACGGCACAGACTGAATAGACCTAAATATTCCCTTATATGAAGCTCTTTCAGGTAGCCTGAAGATTAAATCCGGTGCATGGCATTGAATAAGGCTTCGTTTTGCATGCGGATATCCAAGCCCAGCTTCTCACCGGCTTGGGCGAACACGCTCAGCATTTCTTCGCGGCTTTGCGGGCAGCGGCTGGTGTCCATCAGGATAATCATGGTGAAATATTCGCCCATGAGCTGCTGACTGATATTGAGGATGTTGATTTGATGTTCGGCTAAGAGTTTGGATACATCGTAAACGATGCCGATGCGGTCTTTGCCGATAATGGTGAGTATGGAATGGGGGTTGGGCTGGGGCATAGTCATTCAATTTCCGTGTGAAAATTTGAGGCCTTTGCGAAGTGCCGCTCTGCGGTGTATTCGCAAAGGCCTCTGGGATATAAGCATAAAACAGTGGCCGTGCTCAATCATCCTGTTTGCCGTTTTCTTCGGCATCGGCCACCATCTGTTCGGCGGCTTCTTGGGTGAGGGTGGCGAAACCGGCAGGCAAATCCAATGCTTCCAACGTGGTTTTGCCGGTGGGTTTGTCGGCCATCTCGGCAAATGCCTGCCGCAGGGCTTCTTGCTGCTCGGCAAAATCGGGATGCAACACCACCATATGCGTTACGGCGGCAAAACTGCTTTCCTGCAACACGCGCAGTTGCTCAAGCGTACGCTTGCTCATGTGTGCATAGGTGCTGGCCGGAAAGAAACCGGCCTGTGCTTGGCCTCTAATCAGGGCAGAGGCTGCCTGGGGAAAGGTGGCGGCTTCTTCGATTTTAAGCTGTTCCACATCCAACCCGGCCTGTTTCAACAAACGCAGGCCAAGGCAACGGATATCAGGATTGGGGCCGGTTTTAATCAACGCATCAACCGGCAAATCTTCTATTTTTTGATACTCTGATTCGGCGGATACGGCCACTACGGCTTCATCGAATTTATCTTTCAAACACACCAGTGGCAAATAGCCTTTGTCTTTAATCAGTGCCACGGCATCAAAAGCATTGGCATAGAGCATATCCATTTTGCCGCCCTCGGCTAACTCCTGTATTTCTGCAGCATTAGCAGGCAGATGCAAATGGATGGAGAGTTCGGTTTCGCGCTGCAAATGACTGCTGAGTAGATACCAATGGCTGAAGTGGTCGGGCAGGTAGTCCGGCGCCACCACAAAGTTGATTCCAGCTTGTTGCACCATAAAACTTTTTCCTTGTTTTTGCTGGGTAATTCCTGTATTCACAACAAATGAGAATGTGTGTTTGTGTTTCAAGATTGGATTGAGGCTACCTGAAAACTTAGAAATTCAAACATCAACTGCATTCCAAGCGCCCTACCCTTATCCCCAAAACAGCAGGGGCGAAAAGAGTCATTATCGTTCTAATGTAATTATCTTACCACCTTTACCTACGATAAAAAACCACCTATATAGGTGATTTTTTTGTTTGGCATAGATTTGAGAGAAGCAGCATCAGGCAAGGGTTTGCTGCCGATATTGATTCTCCACCACCACATCAAGTGTGTATACCCGACACCATACGGCAAAGGCTACCTGAAAATGCAAAAAGAGCCGGCTGTTTTAGCCGACTCTTTGAAATTTGGTGGAGGTAAGCGGGATCGAACCGCTGACCTCTTGCATGCCATGCAAGCGCTCTACCAACTGAGCTATACCCCCGAAATTTGGTGGCGAATCAGGGACTCGAACCCCGGACACAAGGATTATGATTCCTCTGCTCTAACCAGCTGAGCTAATTCGCCGCTCATTCAGAAAGCGCGCATTATACGGCTTTCTTAAATTCTGTCAAACCCCAAAACACACTTTTTTTGCTACAGCCTGATTTATATAGATAACTAATTTTCACGCTGCTTTTGCACAATCCAAACAGGCCGGCATTCCACTTACCGGCCAGTTGGTTTGAAGCATCAATCCGCAAACTGTTTCTTCATGCGCTCGCGCCGCTCTTGCGCTTCCACCGATAAAGTAGCGGTAGGGCGGGCAAGCAGGCGTTTGAGGCCGATTGGCTCGCCGGTATCAACACAATAGCCGTATTCGCCCTCATCAATCTGGCGCAGCGAGGCCTGGATTTTATTCAGCAATTTGCGCTCACGGTCGCGGGTGCGCAACTCCAGCGCATATTCTTCTTCCTGCGTGGCACGATCGGCCGGATCGGGAGCAGCTTCATGGTTTTGCAGATGGCCGGTGGTGTCGGCCGCCTTTTGAATCAGCTCATCTTGCAGCTTAACCAGCAACTCACGGAAGAAAGCCAGCTGATCGGCATTCATATACTCCTCTTCCGGGCCTTTCCAGTTGATGATGTCTTGCTCGGTTAGTTTTGCCATGAGTTATCCTTTTTGTGAAATTCTACCAACCGCCCCTTCCCGCCAGCGGCTGCTTCTTTTATAAAAAGGCGGAATATAAAACAGCCGCCAGCTTATGGCAAGAGCAAAAAATTCAAATGCATGATAATTGCCGGCAGTCCCCAGCTAATCCAGCCCCACAGCAAAAGTGCCAACAGGCTGCCTGAAAAATCCCAGCGGCCGATACACAAAAAGGCAAACGGGCGGCACAGCGGCTCATACACGCGGTTGAGCACTGCCACCAGCGGCGAATATGCCTGTGATAAAGACAGCACCATGCGCCACAACAAACCGCCCAGCAATACATAAGCCGCCGAACGCGTAAGAGCGAGCGCAGCAAGCAACACATCAGCCGCCGCAATCTGCCAGCCGAACATCCCTGCCGGCAAATTGATGAGCGACAACAACAAATACAACACCGCATACAGCAGCCAGGCCGCCAAAATACAGGCGCTGTCCAAACCGCCCAAGGGTGGCAGCAGGCGGCGCAGCGGCTTCACCAGCCAGTCGCTGCTGCGGCAGCAAAACTGCGCCAACGGATGCATATAATTCAAACGGCCGTATTGCAGCAGGCAGCGTGCCAACAGGAGCATGGCCAGCGCATCGGCTAGCAGGGCGGCAAACTGATTAAACATACCGCCCTATTCCGCCAGCTGCTCGGCCAATTCCTGCGAACGCGCCACACAGGCAGCTACACCCACGCCAATCGCTTCAGCCACGCCGTGCGCCTCAAAGCTTTGCAGCGCGGCATAAGTGGTGCCGCCTTTGGAGGTAACTTTTTGCCGCAAATCGGAAAACGCTTCCCCGCTCTGCTCAGCCAGCCGCACCGCGCCTTGGAAAGTAGCCAAACTGAGCTGCCGTGCTTCTTCCGCATTGAAACCCTGCTGCCTGGCGGCGTTTTGCAGCGCTTCAAGCAGGTAGAACACATAGGCCGGGCCGCTGCCGCTGATACCGGTGATGCGGTGCAGGCCGTCTTCACTATCCAGCCACAGAGTTTGCCCGCTGGCGCGCATGATACGGTCGGCCAATTCCCGGTCGGCGGCGGATGCACCGCTGTCGGCAAACAAACCGGCCACACCCTGCCCCACTTGCGCCGGCGTGTTCGGCATGATGCGCACGATGCGGCGCGTACCGCCCAACCAGCGGCTCAAGGCCGCGCATGGCAGCCCGGCGGCAATCGACAACACCAGCGCGCCGCCCGTTCGTACCTTTTGCAGCGCCGCCTGCATGTCTTGCGGCTTTACCGCCAACACCAATACGTCGTCCTCCTTCAGCGGCAGCAGTTCTGCAGCAGTGGCGATGGCGTATTGCTGCGCAAGCGTGGCCAGCTTGTCGGCACTGTAGTCGATGGCACAGATATCGAAACCGCCGGCGCGGCTCATGCCGGCGATAATGGCAGAGGCCATATTGCCTGCGCCGAGAAAATAGATGGTCATGATGTTTCCTTATGTGGTGGTTTGAAAGTTTCAGGTAGCCTCATCTACCTACCGACAGGCTACCTGAAAACCTATCTGCATCTTTTCAGGTAGCCTGTTGCCTACCAATATGCAAACGGATATTGCTCATACAAACCCGGTGCAATGGTATCCATCCGGGTTTTGAAAGCATCCTGTATTGGCTGGCTGAGTTCCGGTTGCGCATCGAGCAGCCCTTCAAGCTCTTGCAAAAGAAAGGCCGTTTGCAGGAAGGGAATAAAACCGATGCCCATATCGGCAAACCGCGCCTCGGCTTCGTCGTATTCGCCTTGGTCATGGTCGTAAAACAGAATGTTCCCGCTCTCTTTGCCGATGAACCAGGTATCGCCCTGCCCCGCATCGCCAATCAGCCAATACCGCGCAGCCACATCGGGATAGTCGCTGCTTAGGCGGCGGTTTTCGCCAAGCGCGGTCGGGTAATCCCAAAGCCGGATACCGGGCGTGATTTCCACGCTTTCGCATTGCTGCAAAAAAGACAAATACGCTGCAGGCAAAGGCGGCAGTTTGTCCAAACGCTTCACCGCAACTGCCCGCTTGGGCAGCCTGGCCATGATTTGTTCTGCAGAAAGTGGGGTAAACATGTTTCCAATTTCCAAGCCGACTTTGGAAGCCTAGAGGCTACCTGAAAGCCGCAGCTGCAACGAAGTTAAAACAGAATCTTCACATAGTGTGGCACAGTTTTCAGGTAGCCTCCCCTAGCAGCAAAAGGCTACCTGAAACCTTTATTCGCCATAATTCCGCTGCCCGAAAATGGCGCTGCCGATGCGCACATGGGTGGCGCCGCAGGCAACGGCGGTTTCCAAATCGTCCGACATGCCCATGGAGAGCACGTCCACATCCAGCCCCTGCACCTGCAAAAATTGCAGCAATTCGTTCATGCGGCCAAACTGTTGGCGCAACTCTTCCTCGCTGCTGCCCAGCCGCGCCACGCACATCAGGCCGCGCAGTTTCAGCCTGGGCAAAGAGGCTACCTGAAAAGCCAGTTCGCGCAACGCTTCCTCTTGCGGCGGCACGCCGTGTTTTACGTCTTCGCCGCCAATGTTCACTTCAATCAGCACTTGCAGCGGCGGCATGGTTTCCAGCCGCTGATCGCTCAGGCGGCGGGCGATTTTTTCGCGGTCGACGGTGTGCACCCAATGGGCGCGTTCGGCGGCGATGCGGCTTTTATTGGATTGGATATGGCCGATGATGTGCCAGCAGATATCGGGAATATCGGCCAACTCGCTGCTTTTCTCTTCAAATTCCTGCAGATAGTTTTCGCCGAAATCGCGCTGCGCACTTTTCTGGCACAACAGGCGCACATCGGCGGCGGGAAAGGTTTTGCTCACCGCAATCAGTTCAGGCTCGGGGCGGCCTGCCGCTTCGGCGGCAGCCCAAATACGGGCGCGCACGGCGTGCAGGTTCATGGTTAGCACTCTCATCATCATTTTTCCTTTTCATCAAATAATTCGCCGGGAATTTTGCACACGGGGATAGGCTGGATTTTATGCAGCGTGGCACGGTGCAGGCGTTGGTAAATCTCGAACACTTCGCGCTCGCGGCCGAAAAATTCTTCTGCGCGGCGGCCGGCTTCGCTTTGCGCCATCGCCCATTCCAGCTCGGGATAGCTCGCGCCCATCTGCTGCTCGTCGGTGCGCTCTTCGTCCCACAGCCCGTCGGTAGGTGCGGCTTGGCGGATGGCGGGCAGCACCGCCAAGGCTTCGGCCAGGGTGTATACCTGGGTTTTGAGCAAATCGCCGATGGGGCTCAAATCCACACCGCCGTCGCCGTATTTGGTGAAAAAGCCCACGCCGAAATCTTCCACCTTATTGCCCGTGCCCGCCACCAGCAGGCCGTTGATTTGGCCGTAGTAATACAGCGCGGCCATACGCAGGCGGGAACGGGTGTTGGCCATGGCCAGGTTTTTATTGGCGGCAACAGTGTCGGCCACGCTGCTCTCGAACTGCTCGAAAGTGGGGGTTAAATCCAACGTTTGGCTGCGCACATTCATAAAACGGCGCTGCAAATCGGCGATGTGTTCGTTAGCCCGCTGCAACTGGTCGGCCTGCTGGCGGATGGGCAGCACCACGCACAACACGTCCAGCCCGCTGTGCGCACACAGAGCAGACACCACGGCGGAATCAACCCCGCCGGAAACGCCCACCACAAAACCTTTCGCGCCCGCGCGCACGGCATAATCGGCCAGCCAGCGGCTGATGTGTCGGATAACGGCTTGGGTTTGCATCATGTTTTTCCTATGTTGATGAGCCGCCAACGCATAATTCATCGGCGGCCTGTTGAATATAAGCGCTCAATGAAGCCAGGCAGGCTTCATCTGCAATCTTTTCATTCTCTTCCAAATAATAATACCGCCCCAGCGAATCGCTCACATCCACCCTGCCTTGCAAAGTTGCCCGGTTTAGCTCCATTTCGAGCACCACTTCATCGTTATCGTCATTTTTCAGGTAGCCTTTCCGCAGCAGCAGGCTGAGTAGAATCCTTATCGCACGCGGGCGCACAAAAATATCCGCATCAATCTTCAGCACCCGAACATCGGCCGAAAGCTCGTCGCGCCATTTGATGATGCGTGCCAACAATTCTATCTCGTTCATTTGCCACCCTTCGCTCGGTTGCACGGCAGCGGGTAATATATCGCCAATCCGCCCAAAAGCCAAATGCCAAGCCCAGCCCGGCAATCTGCTAAAATTCTGCAGAGGCTACCTGAAAACTTAGGCTACCTAAAAACTGAAGCCTCAGCGTAATAACAATGAACGCCGCAGCTTTCTGCGCCGTTCAAACCGAAAGCAAGCAATGGAAACCCTCCGTACCGCCCGCCTTATCCTCCGCCCATGGACACTCGCCGATGCTGCCGCGCTCTACGCGCAAGCCCAAAACCCTAAGATAGGCGCAATGTGCGGCTGGCTTCCGCACAAAAGCGTGGCAGAAAGCCGGGAAATTATCGAAAATATCCTACTTAAGCCCCATTCCTTCGCCATCTGTCTGGCAGACAATCAACTCATCGGCAGCATCGGTCTTCTTTTCCCCAACGACAGCAATTTGCCACTGGCCGCAAGCGAAGCCGAAATAGGCTATTGGCTGGGCGAAAGCTTCTGGGGCAAAGGCTATGCCACCGAAGCCCTGCAAGCCATGATTGCCTATTCTTTTGAAAAACTAAGGCTAACCCGCCTATTGGCCGGCGCTTATCAAGAAAACATCCCCTCACAAAAAGTGCTGGGAAAATGCGGCTTCCGCCGCCGGCAAACCATAGAGCACTTCTTTTCCAAGCTCACCGGCGAAACCCACACCGCCCTGCTATACGCGTTAGCCGCCACCCCCATTTTCAGGTAGCCTCTATCACACAGCAAAGGAACCCCATGCGCAATCAGCCTCCGCAACAAATCCGCCTGCAAGCCGACCGCCAAGGCCTCGTATTAGTTTACCCGGATACCGAATACACCCTGCCCGCCGAATACCTGCGCGTGTATTCCCCCAGCGCCGAAGTGCGCGGCCATGGCCACGGGCAGGCCAAACTGCAAACCGGCAAAGCCGGCATCAGCATCACCGACCTACAGCCCGCCGGCAACTACGCCCTCAAAATCACCTTCTCCGACGGCCACGACAGCGGCCTCTACAGCTGGGGCTACCTGTATGAATTGGCAAGCGGATACGCTACAATGTGGCCCGATTACCTGCGCCGCCTTGAAGAAGCCGGCGCCTCCCGCGAACCTACCGAACAAACCCTTGCTATCCCGAAAGGAAAAAAATGTCCGCATTAAGCCGCACCCTCCCCGCCCTCATCGCCGCTTCCGTTTTGCTGCTGGCCGGCTGCGATAAAGTTGCCGACAAAGTTGCCGACAACGCCGCCGGGCAAATCGACGACCAAAAAGCCCGCAGCGAATTCGTTACCAACTGCGCCAAATCTGCCGTCGAATCCTCCAAAGGCTCAATCAACGACGTAGCAGCCACCAAACTGTGCGGCTGTACCTACGACCAAGCCGCCTCCACCTACAGCAACTCCGAAGAGTGGAAGAAAGACCTCATCCGCTACGGCCTGAACCAAAACAATAAAGAGCTGGAAGCCAAAATCCAAGCCGCCATGACCACTTGTATCGACCGCTTCTCCAAAGGCCAGCTGTAACCCTTCTGCAGGCTACCTGAAAGCACTTTATGTCTACCAAACCCGCCCTAATCGCCTTAAGCTTCTTGCTCCTGGCCGGCTGCGACTTTATTGCCAATAAAGCCGCCAGCAACGTAACCGAGCAAGAAGCCAAAGACGGCTTTATCGAAGGTTGTGTCAAAGGCGCACTCGATCCGCAAGCCTTCAAACGCCAATTGAGCCAAGCAGAAGCCTCCAAGCTCTGCCATTGCGCCTACGACACCGCTTCCGCCCAATACACCGACCGCGAAAAGTGGAAACGCGACCTGATTCGTGCCGGTCTGTCCCCCAACGACCAAAACCAGGAAATCTTCCAAAAACTGGTGGCCGGCCTGCAAAGCTGCGCCACCAGCCAAAACCTGATGTAACCCGCCCAAAGGCTACCTGAAAGCACCATAATGACCGACAAGCAAACCCATTTCGGCTACCGCACCGTAAACGAAAGCGAAAAAGCCGCCAAAGTGGCCGAAGTATTCCACTCCGTCGCCAAAAAATACGACATCATGAACGATGTGATGTCCGGCGGCCTGCACCGCGTGTGGAAACACTTCACCCTCACCACCGCCCGCGTGCCCAAAGGCGGCAAAGTGCTCGACATTGCCGGCGGCACGGGCGACCTCTCGCGCGGCTGGGCCAAACGCGTGGGCAAAGACGGCGAAGTCTGGCTCACCGACATCAACTCCTCCATGCTCGGCGTGGGCCGCGACCGCCTGCTCAACGAAGGCCTGCTCCTGCCCGTGGCCGTATGCGATGCCGAAAAACTGCCCTTCCCGGATAACTATTTCGATCTCGTTTCCGTATCCTTCGGCCTGCGCAACATGACGCATAAAGACGCCGCCCTCAAAGAAATGCACCGCGTGCTCAAGCCCGGCGGTACACTCTTGGTGCTGGAGTTTTCCAAAGTGGCCAAGCCGCTTGCTCCGGCCTACGACCTCTACTCCTTCAAGCTCCTGCCGCTGATGGGCAAACTCATCGCCAAAGATGCCGACAGCTATCAATACCTGGCCGAATCCATCCGCATGCATCCCGACCAGGAAACCCTCAAACAAATGATGCTCGACGCCGGCTTCGACAGCGTGGACTACCACAATATGAGCGCCGGTATCGTTGCCCTGCACAAAGGCGTGAAATTCTAATTGCTGCTTGCAGTTTGTAAAGCAAAAGGCTACCTGAAAATATTCAGGTAGCCTTTTGCAAAATAGAAATAAGGATGACTAAAAACCATCAATAACAAACCAATAAAGAGGCTTGGTATTGCACACATAAACAATCAATTGCCTACCCTACCAATTCAACTATAAATATCATTAGCATAAGCACGAATATAGCCAATGCTGAAAAGAAACTACTTCTATACAGCTTCACAAGGGGCGAGCTATTTCTCTTACCCAGCAATATTTTAAATATTAAAGGATAGAGTGAAGCAGATTTCAACATAAAATCACCAAATCCAGAAATAGCTTTTTCCTGTTTGAATATTTTATAGCTTAAAATTAAATGAATATTAACTTGTATAATATAAACAATAGACAGGATTGGGAATAAATAGGTTTGTTGCATACTTCACCTCAGATATAGAGTTATTTTCCACAAAGCCCACGCTTTTCAGGTAGCCTTCCGCTTGTTGGCTCATATCCATACGCACAAAACAAATCCCGCAAGGTTCAAACCATGCGGGATGTTATTGATTCTTTGGTGCCCAGGAGAAGACTCGAACTTCCACACCCGTGAGGATACCAGCACCTGAAGCTGGCGCGTCTACCAATTCCGCCACCTGGGCTTTGCTTTAATCGAACTTTGCGGTAAAGTGCATTGCTCTTTATGCAAGAAACGCGCATTATAGCGCCAATTTTCCACTTGTCAATTTATATATGAAGAAGAAAACCTCGCTCCGCCTGCAAGACCCTTATCTGCAGCGGGAAACACAACGCTACGAACACCCCCTGCCCAGCCGCGAATGGATTACCGAAATGCTGGAAGACAGGGGCGTGCCGCTGAAAACCGAATCTTTAGCCATCCTGCTCGATATTGCCGAGCACGAAATGCCCTTTTTCGAACGCCGCCTGACTGCGATGGCACGCGACGGGCAAATCCTCATCAACCGGCGCGGCATGGTGTGCGCTGCCGAAAAACTCGCGCTGGTGAAATGCCGCGTTGAAGCGCATAAAGACGGCTTCGGTTTTGCCGTACCGCTCACACCCGACGGCCAGGGCGACTTCGTGCTGCCTGCCCGCCAGATGCGCGGCCTGATGCACGGCGACACGGTAACCGTGCGCCCGGCCGGCACCGACCGGCGCGGCCGCCGCGAAGGCCAGGTGCTCGATGTGATTGAACGTGCGCAGAAAACCGTAGTCGGGCGGCTCATGATAGAGCGCGGCATCGCCATGCTCTCGCCCGAAGACAGCCGCCTGCCCGACAGCATCCTACTCGAACCCGATTCGGTGGGCAAAGCCAAGCCCGGCCAAGTGGTGGTGGCCCAAATCGATGCCTACCCCGACGCACACCGCCCCGCCGTGGCCAGCGTGGTGGAAGTATTGGGCAACTATGCCGACAGCGGCATGGAAATCGAAATTGCCGTACGCCAGCACCACCTGCCGCACCAATTCTCCGCCGCCTGCGAAAAAGCTGCCGCGAAGATCCCTTCCGCCGTGCGCAAAACCGACCTCAAAGGCCGTGAAGACCTGCGCGATTTGCCACTGGTAACGATAGACGGCGAAAGCTCGCGCGATTTCGACGATGCCGTGTATGCCGAAAAACAAGGCCGTAATTTCCGCCTGGTGGTAGCCATTGCCGACGTGAGCCACTATGTGAAGCCCAAAGACGCGATTGATGCCGATGCGCTGGATCGCGCCACAAGCGTATATTTCCCGCGCCGCGTGATTCCCATGCTGCCCGAAAGCCTCTCCAATGGCATCTGCTCGCTCAATCCCGATGTAGATCGGTTGTGTATGGTGTGCGACATGGTGTTCACCTACGCCGGCAATCTTAAATCCTACCGTTTCTACCCCGCCGTGATGCGCTCCCATGCCCGCCTCACCTACACCCAAGTGTGGGATTGGATTCAAAACGGCAGCGACAATCCGCTCAAGCCACACATCGACACCCTCTACAAACTCTATCAAATCCTGCTCAAAAAACGCCACCAGCGCGGCGCGATGGAGTTTGAAACCACCGAAACCGAGATGATTTTCGACAAACAGGGCAAAATCAAACGCATCGTGCCCGTGGTGCGCAACGAAGCCCATCGCCTGATTGAAGAATGCATGCTCGCCGCCAACGTGTGCGCTGCCGAATTCCTGCTGAAACATCAGCATCCCGCCCTATTCCGCAACCACTCCGGTCCCACGCCGGAAAAGCTTGCCACCCTGCGCGAGCAGCTCGGCCTGCTCGGCCTCAGCCTCGGCGGCGGCGACAAACCCACTCCGCTGGATTACGCCGCACTCTTCGCCCAAACCGCCGACCGCCCAGACCGCGAGCTGATTCAAGTGATGCTCCTGCGTTCCATGCAGCAGGCCGTGTATGAGCCAGAAAACAGCGGCCACTTCGGCCTCGCTTACCCCGCCTACACCCACTTCACCTCCCCAATCCGCCGCTATCCCGACCTCCTCGTGCACCGCGCCATCAAAGCCGTGCTTTCAGGTAGCCGCTACAACCCCGCCGAAAACTGGAGCGCACTGGGCACCCACAGCTCTCAATGCGAACGCCGTGCCGACGAAGCCAGCCGCGACGTGGAAAACTGGCTCAAAACCTACTACATGCAGGACAAAGTGGGCGAAGTATTCAGCGGCACAGTCAGCGGCATGGCCGGCTTCGGCCTGTTCGTCACCCTCGACGACATCCACATCGAAGGCCTCGTCCACATCAGCGAATTGGGCGAAGACTACTTCAACTACCGTGCCGAAACCATGAGCATCGAAGGCGAACGCAGCGGCCTCCGTTTCAGCATGGGCGACAAGGTTGTGGTTCAGGTAGCCCGTGCCGACTTGGATACCCGTAAAATCGACCTTATGCTCATCAGCGGCGGCAGCCTGCCCGGCAAAGGCAAAAAACCTGCCACCAAAGGAAAAACCGCCACAGCAAAAGGAAGAGCCCGCGGCCAAGCCCCGACCGGCAAACCTGCCGCCAAAAGCAAGGCCAAAGCTCCCGCTGCTCCGGCTAAGAAAACCCGCAGCCGCAAAAACAGCCAGCCGGCTCAGGCCACCCAGCCCAAAGCCAAACGCAAGCCCCGCACCCGCAAAAAAAGCGGCTGAACTCCGAAGGAGGCTACCTGAAAATAAACAGGCTACCTGAAAACGGATTTCCACTTTCAGGTAGCCTGTTCGGTTGAGATAGTGAATTAACAAAAATCAGGACAAGGCGCCGAACCGCAGACAGTACACACGTTACGGCAAGGCAAGCTAACGCTGTACTGGTTTTTGTTAATTCACTATATAGCAAGCCAACAGAACTTTTGGTGCGAGGCGGTGAGAGCAGGCAGACAGAAGTACGGCAAGGCAAACCAATACTGTAGTAAAAGTTAATTTGCTCTGCTTTAGATGAAACATTGCGTCAGCGCGCCGAGGCTACCTGAAAAAGGCAAAACCCGTTTGCACAAGCAGACGGGTTTCATTTTTCAGGTAGCCTCAAATATTAGTGGTCATATCGAATTACGGACGGCTCATCCGCTTTCTTGCATCGCTGTAAGCTAGGTTCAAGCAGGCATAGTTTGCGGGCAAGCTATCCGTACCTTCAATCACGCCAGCACATTGGCCAGCAGGCTCTGCCCTAGGTAACCGCCCTGTTCCGCGCCAGGCAGGGTGAAGAAGTAGCCGCCGCCGAAGGGGCTGATGTATTCCTCCAAAGGTTCGAAGTCGAGCAGTTTCTGCACGAAGATGAAGCCGTCGTCGAGGTTGGCCTGGTAGCAGATAAAGATCAGGCCGACATCGAGCTGGCCGGATTTGGCCAGGCCGCGCGAATAGTCGAAGGGGCGACGATAGAGCAGGTGGCGCTTCATGAATTCGGGATCACGGGTATTGGCGAGCCGCATATGGCTGTCGGTGGGAAGGGTTTTGCCTTCGGGGTCGGAGGCGTAGTTGGGAATATCGCCTTCGTTTTTCATGCCCAGCGGGGCGCCGCTGTATTTTTCGCGGCCGAAGATGGTTTGCTGCTCTTGCAGCGGGGTTCTGTCCCAAAACTCTACGAAATGGCGGATGAGGCGCACGGCTTGGTAGCTGCCGTTTTTGGCCCAGGCCGGTTCGTCTTTGCTGTTTTCGGCTACGCCGCTCCACAATACGGCATCGGCGGTTTCGGGCTTGGACACATCGGGATTGCCGGAGCCGTCGCGGAAACCGAACAGGTTGCGGGCGGCCAGCGCGCCGGGCTCGGCTTTGGGCAGGAAGCCGTCGATGCTCCAGCGGATAACGGCAAATTGGGCGGTGTTTTTAATCAGGTCGCGCAGGGCGTTTTGGCAGGTTTCGGGGCTGAAGGCGCAGATTTGGATGCTGATGTCGCCGTCGCACCATTCGCGCTGCAATTTGTCGTTGGGGAAGTCTTTCATTTCCTGCAGATGCTTGGGCTTGTGCGGGGCGAGGCCGAAACGTTCGTCAAACAGGCTGTTGCCCACGCTGAGCGTGATGGTGAGGCCGTCGGGTTTGATGACTTTGCCGAGGATGCCGCTGCCCTGCGGGGGGAGTTTGGGGTCGCCGTCTTGCAATTCGCCGCCTTTGGTGAGGAAATCGGCGCGGGCGGTGATGGCGCGGAAGAGGTGTTCGAGCTCTTTGGGGGTTTTGGCCAGCACGTCGAAGGCAGCCATGATGGCGAATTGCTGGTGGGGCGTGGTGATGCCGGCTTGGTGGGTGCCGTAGAAGGGGAAGCTTTGATCGGAATGGTGATCGGCGCTGCTGCCGCTGGTTTGCGCTGCGCTGCCTTCGGCACTTTGAGCTTTGCTATTCAGGCCGCAAGCGGCCAGCCCGGCGGCAGCGGCGCCAACGGCGAGGCCTTTGAATAGATTGCGTTTGGACGGGGATTGGGGGTGTTCGTTGTGGCTCATGTTTTTCTCCTGCCGGGAGTAGGGATAGGTTATTTGGCGATATACGCTGTTTTGATGAGTGCTTAAATTTTCAGGTAGCCTCTATGCGAATACAGGCTACCTGAAAATCTTTCATCCACCTCAATCAAACACGGTGGCTTGCATTTAGTTCAAACCGAGAATGCCGCGCAGTTTGGCCAAATCTTCGGCCAGGGCGTTCACCGGTGCCTGCAGGTTCTTACGATCGGTTTCGCTGAGTTTGTCGTAGGGCTGGAAGCCTTTCTCGGTGCGGTATTTGGCGAGAATGTCGGTTACCTGTTTGAAGTTGGCATCGGTTTTATCCAACAGGGCTTGGTCTTTCTCGGCAATCATCGGGCGGAACAGCTCGACAATCTTCTGCGCACCCTCTACGTTGGCTTGGAAATCGCTCAGGTCGGTGCGGCTGTAGCGGTCTTCCTCACCGGTAATCTTGCTGCCGGCCACTTCTTCAATCAGCGTGGCGGCGCCGCCCACCACTTTGCTCGGCGGGAAGGTGAGGATGTCGATTTCCTGTTTCAGCTTCTGTACGTCGGCCAGGAGTTTGTCGGCCACGGGCTCCATACCCTTGGTGGTATTGAGTACCCACAAAGAATGTTCGATGCGGTGGAAGCCGCCGAAGCCTTCGTCTTTCTCGCCGAGCTTGAAGTCGTCGGCGCGGGAGTCGATGGCGGGGTCGAGCTCGTTAAACAGCTCGGCAATCGGCTCGATGCGCTCGTAGTGGGTGCGCACGTCGGCAAACATGGCTTTGGCATCTTCGGTGCGGCCGGCCTTCACGGCTTCTACGAAAGCAGTGGTTTTGGTCACCAGCTGGGCGGCTTCGTTTTGCACGTATACTTTATAGTCGGCCAAAGGTTTGGCCAGTTTTTCCATATTGGCTTCACCGGCTGCTTCTTTGAAGCCGCTGTCGGTTACCACCAGTTTGCCGCGCGGGTTGTTCAACAGGCCGCAGGTCATTTCATATTCGCCCGGCAGCAGGGTAACGGTCATTTTATCGCTCAGGCTGGGGGCGATGTTTTCACGCTCATCCACCACCATCACGCCCTTGAGGATTTCCCACTCCAGCTTGCGGGTGCTGTTGTTTTTGATGTTGAACACCACCTGGCCGCTGGGCACGGTAAGCTCCATCGGATCACAGGCGTGGTCGTTTACCGCAATATTGAAGCTGCCGTCGGCATTGGCAGTGGCGGCTGCGCCGGAAGCGGCAGAAGCACTGGAAGCGCCGGAGGCGGGTGCGGCGGGCTGTTCGGCGGCCGGCGGCTGGCAGGCTGCCAAGCCAAAGGCGGCCAATACGGCCAAGGCGGTAATATTCAGTTTCTTCATAATTTAACCTTTCAGGTGCAAAAAACTAGCTGGTTTGGGAAGGTGCGGCAACCGGCTTGCTGCCGCGCAAAAATAAAAACAACACGGGAATCAGATAAGCGAAATAAAGAATAAAATCAGACAACACCGGGTGGTCGGTATAGCCGAAGAAACCGCCGAGCAGCACGCCCAGCGGGCTGTCTTCATGCAAAACGTGCGACCAATCCAGCGGCGTGTGCGAAGACCAATCAAACGGATTCACCTGCCACACATTCCACACGCCCGCCTCATGCAGCGCGCGGAACGCGCCGGAAGTGAGGCCGGCGGCCACAAAAATCAGGAAAACGCCCGTCCAGCGGAAAAAACGCGCCAGGTTGATACGCACCCCGCCCTGATAAATCAGCCAGCCCACCACGGCCGAAGCGGCCAGCCCCAATACTGCGCCCAGCGGCATGGCCGCGGTGGGGCTTTGGTTGAACACCGCCAGCAGGAAAAACACGCTCTCCATGCCCTCGCGCGCCACCGCCAAAAAGGCCATGCCCACCATTGCCCAGCCATGCCCGTTGCCGCGGTTGAGCGCATCGCTCACCGATTGCTGCAAATGCTGCTTTATCGACTTGGCCGCCTTCTGCATCCAGAGCACCATATAAGTGAGCATCGCCACGGCCACCAAGCCGATCACGCCCACCACAAATTCCTGCTGCTTCTGCGGAATCTCGCCGGTTTTCTTATAAATAAACCAACCGGCAGACAGGCACATTGCCGCCGCCAGCACCACGCCGAGCCACACTTTCGGCATCATATGCCGATAGCCGCCCTGTTTCAAAAAGCCGGCCACAATGCCCACAATCAAAGCCGCCTCGATGCCCTCGCGCAGCATAATCAAAAAAGCAATCAGCATCGCCGGCCGCTCCTTACAAAATTCATATCCGACCGATTATATCCTTGCAGCAGAGCAAAATGCAAACAATTTCTAATTAGATTAAATGAATATTTACTTATAAAATAATTATATGATTAACAATAAAAAATCGGCTCCCAACAATCTATTGGAAACCGAATATAACCAAACTGATAAAAACCACCCTACCACCAATACGGATAATACGGCCGATACATCATCCACTCCAACTCACGCCGCCGCTCGCGCCGCTCCAACATTTCCAGCTGCTGCCGATACACCAGATTCTCCCAAGCCATCCGATAACAAGCCTGAAAAGACGGCTCCGCAATCCGCTGCCGGTATTCTCGCTGCAACTTAGGTTTCTCGGCATCCGCCACCCCCAAGTAATCCTCCTGCTGCAAAGCCAACAGCTCAGCAGTGCGCCGGTCGCACTGCGCCGCCAGTGCCACTGCCGTCTGTTTCATCTCCCGCTCTCTTGCCGCCTCATAGGCCGCACGCTGCTGCGGCGTCATCGCACAACCCGCCAGCAACCAGCCCGCAAAGGCTACCTGAAAAAGTTTTGCCAACATCACTCTCTCCTTAAACCAATGTTTAAGCAACAAATTAATCATACACTATTCCATAGCCGCCACAAACCGCCCCGCCAAATTTTCAGGTAGCCTGCTCCGCCAATCCGTTATAATCCCACCCCTTACCATTTCATAAACACGCCAACACCATGTTTGCCCAAGCCAGCCAACACCTCCGCACCCCGCGCGACCTCCTGCGCTTTTGCACCAGCCGCTTCAACCAAGCCCGCCTCAGCTTCGGCCACGGCAGCGACAACGCCCACGACGAAGCCGCCTACCTCATCCTCCACACCCTGCACCTCCCGCTCGACACCCTCGAACCCTATCTCGATGCCGCGCTCCTGCCCGAAGAAATCGACGCCGTACTCAGCCTGGCCGAACGCCGCGTCAACGAACGCCTTCCCATGGCCTACCTCACCCGCCAAGCCTGGCAGGGCGACTTCGAATTTTATGTAGACGAACGCGTGCTCATCCCCCGCTCATTCATCTACGAACAACTCGGCGAGCCCATCGCCCCTTGGACAGGCGACAGCAACCATATCCGCCACGTGCTCGACCTCTGCACCGGCAGCGGCTGCCTCGCCATCCAAGCCGCCTGCCACTACCCCGAAGCCCAAGTCGACGCCGCCGACCTCAGCCCTGAGGCCTTGGAAGTAGCTGCCATCAACGTGGCCAACTACGGCCTAGAAGAGCGCGTCCGTCTGATTCAAAGCGACCTCTTCGCCAACCTTTCCGGCACTTACGACCTCATCATCTCCAACCCGCCCTACGTAAACGCCGAAAGCGTCGCCGCCCTGCCCGCCGAATACCTGCACGAGCCCGAAATGGCACTCGGCAGCGGCGAAGACGGCCTCGACGCCACCCGCCAAATCCTCCAACACGCCCCCCGCTTCCTCAACCCGCGCGGCGTATTGCTGGTGGAAATCGGCCACAACCGCGAAGCTCTCGAAGCCGCCTTCCCTCAGCTCCCCTTCTTCTGGCCTGAACAAAGCGACGGCGGCAGCAGCGTTTTCCTGCTCACCCGCGAGCAATTATTGGGCGAAGAGTAGGCAAAACCATCTAAATCCCATCCGCCATTAAAGGCTACCTGAAACATCATGAAGTGCAGATAACTCATATGCAGTAGCTTGATTATCTGCAATATTAGCAGCAGTATTGCCCTAGGCCGCCTCCCCGTTTCGAACGTATAGGCTGGGGGCAGGAAATATGTGCCAACACATTCCTGACATCAGCCGTTGGCTGATACCTCTGCTCCACACCTTCATAAATCACAAAAGGCTACCTGAAAACTCCAATCCATTTTCAGGTAGCCTTTTCCATCCCGGCCAGTGTCGACTGCGCTATAATAGCCACCCCGCAACCACCCGCAGACCGCCAGCTATGCAACCCTTTCCCCCCATCATCCGCCCCCTCAAATTCTACGCCGTAGTGCCCGATGCCGATTGGGTGGCGCGTATGGCCGATGCCGGCGCAGACACCGTGCAGCTGCGCAGCAAAACCCTCACCGGCGAAGCCCTGCGCCGGGAAATCCGCCGTGCCATCGCCGCCACCAGCGGCTCGCATAGCCAACTTTTCATCAACGACCACTGGCAGCTCGCCCTCGAAGAAGGCGCCTACGGCGTACACCTCGGCCAGGAAGACATGGACAGCGCCGACTTTGCCACCCTCGCCTGCGCCGATATCCGCTTGGGGCTGAGTACCCACGACGAAGCCGAAATGGCACGCGCCTTGGCCGTGCAGCCCAGCTACGTAGCCTGCGGCGCCGTATTCGCCACCCACACCAAAGCCATGCCCACCGAGCCGCAGGGGCTGGACAAACTGCGCCGCTACGTGCAACAAGCCGGCAGCACACCCACCGTGGCCATCGGCGGCATCACGCTGGAAAACGCGCCCGCCGTGCTCGCCACCGGCGTGTCCTCGCTGGCCGTGGTCAGCGCCGTCACCCACGCTTCTGACCCCGCCGCCGCCGTGCACGCCTTCCAAAAATTGTGGCCGGAATAAGGCCGTACACCATGCGGCCATCCGCAAGCGCAAACTGCCGCGTAAATTAAACCCCAATATCCAAAAGGCTACCTGAAGCCACATCTACTTTTTCAGGTAGCCTGCATCACGAAAGCAAACCATATGTCCAACCGCCGCCTGATCTACGGCTTCCACGCCGTCAACGCCCGCCTGTGGCAAAACCCCAAAAGCCTCACCGAGCTCTACGCCCTGTCCGGCCGCCACGATGCCCGTATGCAGCAGGCTTTGGAAAAAGCCGCGCAGGAAAATATTCCCGTCCACTTCGTGGAAGCCGCCCGCCTCGATAATCTGTGTCGCCACGCCCGCCACCAAGGCATCGCCGGATTTATCGACGCCTCGCACAACCACGTCCACCTCGACGACGTGCTCGACAACCTCACCGAGCCGCCGCTGCTGCTCATCCTCGACGGCATCACCGACCCGCATAACCTCGGCGCCTGCCTGCGCGTGGCCGACGCCATGGGCGTGCACGCCGTGATTGCACCGAAAAACCGCAGCGTCGGCCTGAACGCCACCGTGAGCAAAGTGGCCTGCGGCGCCGCCGAAACCGTGCCCTACATCGCCGTAACCAACCTCGCCCGCACCCTGCGCGAACTCAAAGATCGCGACATCTGGATCGTGGGCACCGACATGGGCGGAGAAGCCGACCTGTTCCACTATGACATCCCCCCCGCCGTGGCCTGGGTGATGGGCAACGAAGGCGAAGGCATGCGCCGCCTCACCCGCGAACACTGCGACGCACTGGTGTCCATCCCCATGCTCGGCACAGTGGAAAGCCTGAACGTTTCCGTGAGTACCGGCATGGTGCTGGCCGAAACCCGCCGCCAGCGCGTGCTGAAGGCCGGTTGAAGCTAGCGGCTGTGAGTTTCAGGTAGCCTGAACCATCCGGGCTACCTGAAAGCCCAAACTTCAGCGAAGCTAAAGCACTTCCCCAACGACACCCTATACAGGCAACTTATTCCGCCCTCCCCTATAACTTTCAGGTAGCCCATCCCAAAGGCTACCTGAAAACCAAAATCCAACCACCAACAAAACCCATGCCCACCCAACGCCTCATCCTCGGCATCAGCGGCGCCGACGGCTTCCAATACGGCCACAAAGCCCTGCAACTGCTGCAAAACGCAGCCGATATCGAAACCCACCTCGTGATTTCCGAAGGCGCGGAGCACACCTGCCGACACGAAACCGCACACCGCATCGAAGATATTGCCGCGCTGGCCGACGTGTTGCACCCCGTCCGCAACCTTGGCGCCGCCATTGCCAGCGGCTCGTTTGAAACCGTCGGGATGCTGGTGGCCCCCTGCTCCATGCGCAGCCTCGCCGCCATCGCCCACGGCCTGGGCGACAACCTGCTCACCCGCGCCGCCGACGTTACCCTCAAAGAGCGCCGCCGCCTCGTGCTGATGGCGCGCGAAACCCCGCTCAACCTCGCCCACCTCGACAATATGCGCCGCATCACCGAAATGGGCGGCATCATCTTCCCGCCCGTGCCCGCCCTCTACCTGCGCCCGCAAAGCATAGACGAACTGCTCACCCACAGCGTAGGCCGCGCCCTCGGTCTGTTCGGCATCCGCATTCCCGATTTGCCCCACTGGGGTGGCGGTACGCCTTGAAACGGGAAACCGCCTGCACAATCTGGCAAAAGGCTACCTGAACATACCGGCAGCCATGCAGCCGGATATTTCAGGTAGCCTATGGGGCAAGCAAGTAGATGAACTCTTGCTATTACAGTTTATATTTCTCAGGCTACCTGAAAGCCTATGGGCATCAATACCCGTCTTTATTGCCCTGCCCATTTTTCAGGTAGCCCAAATCCAGCCCAAGGAGCGCCCATGTCCTTCCACACCCACGAACACAACCATGCCCACGCTCACAGCACCAACACTCATATTCTGCGCGTATCGCTGGCCGTGATTGCCGGCTTCATGCTGGTGGAAGCGGCAGCGGGCTGGCTCAGCGGCAGCCTCGCGCTCTTATCGGATGCGGGGCATATGTTTTCCGATGCCGCCTCGCTCGCCCTCGCCCTGTTCGCCTTCAAATGGGCGGAAAAGGCTGCCAACTCGCAAAAAAGCTACGGCTACCAGCGCGTGGAAATTCTGGCCGCCGCGCTCAATGGCCTCACGCTGGTGGTGATGGCGGCTTGGATTGTGGTCGAAGCCGTTATCCGCGCCTTCCAGCCCGTGCCCGTGGCGGGCGGCGCGATGCTGGCGGTGGCCGTACTCGGGCTCTTGGTAAACCTGTTTGTCGCGTGGTATATGCTGCGCGGCGAGAAGGACAACCTGAACATGCGCGGTGCGTTTTTGCATGTGGTGGGCGATTTGCTCGGCTCTGTTGCCGCAGTGGCAGCCGGCCTGCTGATACAGTTTTACGGCTGGAACTGGGCGGACTTGGCGGCCAGCGCGGCGGTGGCACTGCTGATTGGCAAAAGCGGCTGGGGCGTGCTTTCAGGCAGCCTGCACATCCTGATGGAAGGCACGCCCAAAGGTACGGATTTGGTGAAAATTGCCGAAGATATACAGAAAATCAACGGCATACTGGGTGTACATGATTTGCACGCCTGGACGATTACCAGCAAGAAACACGCTATGTCCTGCCACATCATCGTGCGCGGCGACCTAACCGTGGCACAAGCCGCCACCTTGACGCAACAAGTGCAGGCAACGGTGCAAACACACGGCATCGGCCACATCACCGTGCAAACCGAGCCCGCCGATACCGGCACCACCTGCTGCCAGGCATGCGAACAGCCTACGCATGAAGGCGAACACCCCCATAATGGGAATCCAGAATAGATTAGGCTTAACGGCAAGCTATATTTTGTTCCATGTACCATATAAGCTGATGCTTACCACTCACTCTACCCTTCTTTTCAGGTAGCCTGTTTCCATCAGGCTACCTGAAAACATATGCATGCACGAAATGAACGAATACCAAGCCTTTCGATGTACCTGCCACCAAAACTTCCTTCTCATCACAAACTCACGCGCAATGCCAAGCGCCAAGGATATAAGGCTGTTTCGCGCCGGTAGCGGCGTGGGGGTTACCCGGCTCGCGGCACACGCGGCAGGCGGCGAGCCAGGCGAAGGCGGCGGCTTCCACCCATTGCGGCGGCAGGTTTAGCTCGTCGGTGGTGGCGATGCGGATGCCAAGCGGAGCCAGCCTGCTGGAGAGTTCAGCCATCAGCACGGGATTGAACACGCCGCCGCCGCAGGCAAACACTTCGCGCACGCCCCGGGCGTGGGCGGCAATGGCGTCGGCGATGCTCTGCGCTGTGAGGGCGTTGAGGGTGCGCACGATATCGGCGGAGGCGTAGCTGCTTGCTGGCGGCTGTGCTTCAGTTCTGCTGTTGTTCAGGTAGCCTTGCAGCCAATCGAGGGAAAACAAATCGCGCCCGGTGCTTTTGGGCGGGATGCGGTGGAAATAAGGGTGCGCCAATAGGGTTTGTAGCAGCTCGGGAATCACGCGGCCACTGTGGGCAAGGGCACCGTCTCGGTCGCAGGCTTGGCCGAAACGGTGCTGCATATAAGCGTCGGCCAACATATTGCCGGGGCCAGTGTCGAAACCGCTGGCATCGGCATGCGGTTGTAACACGCTGATGTTGGCGATGCCGCCGATATTGAGCACCACGCGGCCACACTCCGGGCTGCCGAACACGGCCTGATGGAAGGCGGGCACGAGCGGCGCGCCTTGGCCGCCGCCGGCCATATCGCGGCGGCGGAAGTCGCCCACGGTGTCGATGCCGGTGAGTTCGGCCAAGAGTGGCAGGTTGAGGAGCTGCACGGTGTAGCCGTGCTCGGGGGCATGGCGCACGGTTTGGCCGTGCGCACCGATGGCGGCGATATCGCACGGGGCAAGCTTTTGCTGCGCCAGCAGGCCGTGCACGGCTTGAGCGTTGAGCGCGGCTAACTCTTGCGCGAGCATTTCGCTGCGGTGGATTTCGTTGCCGCCGGCGTTTTGTAAATCCAGCAGGCGGCGGCGCAAATCATCGCTGTAGGGCACGGCAAAATGGCCGAGCGCGCCCTGCCATTGGGTGCCGTCAAAAGCCGCCAGCACGGCATCTACGCCGTCCATGCTGGTGCCGGACATCAGGCCGATATAGTATTGGGTCATGGTGCGGACTATGTGGGAAAGACGGCGGCATTATATAGCGAACGGCAGCTGTTTTCAGGTAGCCTCATTTGAGGATTGGACTATAATGCCCGTGCTGCTTTCAGGTAGCCTCTGCTGCGATAAGGCTACCTGAAACGCTATTTTTACGCTTTGCAGTATTTAAGGACACCCCCCATGAGCCACTATTCTGCTATTGGTTTCCCCACTATCAACAGCAACGACGAGCTGGACGACCTCATCCGCCAGGCCCTGCGCACACTTGCCGAAGAGGATGATGACGATGCTGAAGAGTACTCTTCCGAAGCCGAGCCTTCCGACAGCTATATGGTGTATTCCGATCCCAGCGGCGCGGAATTATGGCTGGGCTTTTCAAACGACAACAGCCTGCTCTGTGCCGAACCCTATTTTTCAGGTAGCCTGCACACCGTAGGCATAGATGCCGTATTCCCCAGCGGCTATGGCGACGGCACAGGCTCAGTGCAGGCCTGGATGAACGGCAGCGAATGGAAAGACGGCGAATGGCTGGGCGGCAGTTATCCTTTCGTGTTTGACACCCCCGATTTGGCCAGCTTCCCCGAGCAATCGGAAAACACCAGCTGCCAAATCCGCCTGTGCGCCTTTGCCGAAGAGGCTGATATTTTTGCCGATGAAGCCGCATTTGAAGCGCAACAAGACCCTGAACTGCCATTAAGCAGCACATTCTTCACCCCGCTGGGTATGTTTCAATCTTCAGATGGTGCGGAAAACCAAGCCAAAGCGAGCGCATGGTTTATCGGCACTGTCCGCACTACCAAAACACGCCGCAACGAATTATCTGGCAACAATTTCTACTGCTGCCTGATCGAAACCCACGGCGGCACGCTGCAAGCAGTATTTCCAAGCAACATGTTTGATCATGCGCCGCAAATCGGCAATGTCATTAGCGGCAAATACTGGCTAACCGGGCGCCTGGCAGCCTAAAAATTCACCTTACCTAAATAGAAGGAAACCCCATGAGCATGCAAAAAACCTGGTCCGGCCGTTTCAACGAGCCCGTGTCCGAACTCGTCAAACAATACACCGCTTCCATCAACTTCGACCAACGCCTCGCCCGCCACGACATCCAAGGCTCGCTCGCGCACGCGCAGATGCTGCACGAAGCCGGCGTGCTCTCCGCGCAGGATTTGGCCGACATCCGGCGCGGTATGGCCGAAATCCAAGCCGAAATCGAAGTAGGCAGCCTGCAATGGTCGCTCGATTTGGAAGACGTGCACATGAACATCGAACGCCGCCTCACCGACAAAATCGGCGACGCCGGCAAACGCCTGCACACTGGCCGCAGCCGCAACGACCAAGTCGCCACCGACATCCGCCTGTGGCTGCGCGACGAAATCTCCACCATCCGCCGCCTGATTAAAGACCTGCAGGCTGCCCTGCTCGATTTGGCCGAGCAAAACGCCGCCACCGTCATGCCCGGCTTCACGCATCTTCAGGTAGCCCAACCCGTCAGCTTCGGCCACCACCTGCTCGCCTATGTGGAAATGTTCGGCCGCGACGACGAACGCATGGCCGACTGCCGCCGCCGCACCAACCGCATGCCGCTGGGCGCCGCCGCACTGGCCGGCACCACCTTCCCCGTCCGCCGCGAAACCACCGCCGCGCTCCTAGGCTTCGAACAAATCTGCCAAAACTCGCTCGACGCCGTGTCCGACCGCGACTTCGCCATCGAATTCACCGCCGCCGCCTCGCTGGTGATGGTGCATTTGAGCCGCCTGTCCGAAGAACTGATTTTGTGGATGTCGCCCCGCTTCGGCTTCATCGACATCGCCGACCGCTTCTGCACCGGCTCCAGCATCATGCCGCAGAAGAAAAACCCCGACGTGCCCGAACTCGTGCGCGGCAAATCCGGCCGCGTCATCGGCCACCTCACCGGCTTGATTATGCTGATGAAATCCCAGCCGCTGGCGTATAACAAAGACAATCAGGAAGACAAAGAGCCGCTGTTTGACACCGTGGACACGCTCATCGACACCCTGCGGATTTACGCCGACATGATGCGCGGCATCACCGTGAAGCCCGAAGCCATGCGCGCCGCCGTGCTGCAAGGCTTCGCCACCGCCACCGATTTGGCGGATTATCTGGTCAAAAAAGGCCTGCCCTTCCGCGACAGCCACGAAGCCGTCGCCCAAGCCGTGCGCCACGCCGAACAGGCAGGCTGCGGGCTAGAAGACCTGCCGCTCACCGTGCTGCAAGGCTTCAGCACCTTGATTGAAAACGACGTTTACCAAGTGCTCACCCCCGAAGGCAGCCTGAACGCCCGCAACCACCTGGGCGGCACCGCGCCGGAGCAGGTGAAGTTTCAGGTAGCCCGTTGGAGGGAGCTGCTGAAAGAAAAGGCATGATGCATATCTTTCAGGTAGCCTGTTGCCGCCCCGCTGCCTTGCACAAACTTTAGCGATATAATGCGCCCTTCACACCATCTTAATTAAAAAGGAAACATCATGACCGAAGCCCAACTCTCCGCCTGGGGTATGAAAATCGGCCTCAGCGTGCTGGTTATCTTTATCGGCTTCATTATTTGGGACTTGGGCAAAAAATCCGGCGCCAGCAAATTCGGCATGGCCGTGCTGTTTTTTGTGCTCGGCTTGGGCGTGATGGGCTTTTTGATGAAAGAAGTGTTGGTGAATGTGATTTTGAAGTAACTCGTTAGCAAGGCTACCTGAAACCTGGCTTTCCAAAGCAAGCCAGGTTTTTACGGAGCGGAAACGAAACTTCAACGAAGTTAAAACCACAGCCGCACATTTTCAGGTAGCCTCAATACACATTGCTTCGGCCATTGCCGGAAACTATAACCGCCATTGCCGATGCACGGCCGGCCTTGTTATTTTGCGGCGAAACCCGTATCTTGCCTGCCATCTGAAATCCCTATCTGAAAGGAAAAAACATGAGCAACCAAATCATCCACACCTCCGATGCTGCCTTCGAAAAAGACGTATTGAAAGCCGAGCTGCCCGTATTGCTCGACTTCTGGGCTCCCTGGTGCGGCCCCTGCAAAATGATCGCCCCGATTCTGGACGACATCGCTGAAGAGTTCCAAGGCAAGCTGCAAGTAGTGAAGATGAATATCGACGAAAACGAGCAAACCCCCGCCCAATTCGGCGTGCGCGGCATCCCCACCCTGATGGTGTTCAACGGCGGCCAGCGCGTGGCCACCAAAGTGGGCGCCCTGAGCAAAGGCCAGCTCACCGATTTCTTGAACGCTTCACTGTAATACCGCCTCATTCCGCCACCGCCGCATCTTTCGGCGGTGGCTTTCCTTGACAAGCCGCACTCAAGCTCCTAGAATGCCGCCGTTTTGCGCCCATCTCACTTTTGGCGCGCAGCCCCATTCTCCGGCTTACAACAGCCAAAACTCTTAAATCTTCCAAACCCATCCCCACACATATCCCCATTCCCCATTATCTGAACCGCGCGTTCATTTAATCAACTTATCCATTATTCAATACAAAACATAATCTTATGCACGTTTCCGAACTACAAACCCAGCACATTTCAAAACTTTTGGAAATGGCCGAACAACACGGCATTGAAAACGCCAACCGCCTACGCAAACAAGATTTGGTGTTTTCCATCGTCCGCCACATGATGAAACAGGGCGAAAGCTTCAGCTGCTCCGGCACGCTCGAAATCCTGCCCGACGGCTTCGGCTTCTTGCGCAGCACCGACACTTCCTATTTGGCCAGCCCCGACGATATCTACGTTTCCCCCAACCAAATCCGCCGCTTCAACCTGCACACCGGCGACACCATCGAAGGCAGCGTGCGCGTGCCCAAAGATAACGAACGCTACTTCGCCCTTGTGCGCCTCGATAAAATCAACGGCGACGACCCGGAAGTGTGCAAACACAAAATCCTGTTTGAAAACCTCACCCCCCTCTTCCCTACCCGTCCGATCAAGCTCGAACGCGATATTAAGGCCGAAGAAAACATCACCGCCCGCGCCATCGATTTAGTTTCCCCCATCGGCATGGGCCAGCGCGCCCTTTTGGTGGCACCGCCCAAAACCGGCAAAACCGTGATGTTGCAAAATATTGCCCACGCCATTACTGCCAACTATCCCGAAGTGGTGCTGATTGTTCTGCTGATCGACGAGCGCCCCGAAGAAGTAACCGAAATGACCCGCTCCGTGCGCGGCGAAGTGGTGGCCTCCACCTTCGACGAGCCCGCCGCCCGCCACGTTCAGGTAGCCGAAATGGTGATTGAAAAAGCCAAGCGCATGGTGGAACACAAAAAAGACGTGGTGATCCTGCTCGATTCCATCACCCGCCTGGCGCGCGCCTACAACACCGTCGCCCCCACCTCCGGCAAAATCCTCACCGGCGGTATGGACGCCAACGCCCTGCACCGCCCCAAACGCTTCTTCGGCGCCGCCCGCAACATCGAAGAAGGCGGCTCGCTCACCATCATCGCCACTGCGCTGGTGGAAACCGGCAGCCGCATGGACGACGTAATTTTTGAAGAATTCAAAGGCACCGGCAACATGGAGCTGCACCTCGACCGCCGCATGGCCGAAAAACGCGTGTTCCCTGCCATCAACATCAACAAATCCGGCACCCGCCGCGAAGAAATGCTCGTTTCCAACGACCGCCTGCAACGCATGTGGCTGCTGCGCAAATTCCTCCACCCGATGGACGACCTCGAAGCCACCGAATTCCTGGTGGGCAAACTCAAAGACAGCAAAAACAACGACGAGTTTTTCGAGCTGATGCGCGGCAAGTAAGTCCGCTGTATTTCAGGTAGCCTATGAGGCTACCTGAAACCCATTCCGCATTCGCCTAAAAGCCAGTTATCGCCGCTTCAACCCATAAAGAATACGAGGCCGCGAACCATAGGCAGGTACAGCAAGGCGAGTCAACGCAGTAGTATTCTTGTTTGAAGTGACGATAAAATGACCACCATCGACTACGCCGACAGCCGCACCCTGTGGCAAACCATCCTGGCCGAAACCGCACAAGCCGCCCAAAGCGAGCCCATGCTTGCCAGCTTCCTGCACCAAACCGTGCTGCGCCACAGCAGCATCGACCGCGTGCTCGCTTTCCACCTTTCCAGCAAGCTCGCCAGCCCCGTGATGGACAGCCGCGCGCTCAACGAAATCTTCTTCCAGGCACTCGACAGCGACACCCGCATTTCCAAAGCCATGCAGGCCGACATCGTCGCCTACTACGAACGCGATCCCGCCTGCGATGCCTACTACCTGCCGCTACTCTACTACAAAGGCTTCCACGCCGTGCAGGCCCACCGCATCAACCACTGGCTGTGGCAGCACGGCCGCAAAACCCTCGCCTACTTCCTGCAAAACCGCGCCTCCGAAGTATTCGGTATCGACATCCATCCCGCCGCCCGTTTCGGCCACGGCATTATGGTCGACCACGGCACCGGCCTTGTGGTGGGTGAAACCGCCGTTTTGGGCAACGACATCTCCATCCTGCACGGCGTTACCCTCGGCGGCTCCGGTAAAGAAGGCGGCGACCGCCACCCCAAAATCAGCGACGGCGTGATGATCGGTGCCAATGCCTCCATCCTCGGCAACATCCGCGTGAACGAATGCGCCAAAGTCGGCGCCGGCAGCGTGGTGGTGCACGACGTACCCGCCCACAGCACCGTAGTCGGCGTGCCCGCCCGCGTAATCGGCCAAGGCAACGTACGCCCCTCCGCCGATATGGATCAAAGCTTGGATTCATGATGGCCGATAAAGGCTACCTGAAAACAAACAGCACAGCTTTCTGCCTGGCCAACATGCCGGCAGATCATTTCAGGTAGCCCTTTCCGCCGGCCCGCCGCTGTATAATCCCCGCAACCTGCCCGATTGTACCCGCCCATGAAAGTCGCCTTTTTCTTTCTTTACCTCATCCAACTTTTGCCCTTCGCCGCCATCCAAAAGTTGGCCGACGCCATCGGAAGCCTCGCTTATTATGCCGTCGCCCCCCGCCGCCGCATCGGCGAAATCAACCTGCGCCTGTGCTTCCCCGAATTAAGTGAGAAACAGCGCAAAACCCTGCTCAAACGTCACTTCCGCCACATGGCCAAACTCATCCTCGAATACGGCCTCTATTGGTATGGCAGCGCCGAGCGGCTCAAATCCCTCGTCCACTACCAAGACAAACATCATCTCGACAACGAGCTCGCCGCCGGGAATAAAGTTATCCTGCTCTATCCCCACTTTACCGCCTTCGAGCTTGCCGTGTATGCGCTCAATCAAGACGTGCCGCTCACCAGCATGTATTCCCACCAGAAAAACCCCGTGCTTGACCAGCAAATCCTGCGCGGCCGCCACCGCTACAACAACGTCTTCCTCATCGGCCGCACCGAAGGCCTGCGCGCCATCATCAAACACCTGCGTGCCGACCCCGCCCCCTTCCTCTACCTGCCCGACCAAGACTTCGGCCGCAAAGATTCCATCTTCGCCGACTTCTTCGGCATCCCCACTGCCACCATCGCCGGCCTCTCCCGCATCGCCGCCCTGACCCAAGCCAAAGTCGTGCCCGCCATCCCCACCCGCCAGCCCAACGGCCACGTTATCCTACGCTTCTACCCCGCCTGGGAAAACTTCCCCAGCGAAGACATACAAGCCGACGTACAGCGCATGAACGACTTCATCGAAGAGCGTGTGCGCGAACAGCCCGAACAATACTTCTGGCTGCACAAACGCTTCAAAACCCGCCCCGAAGGTAGCCCCGATTTCTACGCCAAACCCGGCCGTGCCTAACCATACAGGCCGCTGGAAAATAATCTTCCAACGGCCTGTTCTCAACCCATTCCGGCAAAAAGGCTACCTGAAAACAGTTTCAGGTAGCCTTTTTTGCTTTAATACCTGCCATACCATCCGTATAGCAGCCCATAATCTCCATACCCTCAATCAGCATGCCCTGCCGATACACATGAGCACCCAACTACTGAATAGCAAAACCTTTCTATTTCTCTAAATATTTTCAGGTAGCCTCCCGCTATTCAGAGGCTACCTGAAAATCCGTATCCGCACTAAAACGGCTTATACACCACCAAATACAGCGCCGCCGCCATCACCAGCACCGGAATCTCATTGAACACGCGAAACCAGCGGTGCGAATAGCGGTTGCGCCGCTCTTGGAAATCGATAAGCAGGCGGTAGCAGTAGAAATGGTAGCCCGCGAGGATAACGGCCAGCGTGATTTTAGTATGCACCCAGCCCTGGCCCCACCAGCCGGTGAAAAACGGAATCAGCAGCCCGAACAGCACCGCGCCGATGCCCAGCGGCGTCATGAATTTAAACAGGCGCTGCGCCATGCCCAGAAGCTGGCGGTATTCCGTGCTGCCTGTCGGCACCATGGCCAGGTTCACATAGATGCGCGGCAGGTAAAACAAGCCGGCAAACCACGAAATAATAAAGAAAATATGCAGCAGTTTGAACAGCAAATACATAGGGCTACCTGAAAATAATGTGAACTGAATAGGGAAATACTGTTACCACTTTACGCCGCTCGCCGGCAGGCAAATGATGGCGGCAAGGCAATGGCGTGTTGCACTACTGCCCCGCTTGCCGTGAAAGCAGATAATCACGCCCATAGGCGGCGACGGTTTCGCTCAGCCGCCACCACTGAAAGGCCATCAGCGACAGCACTTCGCTGGCCATGAATTTGGCGCGGTTCTGGCCGCTGTAGCGGCTGGTGGGCGTGGGCTCGGTTTGGTAATCCAGCCCCACATAATCGGCCACGGCGGCGGCACGGGCAAGGTGGTAGGGGTCGCTGATGATAACCACGCTTTCCAAACCGTTGTTATACATTAAGGCTTTGGTATTTTCCAAATTTTGCTGTGTATCGCGCGACGTGGTTTCCAGCAGGATGTCTTTATTCGGCACGCCGTGGCCGCGGGCGTAGCGGCGGGCCACTTCGGCTTCGGTCATATAGCCCGCCTTGGGCGTGCCGCCGGTGAAAATCAGTTTGCCCACCCGATTATTGCGGTAGAGCGTGATGCCGTGGTTGATGCGCTCGCGGAATACGGGCGAAGGATTTTTGCCCCAGGCTGCCGCGCCCAGCACCACCGCTGCATCTGCCCGCCGGGAAGCGGTGCGCGTGCTATAGCTGTACACCAGCCAAGTGCACCATGCGGCCTGCACCAGCAACACCAGCAGGCAGAGCTTGATGCCCCGCCAAACTTGGCGCAACAAGGAACCGCGGAATATGGCCAGCATGGTGGTCTCACATATATTTACAACTCAATCAGTTAATCGAACAAGGCGATAATGTTTTCCAGCGGCCGACCGATGGCGGCGCGTTGGCGGTATACCGCAATCGGGCGTTGCAGCAACACCGGATGTTGGTGCAGCGCGGCAATCAGCTCGTCTTGACTCAACTCCAGCTTGTCCAAACCCAGCTCTGCATAAGCCGCATCGCCGGTACGCATGATGTTGCGCACATCTGGGCTGCCGAGCTGTTGCAACAAGCTGCGCAAATCGGCTTCGGAAGGCGGGTTGGCACGGTAATCCAGCGTTTGTACGGCCACGCCCGGCTGCTGTTGCAGCCACTCCAGGGCAGCGCGGGATTTGGAACAATTCGGGTTGTGATACAGCAAAACGGTTTCGCTCATGGGGATGCTCGCGGGGAAATGATGGTTTGTTTAAACAGCGGCTTGGCAGCCAAAATAGCTGATGCCATGATAGCTGGCTAATATAGTGGATTAAATTTAAATCAGGACAA
>ERZ772764.217-NODE-217-length-42549-cov-6.576576_pt1 | contig 42549 bp, 30 predicted proteins | sample MGYA00512163_ERZ772764 | MGnify/ENA primary metagenome ERZ772764 (study PRJEB29015, sample SAMEA2737903) | human oral metagenome | biome: human oral; feature: human-associated habitat; material: dental | place: China | collected 2094 ... | reverse complement strand
CCGCGTCGACAAGTGCGTCAGTTTCAGCAAGTACGTCCGCTTCAACGAGTGCGTCCGTTTCAGCAAGTACGTCCGCATCAACGAGTGCCTCAGTAAGCGCAAGTACTTCAGCTTCAACCAGTGCGTCAGTATCTGCAAGCACGTCCGCTTCAACGAGCGCATCAGTAAGTGCAAGTACCTCAGCATCGACAAGTGCGTCTGTATCTGCAAGCACGTCAGCATCTACTAGCGCGTCAGTGAGCGCAAGTACGTCCGCTTCAACGAGTGCTTCAGTCAGCGCAAGTACGTCAGCCTCAACGAGTGCATCAGTTTCAGCAAGTACGTCCGCTTCAACAAGTGCGTCAGTGAGTGCCAGCACGTCTGCTTCAACGAGTGCGTCAGTGAGCGCAAGTACGTCAGCCTCAACGAGTGCATCCGTAAGTGCCAGCACGTCCGCATCGACGAGCGCATCGGTAAGTGCCAGCACGTCCGCCTCAACGAGTGCGTCAGTAAGTGCAAGCACATCTGCCTCTACGAGCGCATCGGTAAGTGCAAGCACCTCAGCATCCATGAGCGCATCTGTATCTGCAAGTACGTCCGCATCAACTAGCGCCTCAGTTTCAGCAAGTACGTCCGCATCGACGAGCGCATCAGTAAGCGCCAGCACGTCGGCATCAACGAGTGCGTCAGTAAGTGCAAGTATGTCCGCATCAACGAGTGCGTCAGTAAGTGCAAGTACTTCAGCATCGACAAGTGCGTCAGTGAGCGCAAGTACATCCGCGTCGACAAGTGCGTCAGTTTCAGCAAGTACGTCCGCTTCAACGAGTGCGTCAGTGAGTGCAAGCACCTCAGCCTCAACGAGCGCGTCAGTAAGCGCAAGCATGTCAGCATCGACGAGTGCGTCGGTAAGCGCAAGTACGTCCGCCTTAACAAGTGCGTCAACGAGCGCGTCGGTAAGTGCCAGCACGTCCGCCTCAACGAGTGCATCTGTATCAGCCAGCACGTCTGCATCGACAAGTGCATCTGTGAGTGCAAGTACGTCCGCATCAACGAGCGCATCAGTCAGCGCCAGCACGTCCGCTTCAACGAGTGCTTCAGTCAGCGCAAGTACCTCAGCGTCCACCAGTGCGTCTGTAAGTGCAAGTGAGTCGGCTTCAACAAGCGCGTCAGTAAGTGCAAGCACGTCCGCTTCAACGAGTGCTTCAGTCAGCGCAAGTACATCCGCATCGACGAGTGCATCAGTTTCAGCAAGCACGTCCGCGTCGACAAGTGCGTCCGTAAGTGCAAGTGAGTCGGCTTCAACTAGCTCATCTGCGAAAGCGAGTGAATCAGCGTCGACGAGTGCATCCGTAAGCGCAAGTGCTTCCGCATCGACAAGTGCGTCTGTATCTGCCAGCACGTCCGCATCGACTAGCGCGTCAGTGAGTGCAAGTACATCAGCTTCAACGAGCGCATCAGTATCAGCAAGTACGTCTGCATCAACGAGTGCGTCTGTAAGTGCGAGCGAGTCCGCCTCAACGAGTGCCTCAGTGAGTGCAAGCACATCCGCGTCAGCAAGTGCATCTGCTTTAGCGTTGGCAAGTATATCCGCTTCAGTAAGTGCTTCAGAATCCGCAAGTACTTCGGCTAGCCTGTCTGGTTCGGAAAGTGCTTCGATTAGCGATTCTCAGTCAATAAGTGAGTCTACCTCAGTAAGCACCAGCACCTCAGTCTTGCATAGTCAGCTGGATCTGGTTCATGAGAAGGAATTCTATTCACTCAGCCTTTCTACTAGCGAGTCACTGTCAGCAGCGGTCAGCCTCAGCGAGCTTGCCCGTGTCAGTCAGTCTGTATCAGAAAGCCTGTCTACGAGCCTGTCAGCTAGTCAGAGCACATCTGAAAGTCTATCCGCTTCAGCAAGACAGTCTGAGCTGGATCTGATTTCCAGAGGTCGTCTGCCACAGACAGGGGAAACGGAGAGCAAGGCTTCCATCCTGGCTCTGGGCTTAGGAGCATTGGGCTTGGCCTTCAAGAGACGTAAAAAGAAAAGCGACTCTGAGGAGTAGCAGTAAATAGAGCCGATCAGTTTATCTTTTAGTCCGTCGAAAGTTCACTCAATTAGTGAGCTGTGGAAGTGATGGGCAGAGCAAGTTGTAAAGGAAATAACTTGATTATTTCTGGCGCTTGCTTCCTAAAATCCTAGACTAGGAATTAGTAAAAAGAAACCGAGAGGCAATAGAAACAGGAAGTTTTGACAACTTCCTGTTTTTTTGACAATTTAGTAGAAAAAAGTGTCCTTTATTCTGCAGGAAAGTCCTTGAGAATATAGATTTTTTGGACAATATTTTATATAATATCAAGTATAGAAATGATGTTTTAGAGTTTATGAAATGAAAGAGTAAGGGAAGAAATGAAAACGATTGTTTTGGTTGGTGATCAGGCCTATCAGGAGCAAGTTTCGACTACAATTAAGTCGATTTTATATTACAATAAAAATGTAAAAATCTATGTTTTCAATCAGGGATTGAGCGACGAATGGTTTCGTGATTTTAATGAGCTGGTCGAGCAGCTGGACAGTGAATTAGTCAATATCAGCTTGGACCAAGTGACTATCAGTCCAGAGTGGCTGACTCAGGACCATATCAGCTCAGCTACCTATGCTCGCTATTTTATTCCACAGTTTGTTGCTGAGGGGCGAGTCCTTTATCTGGATAGCGATCTGGTGGTCAATAGAGATTTGCAGCCTTTATTTGATATTCCTCTAGAAGGCAAGCTTGTGGCCGCAGTTGGAGATGCCGGAGGTTATGGCTTTAATGCTGGCGTTCTGCTAATTGATAATCGAGCTTGGAAAGAAAGGGAGCTGCAGGAGAGCTTTATCAAGGAAACGGACCGCATCATGGGCTTGGTCCAGTCTGGCCAGATGGAGGATTTTAACGGCGATCAGACAGTTTTAAATCATGTGCTGGCTCAGGATTGGCTGCCCTTGGATAATATTTACAATTTGCAGGTAGGCCATGACTTGGTGGCCTTTTACAGCGGCTGGAATGGCCATTTTGAGCTGGATCAGGAACCTCTGATTATCCACTATACGACCTTTCGCAAGCCTTGGAACTCGGAAGTTAGCTATCGCTACCGCCAGCTATGGTGGGACTTTCAGGCCTTGAGTCTTGAGGATGTTTTAGCCCATCATCGGGGAGAGTTTGAGATGCCAGACCGTTGGGAGCAGGCCGCTCTGAATTGCATGCTCCTGACGGATGTACAGGAGCTAGAGCAGATAGAGTTTTTAGCCCAGTCTCTGCCTAGGGTTGATTTTTACATCGCCTGCTACACAGAGATGGGAGCTTATTTGCAATCTTTGAACCAGTATGAGAACATCCATCTTTATCCGCAGGTTATTCATGCAGTGCTGGATGAGCTCATTGATAAGTGCCAGGTCTATTTGGATATTCACCATGGAAGCGAGCACTATGAGCTGAGTAGTCGTTTCAAGGCACTTGACAAGCCAGTTCTGGCTTTTGATAATACTAAGAAAAATGAAAACGAAGAACTGGTCTTTCCGCATGAAAATCCACAGGAGATGGTGGAAAAGCTGCGCAGTCTGATGAAAAAAGAGAAGCCTCAAGCCTTTCGGGCTGTGGTGCTTGCGGCTAATGCTGCCTATAGTGAGCAGGTCTTAACCACCATTAAGTCCATCGTCTGCCACAATCGCTTTATCAAGTTTTATGTCATCAACAGTGACTTTCCAACAGAGTGGTTTGTTAGCATGCGGAAAAAGCTGGCCAAGCTGGACTGCCAGATCGTCAATGCTCGGGTATCTGCTTCGCTAGTGTCAAATTTTAAAACGGATATTAGTTATACAGTTTTCCTGCGCTATTTTGTAGCGGATTTTGTTGAGGAAGACAAGGCTTTGTATTTGGATTGCGATATCGTTGTCACGCGGGATTTAAGCTCCCTATTTGAAACAGAACTTGGAGATGCACCACTTGCTGCGGTCAAGGATCTGGGCGGGCAAGTGTATTTTCATCAGCATATCTTTAATGCTGGGTTCTTATTAATCAATAATTCCCTTTGGAAGCAGGAAAATATTCGCCAACGTTTGATTGAACTGACCAATGAATGGCATGACAAGGTACCGTCTGGTGACCAAAGCATTCTCAATATGCTTTTTGAAAATCGCTGGATGGAGCTGCCTTTTGCTTATAACTGTATTACGCTGCACACGACCTTTTCGGACTATGAGCCAGAAAAAGGTCTCTATCCGCCGGTGATTCACTATCTGACTGAGCGCAAGCCGTGGAAAGAGTACACTCAGTCCATCTATCGTGAGGTCTGGTGGTTCTATCAGGGGCTGGATTGGTCGGATATGCAGGAGCCAGTCGGAGCCCTGACTCAAAAGATGGTGGAAGGTGAAGATGGACCAAGTCTGTCCTGCCTAGTCTACACCTACTCTTGTGATCTGATGCATATCAACTATCTGATTCAAGCCCTGCCTGCCTGTCATTTCTACATCGCAGCTCCAGTAGTGGTGGCAGAGCCGATCACGCGTTTGCTCCAGTATCCTAATGTCAGCGTCAGTTCAGATATTGCGGGTATTCCGGCTCTCTTGGAGTCGTTGGAAGCCAAGTCTCAGCTGTTGCTGGATATCAATGCTGGTGATGAGGTAGGGGATATTATTGCTCGCTTTAAGTCTGCTGGCAAGCCAGTCTTTGCATTTGAAAACACAGCCCATGGCCAGCAGGGGCAGGGAGTCTTTCCAGCCGATAATCCTGAAGCCATGGTGCAGGCTATTGAGAAGCTAGGCTTGGTCGAGCCTGAGGAGCAGCAGATTTCTGTACTCTCTATCGACCAGTCGCTGGATTATATCTTGGAGAAAGGTGCTTCAGTGGTTCGCTTTGGAGATGGGGAGATGGATTTGATTGCAGGTCGTGGTATCCCTTATCAGGAGTACGATCCAGAACTGTCAGCGCGCTTGAGAGAGATGATGGCTATGGAGAGCGATGAGCGTTTGATGGTCTGTCTGTCCGATGTCTTTAGAGGGCTGGAATGCTATTCCATTGATGCCCAGAACTTTTGGAAAGCTCATTTGCATCAACATTTGGCAGACTATCAAGAGATTTGCCGAGCACCTTGGTACGGCTCGACCTTTATTTCCCGTCCTTATATTGACTTGGAAGATAAGACGCCGTCTGCGAGCTATTTTGCAAAGCTCAAGCAGCTTTGGCAGGACAAGGACCTCTTGATCGTAGAGGGCTTGACTTCTCGCTCTGGTGTGGGCAATGACCTTTTTGACGGGGCTAAATCCATCAAGCGGATTATCTGTCCTTCTAGTAATGCCTACAGCAAGCTGGAGGCGATCAAGCAGGCTGTTCGAGAGCATGCGGACAATCGTCTGATTTTGACCATGCTGGGTCCGACGGCCAAGGTCTTGGTCTATGATCTGGTTCAGGAAGGTTATCGGGCGCTGGATATTGGGCATATTGACTCAGAGTATGAGTGGTTCCAGATGGGGGCTAGCCACAAGGTCAAGCTGTCGAACAAGCATACGGCTGAGCACAACTTTGATCAGGATATTGAGTTTAGAGACGACCAAGCTTATGACAGTCAGATTGTTGCCAATCTGGCTCAGGAATGAAGATTAGAAAAAGAATATGAAAGTTAATATTACCAATCTATACGGTATGTCTGGCCAGAGTACGGCTTTGATTGCCCAGAATGATGTGACCAAGCTAGCCAAGCAGCTGGGCTTCAATGAACTGAGTTTTTATTTTTACGATATTTACAGCGACAGCCAGTCGGAGCTCAGTCGGCGTCTGGACGGTATCATGGCTAGTGTGGGTTATGGTGATGTGGTTATTTATCAGTCGCCCACTTGGAATGGCCGAGAGTTTGACCAGGCCTTTATCAGCAAGCTGAAGATTTTGCAGGCCAAGCTGATTACCTTTATCCATGATGTGCCGCCGCTGATGTTCCCGTCAAACTACTATCTGATGCCGGAGTATATCGATATGTACAATCAGTCCGATGTGGTTATCGTCCCTTCTGAGCAGATGCGGGATAAGCTTCTGGCAGAGGGTCTGACTGTGGACAAGATTTTGGTCCAGCGCATGTGGGATCATCCCTATGATTTGCCCCTGCACCAGCCTCAGTTTGCGCCTAAGCTGTATTTTGCAGGAAGTGTGGAGCGTTTTCCGCATCTGATCAATTGGTCTTATGCTACGCCGCTGGAGATTTTTTCGCCTGAGGAAGAGTTAAATCCAGAGGCCAATGTCAGCTATCGCGGCTGGGTCAGCCGGCCAGAGTTGCTCTTGGAGCTGTCCAAGGGTGGTCTGGGTCTGGTCTGGGGCGTTGAGGAAAATCCAGCTGATGAGCCGGAATACTACGGCCTCAATATCTCTCATAAGTCTGCCACCTATCTGGCAGCTGGGATTCCGGTCATCGTCCCTTCTTACCTGTCCAATGCAGAGCTGATTCGCGAGCGCGGTCTGGGCTTTGTAGTAGACAGTCTGGAAGAGGCCAGTCGGATCGTTGAAAATCTGACTGCAGAGGAATATCAGGCTATGGTCGAGCGGGTTAGAAAGTTCTCTTTCCTGCTCAAGGAAGGTTATTTTAGCAAGAAAGTCTTAGTAGATGCGGTGATGGAAGTCTTATCTTAGAGCCTTTCCAGCCATCGTCATGAGGAGTCAGTGTGAAGTCATTTTTTAAACCGGTCATTATCAAGAAGTTTCTGTGGACCTTATTTTTCTTATTTATCTATGTCTTGGGAACCAAGCTGACCCTGCCCTTCATCGATATGAGTAAGGCAGCTGCCATGGACGGAACCTCTACGACCTTGAACTATGCGACAGCCCTGATGGGGGGAAATCTACGCAGTATGTCGCTCTTTTCTGTCGGCCTGTCTCCTTGGATGTCCTCTATGCTGATCTGGCAGATGTTTGCTGTGTCCAAGCGTCTAGGCTTGAGTAAGCTCCCTCTGGAAGTGCAGGAAAGGCGGCGGATGCTGCTTACTTTGGTCATTGCCTTGATACAGTCTGTGGCACTGGTCCTAAATCTGCCTCTGCAAGAAGCAGGTGGGGTGGATATGACTACGATTATGGTCTTAGATACCTTGGTCTTGATGGCCGGAACCTACTTTCTCATCTGGTTGACGGATTTGAATGCTGCCATGGGATTAGGCGGCTCCATTATGATTGTCATGGCCAGCATGATTGCCTACATTCCGCAGGATATTTGGAACTCCATTCAGGAGCTGAAGATTTCTTCACTTTGGCTGGCCTTGATGCTGGTTTTCAGCCTAGTCTTTCTCTATCTGGCTGTTACAGTTGAGCGGTCCAAGTACCGAATTCCAGTCAATAAGATCAATATTCATAATCGATTTAAGAAATACTCTTATCTAGATATTCGTCTTAATCCTGCTGGTGGGATGCCGATTATGTACGCTATGACCTTGGTCAGCATTCCCCAGTATTTCCTTTTGATAATCCACTTTCTCCAGCCGGAAAACCAGTTGATTGAGCAGTGGATAGAAGCGCTGTCTATGGGAAGTCCAGCTTGGTTTATCCTCTATCTGCTGACTATTTTCATTCTGGCACTGGCCTTCGCCTTTATCAATATCAGTGGCGACCAGATTGCTGAGCGGATGCAGAAGAGTGGAGAGTATATTGAAAATGTTTATCCGGGAGGAGCAACCCGCCGGTATATCAATGGTTTGGTGACCTATTTTGCACTAGTGGGGGCTTTCTATCTTATCCTGATTTCTGGTCTGCCTATGATGGTGGTCCTTCTGGACATTCGCTATCTGCGGCTCAGTATGATTCCGGGGATTTTTATGATTTTTATCGGGATGGTCTTTTCTATTAAGGACGAGGTGGAGGCCTTGACTCTTAATGACCGCTATCGTTCATTGTTGTAGGAGAAACTATGTATTACTTTATTCCTTCATGGAGTGGCAGTGGGAATCGGGTTTGGCACCGGGATATTGTCCCTTGGTACCGCTCTATGCAGCGATTGGAGTTTGATGACTCGATTCATCAGATTCGGATTTTCCAAAGTGAAAATCTGCCAGTCCAGCTGCTTTTGCCAGCCTATATGCCGCATGCCCGCTACCTCTTGCATCGGCAGGATATTTTTGAGACGGACTATTACTCGGTCTTTGATGAGATTCAGGGAATCCAGTCTAAAGAAATGCAAGTACTGCAAATCAAGGATCTGGACTGGGAGCCAGACTGCGAGTTTGTCTATACGCCCTTTCTAATCATGGTCCGCAGGCAGGGACAGCTCTATGCCCATGTCGAGTTTGGAGTAGAAGGCTTTATCAGCTTCATCAAGTTTTTCAAGGATGACCAGCTGGAGAAGTTTTATATCTTTGATGATCGGGGCTTTGTCTCCAGTATCACCTATTATGAAGCAGGTCAGCCTCTTTATCAGGACTACCTGCAGCCGGATGGTGACTGGCGGATTCGTGAGCATCTCAAGCCTGACGACGGTCGGGTAGAGGTCAACCCTGCTTACTTACTGGACTTTGATAAGCTGGAGTATGAGCGGATGCCGGACTTGATCTTGGAGAAATTAGGCCACTATATCGAGTGCAATGCAGGAGCGGACAGCCGGTTTGTGCTGGCAGCGCATCCTTTATACACTCAAGCTATTCTAAACTTATTGCCCAAGAATGTTCAAATCATTCTCAGCTTTTTCCACGAGCGCAATCATACAGTGGATTGGCCGGCTTTAGAAGCAGATTTGCAGCAGGCGAATTTAGTCTTGACTGATCGTATGGATTTCAAGAAGGCTATTCAGCGCTACCTGCCTGGGCAGGCTCAGAAGGTGCATTACCTGTCGCCTTTTGATACTCGTCTGCAGTTGGGCAAGAGCCAACGCCGCCGGGAATCCAAGATTTTTTATCAGGTTAATCTGGAAGAAGGGCTTAATGACTATGCCATCTTCAAGGTTCTCCACTATGTGGCCAAGCATCCGGATACGGAGCTGACTATCGGTGTTTACAATGCTTGGCAGGAAGGAATCCAAAAGGTGGAGACCAAGGTGCAGGAGGTTATTGATGAGTATCTGAATCGCTATGAATTTGTCAAGAACTACCGGCGCAGTGAGCAGGCTGAGAATGCCCTGCTGGAAAATCAGGAGCAGGATCTCCGTTTCACCATTAAAAATATCACAGACGAGCTCAGCTTGATTCAGGAGTTGGATGATACACGGTTAATCATCGACCTTAGTGAGCAGCCCAATCTCTATACGCAGATTGCTGGGATTTCTGCCGGGATTCCGCAGATTAATCTGGTGGGCTCAGACTATGTGACCCATCTGCAAAATGGCTACATCTTGGACTCTATCTCTGATCTGCCGACTGCTGCAGACTATTACTTGGAAGGTTTGAAAAATTGGAACCAGGCCCTGATTTATTCCATTGAAAAAATTCATCATAATACTGGTCTGGAGCTGATTGGCCGGTGGGAGCAGTGGCTCAAGGAGGCTGAGAATGCAAAATAAGCTGAAAATATTACAGATTGGCTCAAGCGACTGGAGCAAGGAGCTTGCCATTCCGGACAATATGGCCTGGTATTATTTCTTTCCTAACTCCAATCTAGCTATCAAAAAGGTCATGGAGATGGATAAGATTGGCAAGTTTGATGCGATTCTGGTAGACGATTTGCGTCGGATTCCAGATTTGTTTATGATTGAGGCCAAGATTATCCCTTATACAGTTTTCTATGATCAGGAACAGGAAACCCAGGAAGCGGATATTGAGTACTTCCTCAAGCGTCACTGCGCTCAGCCAACGGATATGAGCGATCGAGCTGATCTCATCCGCAAGCTGTCTAAGGCTCTCTTTTCTGGCCAGTATGGCGATAAGATGACCCCGCTTGATATGGTGGTCAGCCCCGGATTTCGGGGCAAGATTTGCTACAATGGCTATGAAAATCTAGATCTGGAAGGTGACTTTGGTCAGGACTTTCAGCCAATCCTGTCTTGGAAATACAATATTATAGCCAACAAGTTCAATCCAGTTGAACTCTGGCTTGAGTATGAAAAGTCAGGCAGCTGTGAGCTGCGGCTGCGTCTCTATAATATCCAGGAAGGCTCGACTGCAGATATTGCTCGTGAGACTGTTTTCGCAGAAGAGGATATGCGGGAATCCATGGTTTTGGACAATGATTTTACTTCCTATCTGGGCGTCAGTTTGGAGGCTAGAGGCGAGGGACGGATTCAGGTCGGCGCTCTGCATCAGCGTCTGACCCGCTTTGAGTTTGGTAAGTATGTTCTGGGTGGAAAGATTTTTCGTGATAGTCACCGTCAGGAGATTAATTACTTCTTTTATCCGGGAGATTTGAAGCCGCCTTTGGCTGTTTATTTCTCTGGTTACCGTCGGGCGGAAGGCTTCGAGGGCTTCGGTATGATGCGCAGTTTGGGCTGTCCTTTTCTCTTGTTTTCTGATCCGCGCGTGGATGGTGGTATGTTTTATCTGGGTAGCCAAGAGCTGGAGAGCAGTATTCATAACATTATCCAAGAGCATTTGGACTTTCTGGGCTTTACCGAGCGGGATTTGATTCTATCAGGCATGTCAATGGGGACCTACGGTGCGGTTTATTACGGATCAGAGTTTCGTCCGCGGGCTATTGTTTTGTCCAAGCCCTTGGGAAATCTAGGCACTATTGCCCAACGTGGTCGTTTACGCCTGCCCGAGGTCTTTCCGACGGCTCTAGATGTCCTTCACCGTCACACGGGTGGCAAAGACAAGGAGCATGTAGAGGAGTTGAATCAACGCTACTGGCGTAAGTTTGAGAAGGCTGATTTCAGCCGGACGACCTTTGGTATCGCCTATATGAAAGAAGAGGACTATGATCCGACGGCCTATGAGGACCTGGTGGCAGCTCTTCATCTGACTGAGGCCAAGCTGATTAGCAGAGGTGTCCCTGGACGCCATAATGATGACTTAGCTGTGTCTGTGTCTTGGTTCATGAATTACTATCGAATGATATTGGAAAAGGAATTTGGGAGAAAGAAATGAAGATTCAAAAAAGAAAGGGCATATACTGGGGAGAACTGAGAGGGGTTTCGGCAGCTGGTAAAATGACTGACTTTACCTATCTCTATGGAACTACCCTTATCATTCATTCCCCTTCACATATATTTTTTGAAAATAAACTGATGGCATCCGGCCAGACCATCCATGAATGGTCTTCCAAATGGAACTATCAGCGAGACCGGCAGGTGCCTGCTCTCCCCTTACTCAAAAAGGGAGCTCGCTATTGCCTGTCTAGAGATATGACCACTTATCCTGAAGCCAGCGTCTTTCTGAAAATCATCTTCTTTGACCGCTATGATAAAGAAATCAGTAATCAAGTGGAGCGCTCGGAGAGTATGATCTTCACCTATCCCAACGAAGCCTATAGTTATAAGGTTCAGCTGCTGAGTGCAGGAGTTGAGTCCTTAGAGTTTCATTGCCTAGACATTGACCGAATCATAGAGGAGTCTGATGATTAAAAATCATTTTCAAATTCAGCGCTTAAAGAAAATCTTAGCCAAAGTCAAGAGCTTTGAGTCAGAAATGGCTGGCTTGTCAGACGCTGATCTGCGAAAGAAAACACAGGAATTTAAGGAGAGACTGGCCGCAGGTGAGACTTTAGACGACCTGCTGCCGGAGGCTTATGCTGTGGTGCGGGAAGCGGACAAGCGCGTGCTGGGCATGTTCCCCTACGATGTTCAGGTCATGGGGGCGATTGTTCTCCATGAAGGCAATGTCGCTGAGATGGCTACGGGAGAGGGCAAGACTCTGACGGCTACCATGCCGCTCTATCTCAATGCCCTGTCTGGTCAAGGAGCTATGCTGGTGACCACCAATACCTATCTGGCTCTGCGGGACGCTCAGGAAATGGGGCAGGTCTATCGTTTTCTGGGGTTGACTATTGAGGCAGCGGTGGTAGCTGATGAGACTGAAAATTTGACGCCCAAGCAGAAGCGGCTGATTTATCAGGCGGATATTGTCTATACGACCAATAGTGCCTTGGGATTTGACTATTTGATTGAGAATCTCGCAGAGAATAAGGATAGCCAATATCTTAGTCCTTTCAACTATGTCATCATAGACGAGATTGACTCCATTCTCTTGGATAGCGCTCAGGTACCTTTGGTTATCTCTGGAGCGCCTCGAGTTCAGTCAAACTTCTATAGTATCATGAATACCTTCATTACGACTTTGAAAGAAGAAGAGGATTACCACTACGATGACGAGAAGAATGAAGTCTGGCTGACCTCGAAAGGTATTTTAGCAGCGGAGTCTTTTCTTGACTTGGAGCATCTTTTCTCCAAGGAAAATCAAGAATTGGTCCGCCACCTCAATCTAGCCTTGCGGGCCCATAAGCTCTACAAGAAGGACAAGGACTATGTTGTCCGCCAGGGTGATAAAGAGGCAGAAGTTGTGCTTCTGGATCGTTCAACCGGCCGTCTGCTGGAAATGACCCGGCTTCAGGGAGGGCAGCACCAGGCCATTGAGGCTAAGGAGCATGTCAAGCTGACGGAGGAAACGCGTGCCATGGCATCCATCACTTATCAGAATCTCTTCCGGCTCTTCCGGAAAATCTCTGGTATGACCGGGACCGGCAAGGTGGTGGAGAGCGAGTTTATGGAAACTTACTCCATGTCTGTCATCAAGATTCCGACCAACCAGCCAGTGATTCGACAGGATTTGCCAGACCAGCTTTACCAGACCCTGCCAGAAAAAGTCTTTGCTTCACTAGACGAGGTCAAGCACTACCATGCCCAAGGCAATCCGCTCTTGATTTTCACCGGCTCAGTGGAGATGTCAGAGATTTACTCATCCCTACTGCTGAGAGAAGGAATCGCCCACAATCTGCTCAATGCCAACAATGCGGCGCGTGAGGCACAAATCATCGCTGAGTCTGGACAGAAAGGTGCTGTGACGGTGGCTACATCCATGGCCGGTCGCGGTACGGATATAAAGCTAGGACCAGGTGTCGCAGATTTGGGTGGTCTCGTGGTGATTGGTACTGAGCGGATGGAGAACCAACGGATTGACCTACAGATTCGTGGCCGTTCAGGCCGCCAAGGTGATCCGGGGATTAGTAAGTTTTTCATCTCGCTAGAGGATGATCTGCTCAGGAAGTGGGGGCCAGATTGGCTCAAGAAGTTCTACAAGGACTACTCAACTGAAGAAGTTCAGCAGCATCCAGTCCAGCTGGGACAGCGCCGCTTTAGACGCTTAGTAGCTAAGGCCCAGAGAGCCAGCGAAAGCAGTGCCAAGATGTCCCGTCGGATGACGCTGGAATATGCCCAGTGTATGAAGATTCAGCGGGAGATTACCTATGCTGAGCGCAATCGCTTGATTCAAGCTGAAGAGCGGATTGATGAAGAAATCAGCCGTGTCCTCAGTCAGGTCATTCATCAGGCGGCCTATGAGCAGTCCTATGAGACGCGAGCTGACCTCTATCGCTTTATTTTAGACCATTTCAGCTATCATGCTGAGCGTATTCCTTATGATTTCGATATTTATTCGCCAGAGAAAATTGCAGAGTTCTTGCAGGATATTGCCGAGCAGGAATTGCAGGCAAAGAAAGCCTATCTCAAGTCTGACAAGCTATTCACCCATTTTCAGCGGGTGTCCGTTCTCAAGGCTATTGATGAGAACTGGGTCGAGCAGGTGGACTATCTGCAGCAGCTCAAGACAGCCTTGAGCGGTCAGCATTCCTCTATGAAAAATCCTCTGGTAGAATATTATCAAGAGGCTTACGATGGCTTTGAATATATGAAGGAGCGCATGAAGCAGCAGATTGTCAAGAATCTTTTGATGAGTGAATTGGCACTCAACCCTAAAGGAGAAGTCATCATGTACTTCCCGTAAGACGAGGAGAATATGACAGTATATAACATCAACTTAGGCATTGGCTGGGCCAGCAGCGGTGTGGAATACGCCCAAGCTTATCGGGCCCAGCTTCTGCGCAGGATCCAGCAGCCGGCTAAGTTTATCTTTATGGATATGATTTTAGCGGATAATATCCAGCATCTGACGGAAAATATTGGTTTTCTGGATGAGGAAGTTATCTGGCTTTATAATTACTTTACTGATATCAAGATTGCACCGACGACGGTGACGCTGGATCAGGTGCTGGCTCAAGTCGCAGGTCAGCCGGAGCGCTCGGAAAGAGAAGGTAAGATTGTCCGTTATTTCTATCCGCAGGATGATCAGTTTATCACTTGCTATCTGCGGCAGGAAGACCAAGACTTTGTGGAGCATGTGGAGTATGTCTCGCGGGGGAGATTGATTCGCAAGGATTATTTCTCCTATGTCCGCTATGCCAGTGAATATTTCGCGCCCCACAATGACGCCGCAACCCTCTACCAGCGCCGTTTCTACAACGAAGACGGCAGTGTGGCCTATGACATGCTGATAGAGGATGGTCAGGAAGAGCTCTATCGCTTTCCGGATCGGATTTTCTATTCCAAGGCTGAGCTGGTTCGTTATTTTCTCCAGTGTTTGCAGCTGCAGGCAGATGATGTGGTCATCTTGGATAGGGAGACAGGGATTGGTCAGGTTGTCTTTGAGGAGAGCCAGAAGGCTAAGCTAGGAGTAGTGGTCCATGCGGAGCATTTTAGTGAAAATGCCAGCAGTGACGACTACATTCTCTGGAATAATTTCTATGACTACCAGTTTACTAATGCAGACAAGGTGGACTTTTTCATCGTGGCAACAGAGGCTCAGAAAACGATTCTAGAGCAGCAGTTCCAGCATTACTCGGACAAGCAGCCCAAGATTGTCACCATACCGGTTGGGAGTCTAGACCAGCTGACTTATCCCAAAGAGCCTCGCAAGCCTTACTCCATGATCACGGCTTCGCGTCTTGCTACGGAAAAGCATATCGATTGGCTAGTGGCAGCTACTGTCCAAGCCCATGCCCAGCTGCCTGAGCTGACTCTGGATATTTACGGTAAGGGGGGCGAAGAGGAGAAGCTGCGCCGCAGGATTGAGGAAGCAGGAGCTCAGGACTACATTCGACTCAAAGGGCATTCAGATTTAAGTCAGATTTATGCAGGCTATGAGCTTTATCTGACGGCTTCAACCAGCGAAGGCTTTGGTTTGACTCTTATGGAAGCAGTTGGCTCCGGTCTGCCCCTCATCGGATTTGATGTCCGCTATGGCAATCAGACTTTTATCGATGATGGTAAAAACGGTTATCTGATACCGGTTAGTTCCAATCAGGTCGAGGACCAAATTATTGCTGCTTTTGTGGAGAAAATAGTAGCTCTCTTTAGCCAAGGACGCCAGCAGGAGATGAGCCAACACTCTTATCAAGTGGCCGAGAATTATTTGACCAGCCGGGTTGAAGCGGCTTGGTCCCAGCTTTTAAAGGAGGTCAGAGATGATTCAGCTCTTTGATTATTACAATCAGGAAACCCAGGATCTGCATGATTCCCTCCTTGCAGCTGGCTATGACTGTCCGACCATTGTCATTGAGGCCAATGGCTTTCTCCCGGACGATATGATTTCCCCCTATACTTATTTTTTAGGGGATGAAGAGGGAGTAGACCACCCGCTTTTTTTCAATCAAGTGCCAGTGCCCCCTTTCTGGGAAATCACAGGTGACCATCAGTCGGCGCGTGTCAGTGACATGGGAGAAGAAAGAGCACGGATTCACTATGCAAGTCAAGCCAAGGGTCGCTTGGTTAAACAGGTAGATTGGCTGGATAAAAAAGGCCAGCTGCGACTGAGTGAGCGCTATAATAAGCAAGGCCGCTGCTTTGCCAAAACAGCCTATAAATCAGGCCAAGAGGCTTTCAACACGACCTATTACAGCACTGATGGTCAGGAGCGCATCGTGGAGAATCACGCCACCGGTGACATCATCCTGACCCTGGACCAAGAGCCCTTGCGGATTTTTAAAAGCCGAGTGGATTTTATCCGTTTCTTTTTGGAGCGGCTAGACTTTGACTTGGATCACATTCTCTTTAATTCTCTGGCTTATTCTTTCCTAGTTTCCCACAGCTTGACAGGCCGAGCTGGCCAGGATATTCTTTTTTGGCAGGAGCCTCTGTATGACGAGCTTCCGGGTAATATGCAGCTGATTCTGGAAAATAGTCAGTTGCGGACGCAGACCATTGTCATTCCAGATTTAGCAACTTATGAAAAGGCCATGAGTCTAGCTGCAGCTGACCAGCAGCAGAAGTTCCTGCATCTGGGCTATCATTATGACTTTAAGCGGGACAACTTCTTGAGAAAAGATGCCTTAATCCTGACCCATTCGGATCAGATTGAAGGCTTAGAGACCTTGGTTCAGTCCCTGCCGCAGCTAGTCTTTCGCATTGCAGCACTTACGGAAATGTCGCCTAAGCTCTTGTCTATGCTGTCCTATAAGAATGTCGTCCTTTATCAAAATGCCAGTCTCAAGCAGGTTGAGCAGCTCTACTTGGAATCGGACATTTATCTGGATATCAATCACGGCGGTCAGGTCCTGCAGGCAGTGCGCAAGGCTTTTGAGAACAATCTCTTGATTCTAGGCTTTGAGCAGACCCTGCATGATAGGCACTACATTGCCCAGCAGCATATTTTCGACAGCAGCCAGCCAGCTCAACTGGCATCAACTTTGGAAGAAGCCTTATCTGGTGTTGAGCAGATGCGGTCAGCCTTGCAAGCTCAAGGCCGGCATGCCAATGATGTACCCGTCAGTCTTTATCAGGAGACTCTCCAACCTTTATTAGGAGGTCAGCATGGCTAAAAAAGATTTATTTCATAAGGATATTGAGGGACGGTTAGATGAGCTTAAGCATGGCAAGCCCAAGAAAGAAAAGGCCAGCCTGGGAGAAAATCTCAACAAGGTTTTTGTCATTGCCTTGGGCTTGATGATCTTGATTGGCTTGATTTTTACATTGATTGGAGCCTTGAGGAAATAAAATGCAAACAATATTGATTACACTTACCATTGTAGCTGCCCTTATCTTGATTTTGCTGGTTAGTCTGCTTCCCAGAGAGAGCCAGCAATTTTACAGAGACACCAATACATCAATCGGCAAGTCAGGCTACTGGGAAACCCACCTCGCAAAGAAAATCCTCGTTCTTTTGGCAAGCCTTGCCTTGATTATTCTCATGATTTTTTTTATGATTCAATCCCTCTAGCATCTGTTTAGGAAGTTACTCAGACGACTGCTAAATAAGAAAGACCCTCTATTGCAGACAATAGAGGGAATTTTTATAAGCAAATTTTGGATGTAAAGGTTTTAATTTCTGAAAGCACCTTGATATTTTTCTGAAAAGGAGTAAACTGGATATACAAATGATGGAGGTTTGGTATGAAATTATACGTTCAGTTGATGATTATTTTTATGATTTCCCTCGTTGGAGAAGGAATTTCAAGTGTTTTCCACCTACCTGTTCCAGGCAGTATCATAGGTCTGGTTTTGCTGTTTTTAGCTCTGCAGTTCAAGATCTTGCGCCTACGCCATATCAGTATGGTTGGCAATTTTCTTTTGGCGAATATGACCATTCTTTTTCTGCCTCCAGCAGTTGGTATCATGGATAAATTTCAGGTCATTGCACCTTATCTGCTGCCGATTATTTTGATTGTTTTAGGAGCGATTGTGCTCAATGTCTGTGTGATTGCAGTTGTGGTGCAGCTGATTAAGACTCGTTTTGAAGGAGATTATGAGGAAGGAGACGCCAGCAATGTCTGATTTATGGAGCAACCCTCTCTTTGGCCTTGCCTTGTCTATCTTGGCCTATCTGTTCGGTCTATTGATTTTTCGGAGATTTCCTCATCCTTTGACAACACCGTTGCTGATTGCAGCAGTTTTGGTTATTGCATTTTTAAAATTAACCGGTATTTCCTACAAGGATTACTATGTCGGCGGCTCCTATTTAAACAACCTAATTGTGCCATCTACGGTTGCTTTGGGGATTCCGCTTTACAAGACTTTTCATTTGATGAAGCACCATGCACGCAGTATTTTGATTGGGACCTTTGCGGCGGTTGTAGTCAATACCAGCTTCACTGCTTTACTGGCTAAGTTTTTCGGCATGGATTTCTTTCTGGCTGTTTCTCTTTTTCCGAAATCTGTCACAACGGCCATGGCTGTCGGTATCACAGACAAGCTGCAAGGTCTTGCTACAGTGACCTTAGTGGTGGTGGTTGCAACGGGTATTCTGACCAGTGTATTAGGACCAACGCTTCTTAAGCTCTTAAAAATCACAGACCCGGTAGCTATTGGTCTTGCTTTAGGGGGAACCGGCCATGCGGTAGGAACGGGAACCGCCTTTAAATACGGCCAGGTCGCAGGAGCTATGGCAGGACTTGCGATTGGCGTGACCGGCCTCATGTACGTTCTGGTCAGCCCCATCGTGGCAGCGATTATTCTGAAGTAAAAATAAACAAGGTTGAAACGTTTTGTTTCAACCTTGTTTTGCTTATTGCAGATTTAGTTTGTTTTTTACAATGGTATGGATTGTAAAATAGAAACCAAAAATTTTGACCAGTTCAAAGACGATTCGGATAATAAGAAAGGCATCTAGCATCATTTCAAAATCCGTATCGGAGTGACTATAATCGTATGGAGAAAATAGGCCGTACGGATTTAAGAAACTAGGTAAGAAGATTGACAGGACCGCCAGAACACTCCAAATCAAAAATCCGAAAAGCACAGCCATCATAATCCGATTCTTCTTAAATAGCTGTCCGACTGAGATTGCTAGATAAAAGAAGAGGATACCAGAAAGGATTTGAAGGAGATTAAGGAAGCCGTATTTGACAATCCAAAGCCATAAATCTGGGATTTCGCCAATATATTTAAAAATCTCATTAAATGAATAGCCTGTAATAGGGAGGGCAATGCCAAAAATGACAAGGCCGCTAATAAACATGATTAGCATACACAAGAGGGTCCAAACAAATGCGGAAAGAAGTTTAGACAGAAGAATCTGATGCGGCGTAACCGGCAAGGTCCAAGTCAGGTAGCCTTCTCGCCCAAAAACATTTTTATAAAACCGACGGATGATAATGATGGTATTGGACAGAAAGACAGCGCAGGATGCAGAAAAAAGCAAGAGGAAGAGTAGGTATAAAGTGAAAATAACACCACTAGTAGCCATTGGGTAGTCACTATAGCGTTCCATGACCTCAGGTCTCAAGCTGCTGCCAGTTATAAATCCCATCAAGATAGAGAGAGACAGAAGAATGGCAAAGGTGATACAATACCATTTGTAATTAGACTTAAAGTCGTATTTAAACAGTTTTCCAAACATATAATGAAGCCCTCCTAATAAAAGCGAAACTGGCTGCGGAAGAGATTATCAATGGATTGATTGTACTGTTGACGCAGCTGATTAGCATTTTCATGCAAAAAGATCTGACCTTGGTTAATCAGGATTACTTCATCCAAGATTGGCTCGATATCTGCAATCAAGTGGGTGGAAATGATGACAGAAGACTGAGGTGTGCGGTTTTGGATGATGGTCTGCAGGATATAGTCACGAGCAGCCGGATCAACACCGCCGATAGGCTCGTCTAGGATATAGAGTTCCGCATGGCGGCTCATGACTAAAATGAGCTGCATTTTTTCCTTGTTCCCTTTTGAAAGACTTCCGATGCGCGCTTGAGGATCGATATGAAGATCCTTTAGAAGCTGCATGGCTTTCGCGCTGTCAAAATTATCATAAAAATCTTGGAAATATTTTACAGCTTCGATTACTTTGGAGCTGTCGCTCAGATAAGTTGTATCTGGCAGATAGGAAACGATTCTTTTGGTATCAGGAGAAGGTTTGACGCCTTTGAGATAGATATGGCCAGAGGTGGGCTGCAAGAGACCATTGATAAGCTTGATAATAGTTGTCTTGCCACTGCCATTAGGACCTAGAAGTCCGATGATTCTGCCGGGCTGGATGTTTAGGCTCACATCATAGAGGGCGGGTGCGTCGCCATAATTTTTATGGACATGGTCAAGATAGACCAGAGGATACTGATTCATACATGTCTCCTTTGTTTTCTTCAATTTACAATTAATTATACCTTTTCCTTAGGAAAATGGCAAAGAAAGCCGGAAATGGTGAATGGAATCTTTATGTTGGTCAAACTCCTATTTCCCTCATTCAGTGAATTGCGGTATAATAGTTATAAGAAGAAGCAAAGCATGTTCAAGGAGAAAAATGTGGTGATACAACTTGATACCAAGACTGTTTACAGTTTTATGGATAGCTTGATCCCTATAAAGAAATATGTGCAGAAAGCCAAGGACTTAGGATACAGTCATCTAGGCATGATGGATGTGGACAATCTCTATGGAGCCTATCATTTCTTAGAGGAAGCCGAATCTGCGGGATTGCAGCCGCTTTTAGGCTTGGAGCTGAGTCTGATCAAGGCAGAGCAGGAGCTTCATCTCCGTCTGCTGGCCTTAGACAGTCAGGGCTATCGCAATCTGATGAAAGTCTCGACTCTCAAGATGATGGGACAAAAAAACTGGGAGGATTTCCAGCATCTCTTTAAGGGATTGGCTGTGATTATTCCTGCTTTTGAAGGAGTGGCAGATCTGGATTTGGGGTTGGATTTTTATGTTGGTGTCTTTCCAGCAACGCCCCAGCAGGAGTTTGGTCGACCAACCCTGCCCCTGCATACCGTTCGATATTTTGACACGGGGGATTTGGAAACCTTGCAGATGCTCCGGGCTATTCGAGAAAATGCCAGCCTGCGGGAGATTGGCAGCCTTCCCAATCATGAGTTTTTGCTGGCACCAGATGATCTGGCAGGAGCTTTTAAGGAAACTTTCCCAGAGAGTCTGGCTAATCTTGAGAAGCTAGTCCGTCATGTTCACTATGATATCAATAGGGAGCTGAAACTGCCCCGCTTTAATCGGGAACGTCCTGCCGTGGAAGAGCTGCGGGAGCGATCAGAAGCTGGCTTAAAAAAACGCGGTTTAACAGGTAAACTTTATCAGGAACGACTGGACCAGGAGCTGGATGTCATTCATCAGATGGGCTTTGATGATTATTTTCTCATTGTCTGGGATTTGCTGCGCTTTGGTCGCAGTCAGGGCTACTATATGGGCATGGGTCGAGGCTCTGCTGTTGGCAGTCTGGTGGCCTATGCTTTGGAGATTACTGGGATTGATCCAGTCAAGAATAACCTGCTTTTCGAGCGCTTTCTAAATCTAGAGCGCTATACCATGCCCGATATTGATATCGATATTCCTGATGTTTACCGGCCAGAGTTTATCCGCTATGTTCGTGACCGCTATGGCAGTATGCATGCGGCTCAGATTGTGACCTACTCGACTTTCGGAGCCAAGCAGGCCATTCGCGATGTTTTCAAGCGCTTCGGTCTGCCAGAGTATGAGCTGACCAATATCACCAAGAAAATCCGCTTCGGGGATAGTCTGACCACTGCTTATGAGAAAAATATGGCCTTTCGTCAGATTATCAATAGTAAGCTGGAATATCAAAAAGCCTTTGATATTGCTAAAAAGATCGAAGGTCATCCCCGTCAGACTTCTATCCATGCAGCTGGCGTTGTGATGAGCGACAATGACCTGACAGACCAGATACCGCTCAAATACGGTGAGGACATGTATATCACCCAATATGATGCCCACGGTGTGGAGAGCAACGGTCTGCTCAAGATGGACTTTCTGGGCTTGCGCAATCTGACCTTTGTCCAGCGGATGAAAGAAGCAACCCTGAAAAAATATGAGGTAGATATTGAGATTGCTGAGATTGACTTGGAGGATGCAGAAACTCTGAAACTCTTTGCGGCGGGCCAGACAAAGGGGATTTTCCAGTTTGAGCAGCCGGGCGCTATCAGTCTGCTCAAGCGGGTTCAGCCAGTTTGCTTCGAGGAAGTAGTGGCCACAACATCTCTCAATCGTCCTGGAGCCAGTGATTATATCGACAATTTTGTCAAAAGAAAGCATGGACTGGAGCAGGTAGAGCTGATTGATGACAGTTTGGCTGATATTTTAGCTCCGACTTACGGTATCATGCTCTACCAAGAGCAGGTCATGCAGGTAGCCCAGCGCTTTGGTGGCTTTAGTCTTGGGAAAGCCGATATTTTACGAAGGGCCATGGGCAAGAAAAGTGCTGCTGAAATGCACCGCATGCAGGAGGACTTTGTCGCAGGTGCTCTCAAACTTGGTCACTCGGAAACCAAAGCAAAGGAAGTCTTTGCTATTATGGAGAAGTTTGCTGGTTATGGCTTCAACCGTAGCCACGCCTATGCCTACTCAGCTCTGGCCTTTCAGTTGGCTTATTTCAAGGCTCACTATCCAGATGTTTTCTTTGATGTCATGCTTAATTACTCTAGCAGTGACTATATCACCGATGCCCTGAGTTTTGACTTTGAAACAGCGCTCCTCAGTATCAACAATATCCCCTACCATGATAAGTTTCAGAATAAGAAGATTTTTTTGGGCATGAAAAATATCAAAGGCTTGCCTAGGGATTTGGCTTACTGGATTATCGAAGAGAGACAAAATGCCGCCTTTACTGGGGTGGAAGACTTTATTCTGCGTCTGCCTCAGAATTACCATAAAATTCCTCTGCTGACTCCTCTGATTCAGCTGGGGCTCTTTGACAGTTTTGAGAAAAATCGCCAAAAAATTCTAGCCAACCTGCCTAATCTATTTGTATTTGCGGATGAGTTGGGCAGTCTCTTTGCGGATACGACCTATTCTTGGACAGAGGCTCAGGATTTCAGCGATGCCGAAAAGTTTGAGCTGGAACAGAGCATTATCGGTGTGGGGCTTAGCGATCACCCCTTGGTTAAACTGGCCAAAGAAGCGGACCAGCCCTTTAGCTGGATTAGTGAGCTGACCGAAAATAGCAGAGCTAGGATTCTGGCTGAAGTTCAGACTATCAAGACTATTCGGACTAAAAAGGGCGAGAATATGTCCTTCTTGCAGGTTTCAGATACGAAGAAAAAACTGGATGTTACCCTCTTTCCTGATACCTATCGTCAGCTGGCTGAGCGTATTAAGGAAAAGGGCATTTACTACTTGACTGGCAAGGTGCAGGAGCGGGATGGCCGTTTACAGTTGGTCCTGTCAGATATAGAAGAAGCCACTACAGAACGATTCTGGATAAAACTTGCTGGACATGAACATGATCGGAAAATATCTCAGATTTTACAGAAATACCCCGGCAATATTCCGGTTGTCCTGCGCTATGAAGATGAGAAGCGAACTATGTCTGCACCTCATTTCCGAGTGGAGAAATCGGAGCAGCTGCAAGAGGAATTAAAGAATTATACTATGAAAACGATTTTTCGTTAAAAAATATGGAAAATAAGAGAATTTTCATGATGATTGTGGTATAATCTATAAGAATGTTAAAAAGAAAAAGGAGCAAAAAGCGAAATGAAACGTATTGCTGTTTTGACTAGTGGTGGTGATGCCCCTGGTATGAATGCTGCCATCCGTGCGGTTGTTCGTAAAGCAATTTCCGAAGGAATGGAAGTTTACGGTATTTATGATGGTTACGCTGGAATGGTAGCTGGCGAGATTTACCCACTTGATGCAACATCAGTTGGTGACATTATTTCTCGCGGTGGAACTTTCCTTCACTCTGCTCGTTACCCTGAGTTTGCCCAAGTTGAAGGGCAGCTGAAAGGAATTGAGCAGCTTAAAAAACATGGAATCGAAGGTGTCGTTGTTATCGGTGGTGATGGATCTTACCATGGTGCGATGCGCTTGACAGAACATGGCTTCCCAGCTGTCGGTGTTCCAGGAACCATTGATAATGATATCGTCGGAACAGACTTCACTATCGGTTTTGATACTGCTGTTACTACAGCTATGGATGCGATTGACAAGATTCGGGATACCTCATCCAGTCACCGCCGTACTTTCGTTATCGAAGTAATGGGTCGTAATGCTGGTGATATTGCTCTTTGGGCAGGTATTGCATCTGGTGCGGATGAAATCATCGTTCCAGAAGAAGGTTTCAAAATCGAAGAAGTTGTTGAAAGCATTAAGAATGGCTATGCCAAGGGTAAGAAACACAACATCATCGTCTTGGCTGAGGGTGTCATGTCAGCAGATGAATTCGCTGAGAAGCTGAAAGAAGCTGGAGATATGAGCGATTTGCGTGTCACAGAGCTCGGACATATCCAGCGTGGAGGCTCACCGACTGCGCGTGACCGTGTTCTTGCATCTCGTATGGGAGCACATGCTGTTAAACTGCTTAAAGAAGGTATCGGCGGAGTTGCTGTTGGAATCCGCAATGAGCAGATGGTTGAAAGCCCAATTCTGGGAACTGCTGAAGAAGGAGCACTCTTTAGCTTGACTGCTGAAGGCAAGATTGTTGTCAATAATCCGCACAAGGCTGATCTGGACTTGGCTGATTTGAACCGCAGCATCAATATTTAATTATTATTTGTTATTCAGGCCAAGAGGCCAAATAGAAGAAGGAGTTTCATACAATCATGAATAAACGTGTAAAAATCGTTGCAACATTAGGTCCTGCGGTAGAAATCCGCGGTGGTAAAAAATTCGGTGATGACGGATATTGGGGAGAAAAGCTGGATGTTGAAGCATCAGCTCAAAACATAGCTAAGCTGATTGAAGCTGGCGCAAATACATTCCGTTTCAACTTCTCACACGGTGACCATGCTGAGCAAGGAGAGCGCATGGCAACTGTTAAGCGTGCAGAAGAAATTGCCGGCCAAAAAGTTGGTTTCCTACTTGATACAAAAGGACCAGAAATTCGTACAGAATTGTTTGAAGGCGATGCAAAAGAGTACTCTTACAAAACTGGTGAAAAAATCCGTGTTGCTACTAAGCAAGGTATCAAATCAACTCGTGATGTGATTGCTTTGAACGTTGCTGGTGCCCTTGACATCTACGATGATGTTGAAGTTGGTCACCAAGTTTTGGTTGACGATGGTAAACTTGGTCTTCGTGTTTTCTCAAAAGACGATGCAACTCGTGAATTTGAAGTAGTCGTTGAAAATGACGGTATCATTGCTAAGCAGAAAGGTGTGAACATCCCTAACACTAAGATTCCTTTCCCAGCACTTGCTGAGCGCGATAATGATGATATCCGTTTCGGTTTGGAACAAGGTATCAACTTCATCGCGATTTCATTCGTACGTACTGCAAAAGACGTCGACGAAGTTCGTGCAATCTGTGAAGAAACTGGCAACGGCCATGTTCAATTGTTCGCGAAAATCGAAAACCAACAAGGTATCGATAACTTGGACGAAATCATTGAAGCTGCTGACGGTATCATGATTGCCCGTGGTGACATGGGTATCGAAGTACCATTCGAAATGGTTCCAGTTTACCAAAAGATGATCATCACTAAGGTCAATGCAGCTGGTAAAGTGGTTATCACAGCAACTAACATGCTTGAAACCATGACAGAAAAACCACGTGCAACTCGTTCAGAAGTATCAGACGTATTTAACGCTGTTATCGATGGAACTGACGCAACTATGCTTTCAGGTGAGTCTGCAAATGGTAAATACCCACTTGAGTCAGTAACAACAATGGCGACTATCGATAAGAATGCTCAAACCCTTCTTAACGAATATGGCCGCTTGACAACTGATAACTTTGAGCGTAACTCTAAGACTGAAGTTATGGCTTCAGCGGTTAAAGATGCTACAAACTCAATGGATATCAAGTTGGTAGTTACCCTTACTAAGACTGGTCACACAGCTCGCTTGATTTCTAAATACCGTCCAAATGCTGATATCTTAGCTATCACTTTTGACGAATTGACTCAACGTGGTCTTATGCTGAACTGGGGTGTTATTCCAGTGACTACTGAAACTCCATCTAACACAGATGATATGTTTGAAATCGCTGAAAAGATTGCAGTTGAGCAAGGCTTGGTTGAATCTGGTGATGATATCGTTATCGTTGCTGGTGTGCCGCTTGGTGAAGCAGTTCGTACCAACACAATGCGCATCCGTACAGTACGTTAATCTAAGATAATAAGAAGAACCGTTGATTGAAAAATCATCGGTTTTTTCTCTTGTCGAAGTGACGACCATTATCTTGTGTGGGAAGAAGGACACATCAGCGTTTTGATTTTTGAAATAAGATTGTCCCTTTGTCTATTTTATCTAAAAATGATATAATGGTATAAAAGAGATGGGGGAGACGAATGTTAAAGAGAGATTTATTAAGAAATATCATTATTTTTTCAGTACTGGCAGCTATTATTATAGGGCTGAGAGTTTTTATTTATACGCCTTATCGGGTGACTGAGCAAGACAGCAATTCCTATTTGGCAAAGAATGACTTGGTCTTGGCAACGAGAAAGCAAGACATCAAGCGTGGGGATTTTGTCCTCTATGAAGTGGACGGCAAAGACTATGTCGGCCGGGTCATTGCCCAGGAAAAGGATCAGGTAACCTATATGGATGACCTCCTTTATCTGAACGGTCAGGTCATGTCGGAAGAGTATATCGAGAAAATGCGCGAGAAATATCTGGCTTCAGCAGGAAGTTCGGGTTACTATACTCATGATTTCTCTATTATGGATTTAAAAGATTCAAAGTCTGATAAAATTACTAAAGATTCTTATCTGATTCTTAATGACCGACGTGAAAATACGAAGGACAGCCGAGAATTTGGGCTCATCAAAGCCAGTCAAATCAAGGGAGTAGTGGAGTTCCGACTCTCACCGCTTAATGAATTTGGTTTTATTAAGAATAAATAATTGAAGTCTATTTTCAACCAAGGCAGGGCAAGCCTTGGTTTTTTTCTTTGAAAATCAACTTTCAAGTTCCAAGTAAACATAAAGATACTTGTCCTGATGTGGTATACTAATATCAAAAGACCGTTAAAGGAGAATGCTCTTGAAGTCAAGAAAGAAGAAATTATTATTTTTTGCTATACTGGCTCTAAGTTTTTTGACAGCATGCAGCAGTATAGTAAATAGAGATGGTGAAAAAATATGGATGTCAGATACTGAAATGTCGGAGCTTCGTAAGAAAGAGGAAAAGATTGCACTTTATATCATTAAAATCATTATGAAGATGTTCAAAAAATTGAATTTGATGAATTTTCCAAGGGAAATTTATGGAAAGGGGATTCCGTTAGTCTCATTGTAAATGATACCAGTTATATCCCACATGTTTCTTTGGACTCAAAAGATGAAAACTATAATATAAATGATAACTCTCGCACTGATTCGACAGAATTGACTTTTCGTCTTAAAAAGAAAGAGAAGGTCACAAATTTTAAAGATGCGGGTGAGACGGATGTTATTTACTCTGGAGAAAATGCTTGGCTGACGACTGAGGAAAAAGTAAAGGTGCGCAACCAGGAAGAGGGGCTGGCTTTATTTTTACTGAATCACTATGAAAATGTTGAAAAAATTGAATTTACAAAGATTTCAAGAAAGCCTTTTGGACAGGCAAGAGAAGCTACGTTACTTGTTAATGATAAGATAAAGATTTATACCTACCTAGATGATAGCTATGACAACTATCATTTGTCTTATAATCCTGAAAAAGACGGCCTGAAAGCTAAAGAGAATCCAACAAATTTGCAAAGTATAGATAGCATTACTGTTATCTATTATACGGGGAAATGAATGATGTGGTGTAAAGAAAAAGCCAGACTGACTTAATTATCAGACTGGTTTTTTCGTGTCTCTTGGTGAAAGATGTTTTGCCATACTTCGTGGCGGCGCCAGAGGCTGGTATGGATAACACCGTCCATTTCATAGCGGATGAGCTTGGTTTTCTGGCTGACAGAGAGCAGCTCAACGTTTTTGATAGGTGTTTTTGAGGCTCTTTCTGTCTGAAACTCAGCCTTGTTCAGTTGTCGGCCATCTTGAGAAATATAAAGAAATTCAGCGGATAGAAGCGTATCCAGTTGGCTGCCTTGCTCCACGAGCTGTTCGCGCATGAGCAGATTTGGGTAAAGATTGTCCAACATCTCATCTTCGGGAATAGGAGCAGGCTCAATATGAACATCAATGTCAAATACTCCAAAGCGCTCCATAAGCATATCCTCAACTTGATCCGCAATCTCATGGCTTTCAAAAACAGACAAATCCGGATTCATTTCCAAGATAATATCCAGATAGATATTACTGCCATAGGTCCGGCCGCGCTGTGACTTGACCTGGGTGATTTTAGGAATTTCCAGGATAGCTTGCTTATAGTCTTGGAGCAGGCTCTCATCAAATCCGTCGGACAGGCTGAAGGAAGATTCCATAAAGATATCATAGGCTGTCTTAAGAATGAAGAAGGTAATGACAATGGCTGCCAGCTTATCAACGATTGGAAAGTTAAAGGCGCTAGCAATGATAGCAACTGAAGTGCCGATAGAAGTGACAGCGTCTGACAGGTTGTCCTTGGCTGCAGCATCCAGAGCTTTGGAGTGAGTTTTTTTAGCCAGTGTTTTATTGTAAAAATAAACACCCAACATAATGATTGCCGATATGATTCCGACCACGGCACCAACAGGGTCAATCTTGGTCTCTTGGTTGGAGATAATCTTCTGAATGGTCTCTATCAAGACATCAAATCCAACGAAAAACATGATAAAAGATGTGATGAGACTGGCCAGATCTTCTATCTTCCAGTGGCCGAAGCGATGGTCACGGTCAGCTGGTTTTCTGGCCATACGCAGGCCAATTAAAACGGCGATATTAGCCACGATATCAGAGACGTTGTTGAAGCCATCAGCCGTCAGACTGGAAGACTGGAGGGTCGAGCCTGCAATAATCTTGACCGCAGATAGAATCAGATAGGTAGCGATGGAAAGGATGGCTCCTCTCTCTGCTAGCTTCAGATTGTTACTAGAATTTTTCATGACAGCCTTTCTTTCTAAGTGGGGCAGCAGAATGGAAAAGAGACTTGAGAAGAAATGTCACCTCTGGACAGATGTTCTAAGTCTCATATGAGCTTATTATAGCAAAAATAGGCTTGATTATCAATTTCTCTAGGAGCGAAGTGTTCTCAAATGACTTGCCGAAAATCTAATCTAAAATCAGAAATTCCTCTTCTTTCTGGTTTAGCTTCATCAGGATTTTTGTTATAATAGTAGCATTGACTTTGAAAGAGGAAGAAACATGCATCCTTTATTAAACGGTATGAATGACCGTCAGGCTGAGGCGGTTCAGACAACAGAAGGGCCTTTGCTGATTATGGCGGGAGCTGGTTCGGGTAAGACCCGTGTCCTGACCCACCGTATTGCCTATTTGATTGATGAAAAGATGGTCAATCCTTGGAATATCCTTGCCATTACCTTTACCAATAAGGCGGCGCGGGAGATGAGAGAACGGGCTGAAAAACTTAAAACAGAGGCTCAAGATTGCTTAATCGCTACCTTCCACTCCATGTGTGTGCGTATTCTGCGGCGAGAAGCAGATCATATTGGCTACAACCGCAACTTCACCATCGTCGATCCAGGTGAGCAGCGGACTCTGATGAAACGGATTCTCAAAAATCTCAATCTGGATCCTAAAAAGTGGAATGAGCGCGCCATTCTGGGTACTATTTCTAATGCCAAGAACGACCTGATTGATGAGGTGGCCTATGCAAATCTAGCTGGTGATATGTATACAGAGATTGTGGCCAAGTGTTACACGGCTTATCAAAAGGAATTGCGCCAGTCTGAGGCTATGGACTTTGATGACTTGATTATGCTGACTCTAAGGCTTTTTGACCAGAATCCTGACGTCCTGACCTACTACCAGCAACGCTATCAGTATATCCATGTAGACGAGTATCAGGATACCAACCATGCCCAGTACCAGCTAGTCAAGCTCTTGGCTACGCGCTTTAAGAATATCTGCGTGGTCGGGGATGCTGACCAGTCTATCTATGGCTGGCGGGGAGCTGATATGCAGAATATCCTGGACTTTGAAAAGGATTATCCTGAAGCTAAGGTAGTTCTGCTTGAGGAAAATTATCGTTCTACCAAAACCATTCTTCAGGCGGCTAATGAAGTCATCCGAAACAACCGCAACCGCCGTCCTAAAAATCTCTGGACTCAAAACGAAGACGGTGAGGAAATTGTTTACTATCGGGCTAATGACGAGCAGGACGAGGCTCTCTTTGTCGCTCGGACTATTGATCAGCTGAGCCGAGAAGGATACAGTCATAAGGATTTTGCAGTTCTTTACCGGACCAATGCTCAGTCCCGGACAGTGGAAGAAGCCCTGCTCAAGTCCAATATTCCCTATACAATGGTTGGTGGAACCAAGTTCTACAGCCGCAAGGAAATCCGCGATGTTATTTCTTACCTCAATCTCATCGCCAATCCTAGCGACAATATCAGCTATGAGCGCGTGGTCAATGAGCCCAAGCGTGGTGTCGGTCCAGGAACGGTGGAGAAAATTCGGGATTTTGCGTCCAGTCAGGAAATCTCTTTACTGGATGCGTCGGCCAATATCCTGCTGTCGCCGGTCAAGGGCAAGGCGGCTCAGGCGGTCTATGATTTTGCCAATATGCTTCTCGATTTGCGGGAGCGCTTGGACGAGTTTACAGTGACGGAGCTGGTAGAGGCTGTATTGGAAAAGACAGGTTATTCTGCGGCCTTGGCAGCCCAGGCAACCTTGGAAAGCCAAGCTCGGATTGAAAATATCGAAGAATTCCTGTCTGTAACCAAGAACTTTGATGAAAATCCAGACAATCCTGCTGATGAGACTGGCCTTGATAAGCTCAGCCGTTTTCTCAATGACTTAGCCTTGATTGCAGACACAGATGACGGAGATACGGAGAGTTCTGAAGTGACTTTGATGACCCTTCACGCAGCCAAGGGATTGGAATTTCCAGTCGTCTTTCTGATTGGTATGGAGGAAAATGTCTTCCCTCTAAGTCGGGCGTCTGAAGATGAGGATGAGTTGGAAGAGGAACGGCGCCTAGCTTACGTTGGCATCACCCGAGCAGAGAGGATTCTCTATCTGACCAATGCCAATTCCCGTATGCTTTATGGTAAAACTAATTTCAATCATCCTACTCGCTTTTTGAGAGAAATCAGCTCAGACTTGCTTGACTATCGGGGACTGGCTCGGCCAGCAAACAGCTCCTTTAAGGTCAGTTATACCAATAGCGATACTAGTCAGTTCGGTCAGGGCATGAGCCTGGCGCAGGCTCTACAAGAGCGGAAGCGTCAGGCGGCTCCCAGTTCCATTTCTACAGGCAGTCTGCCTTTTGGAAAGGGCGGTCAAAGCCAGCCATCTAAGCCAGAAGTTGCTTGGGCAATCGGAGATATTGCTCATCATAAGAAATGGGGCGATGGGACGGTTCTGGCAGTCTCTGGCAGCGGAAATAGTCAAGAGCTTAAGATCAATTTCCCAGAAGTTGGTCTGAAGAAAGTGCTGGCCAGCATAGCGCCGATTGAGAAAAAATCATGATAAGACAGTCTATTGAAGCCTGGATCTATCATCCAGAGGAGCGAGAAATCTTGCTCTTAAAAGTGGAAGCTGAGAAAGTTTCCTTTTGGCAGCCCATTACTGGTGGGATTGAGAGTGGTGAGAGTCCAGAAGAAGCCTGTCTTCGTGAAATAAAAGAAGAGACTAGCTTGCTCTTACATCGTTCAAGTCTGACTAGTCTTGGAGATTTTATGGTAAAGATTGATGAAAATCTGACCATCCACAAAAATCTCTTTCTAGTTCTGACAGAACAGAAAGAAATCCAGATTTCTGATGAGCATGTGGGAGCTCAGTGGATAGCTTTAGACAAAGTTTCGTCGCAGTTGTACTGGCCCAGCAATCAGGCGACTTTTGAGATTATAACTGAGAAGCTATAAGATATAGCTTCTCTTTATTTCTTTTGATAAGGAAATTCTATTAGTCAAGCGAGACGTTTAGTGGTAGACTTATCACATAACTATAGTGAGGTGACCTTATGACACGTGAATTCAAATTTGAAACCCTGCAGCTTCATGCCGGACAGACAGTTGACCCGACAACTAAGTCGCGGGCTCTGCCGATCTACCAGACAACTTCCTATGTGTTTGACGATACTCAGGAGGGTGAAGATCTTTTTGCCCTACGCAAACCGGGTAATATCTACACTCGGATTACCAATCCGACCCTGTCAGCTTTTGAGGAGCGGATAGCGGCTTTGGAGGGTGGAGTCGGAGCACTAGCGACAGCTTCTGGTATGGCGGCCCTTACCTACACTATTCTAGCCTTGGCGCATGCTGGCGACCATGTAGTGGCAGCTTCCACCATCTATGGTGGCACCTTTAATCTGCTCAAGGAAACCCTACCTCGCTATGGCATTACCACGACTTTTGTTGATATTGAAAATCTGGCTGAAGTAGAGGCGGCCATTCAGGACAATACCAAGTTGGTTCTGATTGAAAGCCTGGGTAATCCGCTGATTAATATTCCTGACTTTGAAGCTTTGGCAGAGCTGGTTCATGCTCATAAAATTCCGCTGATTTCCGACAATACCTTTGCTACTCCTTATCTGATCAATGTCTTCTCTCACGGAGTAGACATTGCGGTGCATTCTGCGACCAAGTTTATTGGCGGTCACGGAACCAGCATCGGCGGTGTGATTGTGGACAGCGGTCGCTTCGACTGGGAGGCTTCTGGCAAGTTTCCTCAGTTTGTGGATCCGGACCCGAGCTATCATGATATCAGTTATACGCGCGATGTCGGAGCAGCAGCCTTTGTTACTGCTGTCCGGACTCAGCTCTTGCGCGATACGGGCGCAGCTATGTCTCCCTTCAATGCTTTTCTCTTCCTGCAGGGGTTGGAAACTCTCTCTTTGCGTGTAGAGCGCCATGTGTCCAATGCCGAGAAGATTGTGGAATTCTTAGCAGGGCATCCTAAGGTCGAGCAGGTCAATTATCCGAAACTTGCTGACAGTCCTTATCATGCTTTGGCAGAAAAATATTTCCCTAAAGGCGTAGGCTCTATCTTCACCTTTAATGTCAAAGGTGGGGAGAAAGAAGCTCGTAAGGTTATTGACAGCCTGGAGATTTTCTCTGACTTGGCCAATGTAGCAGATGCTAAGTCTCTGGTTGTCCATCCGGCTACGACGACTCATGGTCAGATGTCACCAGAGGCTCAGCTGGCAGCAGGCATTACACCAAATCAAATCCGTCTCTCTATCGGTTTGGAAAATGTGGATGACTTGATTGAGGATTTGAGGATTGCTTTGGAATCTATCTAATTTTCAAGGTCTCTAGACTAAGCAAATAAGAATAAAACTAGGTTTTCGCCTAGTTTTTTGTTATAATGAGAGATATTAAAAAATAGCAGGTAATCAAAATGACAATTTCAGTGATTGTTCCGTGCTTCAATGAAGAAGAGTCTATTCCTCTGTTTCATGAGGCTATGGAAGCGGTCAAATATCAAATCCGTGACCAGTTTGAATATATTTTTGTCAATGACGGATCGACGGACCGGACCTTGGCTGTTTTGCGTGAGCTCAGCAGTCGCTGTCCAGACGTGCACTATCTGTCCTTTTCTCGTAATTTCGGAAAAGAAGCAGCCCTCTATGCTGGTTTGCAAGAGGCGAGTGGGGATTTGGTGACAGTCATGGATGTGGACTTGCAGGATCCGCCCGAGCTCCTGATTGAGATGAAGGCCATGCTGGACACGAATCCTGAGCTGGACTGCGTGGGAACCCGCCGCACTACTCGCGAGGGAGAGCCGCCTATCCGGAGTTTTTTTGCCAATCTGTTCTATAAGCTGATTAACAAGATTAGTCAGGTAGAGATGGTAGATGGTGCGCGTGACTTCCGACTGATGCGCCGCCAGATGGTAGAAGCCATTCTGGAAGTTTCAGAGTACAATCGCTTCTCTAAGGGGATTTTTGCTTGGGTTGGCTTCAATACCGAGTACTTGGAATACAAAAATGTCGAACGAGTGGCAGGCAAGACCTCTTGGAATTTCTGGTCTCTGTTCAACTATTCTTTAGAAGGCATCGTCAATTTCTCTGATGCGCCGCTCAACATTGCCTTTTTAGGAGGTATCTTGTCTTGGATTTTAGCCTTTATCCTGATGGCGGTGATTATTATCCGTACCTTGGTTTTTGGTGACCCAACATCGGGCTGGCCGTCCCTTATGACCGTCATTCTCCTTATCGGCGGCTTCCAGTTGCTGACCATTGGTATCTTAGGAAAATACATCGGCAAAATCTTCATGGAAACCAAGCATCGCCCAATCTATGTGATTAAAGAAAAGAGTAAATGAGTCTTTGAGAGATTTTTTGAGCTTAAGTGACTCTTATATAGCTGAGGAGAGATTGTGAAAAATAAAAAAATTAATATTGTCTTATGCTTATCTTCGTTTATTTATGCGATACAGTTTTACATCAATAATAAAATCACCCCAGTAGGAGACCAAACAGCCTTTTTAGAATATGCTAAGGAATTTCATTACAATTATTTATTCTTTGGGATTGATCGTTATTTTACATGGAGCAGTAGGCTGCTCATTGAGTCAGCCACCTTATTATTTTCCGTTCACGAAAAGCTGTTTATAGCAGCAGCCTTTCTGGCAACTTTGCTTTTGGTCTATGCTTTAAGGAAGTTGACCCCTTCCTTGCCTTGGCTGCCAGCTTTACTAATTTTTATATTCCTTCCGGCAACTGAATTTTTAAGCGCGGGCTCTATTCCGACCTATGTCAATTACATTTTCCCTGCTTCCTTGTTGCTTTTTGCACTTTTTTTCAGAGAATCTAAAAATATTTGGATTAATATGGCTAGCCTTTTGTGCTTTTTAGTTGCAATCATGCAAGAACAATTAGCAGTCTATGCTTTTTTGTGGCTTCTGTTTGAAACTGTCCTTGCAAAGAAAGATAAAAAACCTTTACTGGGTAATTTATGCTATTTGGCACTGAGCGGTGTAGGAATCTTATCAGCCAAGCTATCTCCGGGGAATGCTCTGCGTTTGGAAAAGAACATTGTCAGTTGGTTCCCCAACTTTCCTAACTTGAATATCTTCCAAAAGCTTGGGCTGGGCTTTCTGGAGACAGGGGATAATCTGCTTTCCACGTCCTTTGCCTTTGTGATGGTCTTCTTGCTTGTGCTCTTTGTCTATGCTCTTCATAAGAAAAATGTAACGGCCATAGCTCTGAGCGGTTTTGTTTTGTTCAATATTGTTTCGCAAAAAATGGGCTGGAATACTATTTTTGGTACCTTAACAGGTATCAGTAAAGCAGTCAGAGAATCAGGGACATTTTCTTTTAATATCACGTATATGAGCGCGGTAGCTTTTTATGGCTTGCTGCTATTAATGATTCTTTACGCTTTGTGGCTTGTAGTTTCAGACTGTAAAGAAAAAATATGGCTGACCTATTTATTTGTAATTGGCTTTATTGGCCGCATGGTCATTTCATTATCTCCGACTCTCTATGCATCAAGCACTCGAACTTTTTTGCCTCTGATGATAAGTCTATTCATTATTACTTGCAGATTGTTATATCACTTATATACAGAATATCAAAAGCGGCAAGAGGATGTTCTCTAGATTATACTATTAAGTATATTTTCCGATAGGGATTCGATCAAGCAGATTTTTTCTGCTTTTTTTGTTATAATAAACTCATTGAATGTTTATGATGTGAAAGGAAAGACAAATGATTTTAATTACAGGTGCGAATGGACAGCTAGGTACAGAGCTTCGCTATCTTTTGGATGAGCGCAATGAGGAGTATGTGGCTGTTGATGTGGCGGAAATGGATATTACCAATGCCCAAATGGTGGACAAGGTCTTTGCGGAAGTCAAGCCAAGCTTGGTTTATCACTGCGCAGCTTATACTGCAGTTGATGCGGCTGAGGACGAAGGAAAAGAGCTGGACTATGCCATCAATGTGACCGGGACCGAAAATGTTGCAAAAGCAGCAGAAGCACATGGAGCAACCTTGGTCTACATCTCAACAGACTATGTCTTTGACGGACAAAAACCTGTCGGAGAGGAATGGGAAGTAGATGACCGGCCGGATCCGCAGACGGAGTATGGCCGTACCAAGCGCATGGGTGAGGAGCTGGTTGAGAAATATTCTAGCCGTTTCTACATTATCCGTACTGCCTGGGTCTTTGGTAACTACGGTAAAAACTTTGTCTTTACCATGCAAAATCTTGCTAAGACACATAAAACTCTGACTGTAGTCAATGACCAGCATGGTCGTCCAACTTGGACTCGTACGCTAGCTGAGTTTATGACTCATTTGGCTGAAAACCAAAAGGAATTTGGTTATTACCATCTGTCTAATGATGCGGCTGAGGACACGACATGGTATGACTTTGCAGTGGAAATTCTCAAAGATACGGATGTGGAAGTCCAGCCGGTGGATTCCAGCAAGTTCCCGGCCAAGGCTAAGCGGCCTTTCAACTCAACTATGAGCCTGGCCAAGGCTAAGGCTACAGGCTTTGTCATTCCGACTTGGCAGGATGCCTTAAAAGAGTTTTACAAGCAAGAGAAGAAACAGTGATTTTCTTTGAAGTTGATAAAAGCGACAGAATTTAGTCTCATACTAGGTTCTGTTTTTTCTTCTGGCAGACTGAAGAGGTGATTTTGAGGTGCGTGCTCTGGTGGAGAAAGAGCTGGCTTGAAGATGCGGGTGGGAAATAATAATGAGAAGAATTTTCCACAGATCTTATCCCCTTAAAATAAAGATGTTTCAATTTGATGAAATTCTGTGGATAACCTTTATTATTTCATTCAACTATGTTACAATGTTACTATAAATAAAATAGAAGAGGTGTGTGAATATGTCACGTAAACCATTTATTGCTGGTAACTGGAAAATGAACAAAAATCCTGAAGAAGCAAAGGCTTTTGTAGAAGCGGTTGCTGCTAAGCTACCTTCTTCAGATTTGGTAGAAGCTGGTATCGCTGCTCCAGCACTTGATTTGACAACTGTTTTGGCAGCAGCTAAAGGAAGCAATCTTAAGGTAGCAGCGCAAAATGCTTACTTTGAAGATGCAGGTGCCTTCACTGGTGAAAACAGCCCTAAAGTTCTTGCAGAAGTTGGAGTTGACTACATCGTTATCGGTCACTCAGAACGCCGCGATTATTTCCATGAAACAGACCAAGATATCAACAAAAAAGCGCACGCTATCTTCCGCAATGGTTTGGTGCCAATCATCTGCTGTGGTGAATCGCTTGAAACTTACGAAGCTGGTAAAGCTGTAGATTTCGTTGGTGCTCAAGTATCAGCTGCTTTGAAAGACTTGACAGCTGAGCAAGTTGCATCATTGGTTATCGCTTATGAGCCAATCTGGGCTATCGGTACTGGTAAGTCAGCAACTCAAGACGACGCTCAAAAGATGTGTAAAGCAGTTCGTGACGTTGTAGCAGCTGACTTTGGTCAAGAAGTAGCGGACAAGGTTCGCGTTCAGTACGGCGGTTCTGTAAAACCTGAAAATGTTGCGTCTTACATGGCTTGTCCAGATGTTGACGGTGCTCTTGTTGGTGGTGCATCACTTGAAGCTGAAAGCTTCTTGGCATTGCTTGATTTTGTAAAATAAAAAATGTTGAAAAAAGACTTGTCCTCCCAAAGGTGACAAGTTTTTTAAAAGTTGGAGAGAAAAGTTGAAATCGAAAGAATTAGTTTATTTAGCGAGTACGGCTATTTTGCTGGCAGCTACTGCCAATGTTGCAAAAGCCGAGGAACATACTGTCGCTGAGTCAGGAGTTTTAAAAACAGAAAGGTCTGTTAGTTCCGAGAATCAGACAGTGAATGCGGCCGCATCACAAACGTCTAATCAGCTGACTGTAGCAGTATCATCTGCAGAACAGTCAGTTCAAGCTGTTAAGCAAGAGGAGCAAGCAACGAACGCTACAGGAACAGCTATTGAGTCTGGAGGAGCAGCTCAATCAGTTCCTGTAGAAACTCAGGTAGCTTCTGCTAAGCCAGAAGGGCAAAGTCAGCCAGATGCAAATGCTTCTAATCAGAATGAAACTGCAGCTGATCAGTCAGCAAAAGCAAGTTCTTCTGTTGCAGATTCTGCTATTGCCTCAGAGCCCAAGGCTAGTCCTGCAGTAGCATCAGCACCAAAAGCTAGTAGTGCTGGAAAAACTGTATTTTACAATGCTGGTTCAAAGGCTCAGGCAGCCCGCGGGAATTCCCAAGCGGAGATTAAAGGCACATCCTTTGTAGATGTCAGCAGCCACAATGGCCATATCAGCGTAGACGACTATCGTAAATTAGCCCAGCAAGGGGTTGGCGGTGTCGTTGTCAAACTGACAGAAGGAACCCATTACACTAATCCATTTGCCGAGTCTCAAGTGAGAAATGCGCAGGGTGCTGGTTTACAAGTATCGACCTATGCCTTCTCACACTATACCAGTGATGAGGAAGCGAGAGCAGAAGCGCGTTATTACGCTGCCTTTGCTAATAGACTAGGTTTGCCTAAAAACACAGTCATGGTCAATGACATGGAAGATCCCAAAATGCAAAATGGGATTAACCAGCATACCCAGGCTTGGGCGGATGAGATGCGCAGACTGGGTTATTCTAACCTGATGTACTATACCAGTGCCAGCTGGCTGGATCAAAATAATCTTCGCAGCAAGGGACCGGTTAATACATCGCAATTTGGCTATAGCAACTTCTGGGTGGCCCAGTATCCGTCTTCTAATTTAAATCTTGATGGAGCTAAATCTCTCAAATACAATAGTGGCGCTGGAGCATGGCAGTTTACAGCCCAGGCTCAGCTGTTAGCTGGCAAGCATGTATTTGACCATAGCGTTGATTACACTGGGAGATTTACCCAGCAGTCTGCTCTTGCTAAGCAGCCTTTAAAGGGTAACATCAGTATTCAAAATAAGAATAATGTCAATGGTAGCTTTGATGTTGTGATTTCAAACGTTTCTGCTCCTTATGGAGTGTCTGTTGTTAGTGTTCCAGTGTGGTCTGAAGCTAATGGTCAAGACGATATTATCTGGTACACAGCCACTCAGCAGGCCAATGGTACTTATAAAGTTTCTGTTGATTCTAGCAGACATAAGGATTCAGTTGGCAAGTACAATGTCCATCTCTACTATGTCCGCAACGACGGTCAATTAGTCGGTGTTGGCGGTACTACAACCAATGTATCTATCATCAAGCCACAGGGCAAAATCAGCATCCAGAATCGTAACAGCGAAACTGGTGATTTCGATATTGTGGTTTCAGGTATCTCATCCCCTGGTGGTCTTAAGACTGTCTCTCTGCCGACTTGGTCAGAGGCCAATGGTCAAGATGATATCAAGTGGTACAATGCAGAACGTCAGGCTGACGGCACTTATCGTAAGCGGGTACGCATAAGTGATCACAATCATGTGCAGGGCGAGTACAATGTCCATCTCTACTATGTCCAAAATGACGGCCGCTTGGTTGGTGTAAGCGGTACTAAAACGACCGTTTCTCTTGGGAAACCTAAGGGCACCATCAGTATTCAAAATCGAAACAAAGAAACTGGCGATTTTGATATTGTGGTTTCAGGTATTTCATCTCCGGGCGGTCTGAAGGAAGTTTCCCTGCCAACTTGGTCTGAGGCTAACGGCCAAGATGATATCAAATGGTACAACGCTGAGCGTCAAGCTGATGGCACCTATCGTAAGCGTGTCCGTCTGAGCGATCACAAAAATGTTGAGGGTGAGTACAATGTGCATCTCTATTATGTGCAAAATGATGGCAGCTTGGTAGGTGTAAGTGGCACTAAAACGACTATTTCTATAGAAAAACCAAAAGTTCAAGGCAAAATCAGTATTCAGAATCGCAACAGCGAAACTGGCGATTTTGATATTGTGGTTTCAGATATCGTATCTCCAGGCGGTCTCAAGAATGTTTCCCTACCAACTTGGTCAGAGGCCAATGGCCAAGATGATATCAAGTGGTACAATGCAGAACGTCAGGCTGACGGTACTTATCGGAAACGAGTTCGTGTGAGTGATCACAAAAATGTTGAGGGCGAGTACAATATTCATCTCTACTATGTGCAAGATGATGGCAAGCTGGTTGGTGCTGGTGGCATAAAGACTAATGTTTCTCTAGGTAAGCCAAAGGGCAACATCAGTATTCAAAATAAGAATAATGTCAACGGCAGTTTTGATGTTGTGATTTCAAACGTTTCTGCCCCTTATGAAGTTTCTGTTGTCAGTGTTCCGGTTTGGTCTGAAGCTAACGGTCAAGATGATATTATTTGGTATACAGCTACTCATCAGGCTAATGGTACCTATAAAGTTACTGTTGAATCTAGTAAACATAAAGACTCAGTTGGTAAGTATCATATCCATCTTTACTATGTCCGTAACGACGGGCAGTTAGTCGGTGTTGGTGGTACTACAACCAATGTGTCAGCAGTTAAACCACAGGGCAAAATCAGTATCCAAAATCGTAACAGCGAAACTGGCGATTTTGATATTGTGGTTTCAGATATTGTATCTCCAGGCGGTCTCAAGACTGTTTCCCTGCCAACTTGGTCAGAGGCCAATGGTCAGGATGATATCAAGTGGTACAACGCAGAACGTCAGCCGGATGGTACCTATAAGAAGCGAGTTCGTGCGAGCGACCATAACAACGTTCAGGGCGAATATAATGTACATCTCTACTATGTCCAAAATGATGGCAAGCTAGTAGGAGCAGGTGGCATCAAGACCAATGTTTCTATCAGTAAGCCGCAGGGTAAAATCAGTATTCAAAATAAGAATAATGATACTGGAGAGTTTGACATTGTAGTATCAGGAATTGTGGCACCAGAAGGTCTCAAGACAGTTTACCTGCCGACTTGGTCAGAAGCGAATGGTCAAGATGATATCCAATGGTACACAGCGGATCGTCAGGCTGATGGCACTTATCGTAAGCATGTATATGCGCGTGACCATAAGAATAATGCAGGCGAGTACAATGTTCACTTGTATTACTTAAATAATCAAAATCAGCTGCAGGGAGCTGGTGGAGAAAAGACCTCTATCTCTGTGAACCGTCCTCAGTCAGCTAGTCAGCGAGACCGTGTTCTTGCGGCGGCAGCTGCTATGGTAGGTGTCAGGGGAGGCAGTGCTGAGCATCAGCGCTTGGTCAACGATTATAACAGTGTCAGACCGCTGCCAGTTGGTTATGCTGTGAAAAACACAGATGACTGGTGCGACATTTTTACTACAGTTATTTTCCAAAGAGAGGGCTTGAGTGATCTTATCGGCCGTGAGTGCGGTGTAGAGCGCCATATTCATATTTTCCAAAGACTAGGTATCTGGAATGAAGATGGCAATTCGACACCTAGCGCAGGTGATATCATTACCTTTAACTGGGATAAAGATACCCAGCAAAACGATGGCTGGGCTGATCATATCGGTATTGTCGAAAAAGTCGAAAATGGCATCATTCACACGATTGAAGGCAACAGCAATAACGTAGTTAAACGCAACACTTACCGCATCGGTCATGGAAATATCCGTGGTTTTGCGACACCTCGTTATAAATAAACACACAAAAAAACCAAGGGAAACCTTGGTTTTTTAACGTCTTAGAATTTTCTTTATGAGCTGAAGCAGCTTAAACTTGAGTGGGTTGGGATAATAACGGAAAGTCCCCATTTTTCGGACGATGAAGCCGTTGAAGTTCTGCTTGAAGCGCAGAACACCGTCAGAACCGTCGAAAATTCCCATGATTCCGAGAAAATTATAAAATGGAATGCCTCTCTTGATGCTTTCGGTCATAACGTATTCCTGCAGCAGCGCAGGGGCGTAGAATTTATTAAACTCAGGATAGGAGCCGCTGAAGAGATAGGTTGCTTCCTGGGGGGTATAGATAAAGAGGCTGGCAGCCAGAATCTGGTCTTGGTCGCCGTACTTGTCAATCAGTTCTTGGGCTTCTGCTTTGCGGGTTTCAAAGCTGTCAAACTGGCTGGAAAGCTCTCGAAGCTGGTTTTGCTTCTTTTCAGATTGAGGATTGTTTTCCAAGTCAGCCTGTAGTTTCTGAATTTTCTGGTCCAGTTTCTCTTGATCTTTTTGCAAGTTGTAAAGATAGTCCTGGAAGTTGAGACTGGCTGTCATAAAGTCCGCCTGCTGACCAAAGCTGTCATAAAAATCTTGGTAATAGTCCAGTGGCTTGTCATCGTATTCACGCCGATCAGAAGTGGCAGAGGTAATGTCTTTGAAAAGATTGAGCTGGTCGCGTTCCAGCCTTTTTAGCTTGATACCAAAGGTATTAGCCTTTTTGACGGTCGCCTTGCCGTTTTTACTGAAGGACTTGAGCAGGTCTTTCTCCGTCAGACCAGCTAAATCTTTGACATAATGCCAATCAGGCTCCCCGCCTGGATAGCCTGTCTGTAGGCCGTCAAAGTCAAAGCCCAAATCAGTCAGTTGCTGGATAAGATCGACCTTTTCATCAGATGTGGGCTGGCCATTGCTGTCAAAGGTCTGATAAGTCTCGTAGGGCTTGATGATCAGCTCCAAGGCGCCTTCTTTTTTAGCGTAAGCCTGCAAAGCTTGATAGAAGGGAGTCAAGTATTGAGCATCGGTAGAGACAGGGCCGCAGTTGATTTCCATATGGAGGCCGCCAGTCATCGGCATACTGTAGAGGACAGCAGACACCACTACCTGTCCCTGCGGGTCAGTGTAGCCGATATACTGGCTACTGAAGCCCCGCTTGCTCAGCAACTCTGCCATTTCCACGGTCTGCATAAAAGAGCGTTGGGAGCTAGCTGAGGTATGCTGGATGAATTCTTCTTGGCTGAGAA
>ERZ772764.216-NODE-216-length-42552-cov-3.760407_pt1 | contig 42552 bp, 40 predicted proteins | sample MGYA00512163_ERZ772764 | MGnify/ENA primary metagenome ERZ772764 (study PRJEB29015, sample SAMEA2737903) | human oral metagenome | biome: human oral; feature: human-associated habitat; material: dental | place: China | collected 2094 ... | reverse complement strand
TTTCACCGTCGGGGCGCCCGCTTCTTCCCTCGGGATGCTCCCCTGTCGAGGATGCGGATGCGTCTTAGCGCTTCACCGCCACGACCAGTCCATCTCCGACTGGGAGGATCGCGGGAATGAAATCAGGGGAGTCTGCGAAGAAACGGACGACTTCGCGACACACGACCGTTTCTCCGTCACGGCGGGCCGGGGCTGCGACCTGGTCGTGCCATAGTGCGTGAACGAAAGCGATCACCCCGCCGGGGCGCAAGATGCGCACCGCATGGTCCAGATACTCAGGTGTTTCTGCGATATCCGCGTCGAGGACCATCATGTCGTAGCCGCGGGCCGCCATCCGTGGTAGGACGTCCAGGGCGCGACCGGCGATGAGACGGGTGCGCTGCGCCAAAACCCCGGCGGCGGCGAAGACCTTACGAGCCTGCTTATGGAACTCGGCTTCGGAGTCGATCGAGGTGAGGACCCCGTCGGCGGGCATACCGTCAAGAAGCCACAGGCCCGACACTCCCGCGCCTGTTCCCACTTCTAAAACCGTGCGCGCTCCCGCGACCGCGGCGAGCATGCGCAGGGCGGCCCCTGTGCCGGGGGAGACGGGGTCCGCCCCGAGTTCAACGGCAGCGGTCCTCGCTTCAACGACGATTTCACTTTCGGGGACATAGTCCTCGGCGAACATCCAGGCATCTGCCTTATCAGCCATCACTCAGCCTCCGAAAAACGCGACGGGGTCCGGGCCTCAGCCTATCGTCTCCTCGCGATGATACGAGGAGACGACAGGCTCATTTCTGAACGGGGAAGACACCCAGAGGACGTCCGCTCAGGCCCCGTTCGGCGATTGAGAGCTTCTCAGCCAGTTCGCTCAGGGCCTGTGATGCGGGACCGCCATCGAGGGTGACGGGACGGCCCACGTCCCCGCCTTCGCGCAGCGCGATGTCGAGGGGCACCTGGGCGAGCAGGGGCGTTTCGTAGCCGAGCTGAGCACTCAAACGAGCTGAAACGGAAGCACCACCACCGGAGCCGAAGAGTTCAAGTCGAGAACCGTCGGGCTGGGGGAGGTAGGACATGTTCTCGACGACGCCGATGACGCGCTGTTGCGTTTGAGAGGCGATGGACCCGGCCCTCTCCGCGACTTCGGCGGCCGCAACCTGCGGGGTTGTGACGACGAGGATCTGCGAGTTGGGCAGGAGCTGGGCGATCGAAATTGCGACATCTCCGGTCCCGGGGGGCATGTCGATGAGGAGCACGTCGAGATCACCCCAGAACACATCTGCCAGGAACTGTTGGAGGGCGCGGTGAAGCATTGGGCCACGCCAGATGACGGGCTGGCCATCAGGCACGAACATGCCGATCGACATGACTTTCACGCCTTGCGCGCCGAGCGGGGGCAGGATCATCCCATCAATGACCTGCGGTTCGTGGGTGATGCCAAGCATGCGGGGGATTGAGAAGCCGTAGATGTCGGCGTCCATGACGCCGACTTTCAGCCCGGACTTCGCCATCGAGGCCGCGAGGTTCGCGGTCATTGAGGACTTGCCGACCCCGCCTTTGCCGGAGGTCACTGCGATGACGCGCGTGAGCGAATCGGGCTGTGCGAAGGGGATCTCCTTCTCGGGGCGTCCGCCGTTGAGTTTTTCCCTCAGAGCTTTCTTCTGCTCGTCGTTCATGACGCCCATTTCCACGGTGACATCCTCAACGCCCTCGAGCGCGCCGAGGGCGCTCTTCACATCGGCGGCGATCGTGTTGCGCAGCGGACATCCGGCGGTTGTCAGGAGAATCTTCACACTAACGGAGGAACCATCAATGGTGACATCCTCGGGGCTCACCATATTGAGTTCGGTGATCGGACGATGAATCTCAGGGTCGATGACGCTCGCGAGGGCGGTCATGACGCTATCGAGTACAACAGACATGCCTTCATGGTACGTGGCCTGCGCTCATGCTTGTGAGAGTGAAGCAGGTGGTGAACGAAGGTGAAAGGAAAAACGAAGGAACTCGGAGGATGTCCGCTTGCGCGCCCGGCAAGGAGCTTGGGACGCGAAAGGGAACAGAAGCGCTATTCTTCCGCTTTTTCAGCCGATGGGGCGGCCTCGTCGATTGCTTCGGGGTGAAGACCGATCTCGTCGAGCTCAGCTTGGATTTCGTCGCGCAACTCTTCTCGCATCTCCTCGCGGACCTCAGCGCGAATATCCTCTCGCAGATCATCGAGAAGATCACGAATTTCCGAGCGCAGGAAGTCACGGGTCGCGACTTCCTGGATGGACAGGCGAAGGCTCGCGATCTCACGGGTGAGGTATTCGGTGTCCGCGAGATTGCGTTCAGCACGCTGACGATCCTGCTGGGCCTGGACGCGATCGCGATCATCCTGACGGTTTTGCGCGAGAAGGATCAGAGGAGCCGAATAGGAGGCCTGAGTCGAGAAGGCGAGGTTCAAGAGGATGAAGGGGTAAGGATCCCAGGCGTGGGCCCGGGAGAGCTGATAGAGCAGGACGTTCGCCACGATCCACACGACGACGAAGATCGTCATGTAGAGAATGAAACGCGGCGAGCCCATGAAACGGGCGGTCGCCTCGGCGAAACGGCCAAAACCATCGGTTGAGGTCCTGCGGCGGTGAAAGAAACGCCAACCTCGTTCTCGCGGAGTGTCGAGACGATCAGCCATCAATGCTCCTCGCCATGATGCGGTCGGTCACTTCGTCGTCGTAGTCCCTCCAGTCCTCGGGCAAGAGCTCGTCGAGGAGGTCATCGACGGACACGGCACCGAGCAGGTGGGAGTCTTCATCGACGACGGGAAGGACTGTCAGATTGTAGGTCGCGAGCAGACGCGTGACCGTCGCAATGTGGACTTGAGGGGAGACGGCCTCAATATCAGAATCGAGGATCGTCCCGAGGAGGGTCTGCGGGGGTTCGCGCAGTGCACGCTGAATATGGACCATCCCGAGATAGGGGCCGGTCGGGGTTTCCTCCGGCGGACGCGTGATGAAGGCGACAGTTGCAAGGGAGGCGGGCAGATCCTCGCGTCGAACTGAGGCGAGCATCTGCGCGACCGTCGCATCCGGGCCGAAGATCACGGGGTCGGTCGTCATGAGCGAGCCCGCCGTCGATTCCGCGTAGGACAGGAGGCGGCGCACGTCCTTCGCCTCTTCGGGCTCCATGAGGGACAAGAGCGCCTGGGCTTGCGCTTCGGGAAGTTCAGAGACAAGGTCGGCCGCATCATCGGGCTGCATGACGTCGAGGACATCGGCCGCACGATTCGCCTCCAAACCTGACACGATCGCAACCCGGTCATCGTCGCCAAGCTCTTCGAGGACGTCCGCGAGGCGCGCATCTGGCAGCTGCTGAGCGATCGCCATTTGCCGCTCAATGGGCAGGTCGTGGAGGTAGTCCGCTAGGTCGGCGGGGCGCATGTCCTCCGTTTGAGCGATCAGGGAAGTCGCCGCCTGGTTCGTGTCCACCTTCAAAAGACCGGACACCTCCGAGACCCTCACATTGAGGGTCTCGCCTGACCTCGTGAATCCGAGGGCGGTGATGCGCTGACGCTGCACGTGCAGCTTCGAGATGACCCAGTCCTTGGGGCGGCGGCGCTCCATTGCGACGTCGAGGATTCTCACCTCACCCGAACCGTCATTCAATGTGACGACCCGGTCGAAGAGTTCAGCGAGAACGAGGGTTTCGACGGGGCGTTGCGTGAAGGACCGCATGTTGAGTAAGCCGGTCGTAATGACTGAGCCCGCTTCGATTGAGGTGACACGCGTCAGGGGGAGGAAGACTCTTTTGCGGGGCCCCACTTCCACAACGAAGCCGATGACGTTCCCCGTGCCGCCGACCCGGAATGTGGCGACGACATCGTGAATTTTCCCAACTTGATCGCCGATCGGGTCGAAGACCCCTGTACCAGCGAGTTTACCGATGTAGACGCGCTTGCCCGCGGTCCCCAGTCCCATTGACGATGCACTCACAGGGACAGCCTAGGCCCCGCAGTGCGAGGATGGCACCCTGGGACCTTTGTTGATGGCCCCAGAGTTGAAGGAAGGAAGGTCATGTCCCTTCGCGCCACCGGCGGATCTTTGCAGATGCCCGTCATGCCCTCCGGTACAGAGATCGCGTCCTATCGCACCTACGCGGAGGCTCAGGCCGCGGTCGATTTCCTCTCCGATGAGGAGTTCGACGTCAAGTCGATCACGATCGTCGGCACAGACCTGCACCTCGTGGAGAGAGTGACCGGCCGCCTGACAATGGCGAAGGCGGCTCTTTCGGGAGCGTCTTCGGGCGCATTGTGGGGTGCGTTCATGGGGCTCATGATGTCTTTCGCTTCGACGAATCAGTCGGCCTTCCTCTGGGTGCTTTTCGGCATTGCGGGAGGCGCGCTCGCGGGCACCTTCATGTCGGGGCTCCTGTATGCGATGACGGGCGGGCGCAGGGACTTCACCTCCCAGTCGCAAGTCGTCGCCTCGCGCTATGCGGTTCTCGCCTCGGCGGGGATCGATCAGGCCTTTGAGCTCTTGCAACGCAGCCCCGGCAACCAGATGCGTCCGCGCCCCGCGCGTCGTCGGCCTGAGTCGAAGGGGCCGAGCGAGTACGGTTCGCGTCCCGATGAGAAGCCTCGTTTCGGCGTTCGACTCAGTGACGAGGGCGAGGACGGTGGAGCTGAGGCCCCGAGGGACGACGAACATGCGGCCCCCGCTCAGGAGCCTGCCGAGACTGCGGTGGAGCCTGCCGAGGATTCCCGGAAGCCACTGGACTGAAAGCGGGCGAGGGGAGCGGTGAAGGGGAGCCCTCAGGTGCTGTGCAAGGGCTGGATCCTGGTGAGTTCGTCGCCCAGTGCATCCAACTCGACCTCGAGGTCGTAATGTGACTGCAGGTTGACCCAGAACTGGGCACTGGTCCCGAAGAAGCGTCCGAGACGAAGAGCCGTATCAGCGGTAATTCTGCGCGTCCCATGAACGATTTCGTTGATGCGGCGCGGCGGGACGTCGATGGACACGGCCAGTCGGTTCTGGGTGACACCCAGGGGGTGTAAGAACTCCTCCATGAGGATTTCTCCTGGATGGATCGGCGCGATCTGGTCTCCCATATTGCACCTCCTATGTGGTAGTCGACGATTTCAACATCGCGTGGGCCGGCAGAAGTCCAGACGAAGCAGATTCGCCATTGCTCGTTGATGCGAATACTGTGCTGCCCGGCCCGCCGCATGCGGACCGGGCCCATGACACGACACATCACAAGGCTCAGCGTCCCTGCGCCCTCGCGATCCAGGCTTCAACATCGTTGATCGTGCGGGGGATGTCCTCGGAGATCCGGGTGACGCTCCCGTCCTCGTTCACAACGACATCGTCCTCGATGCGCACGCCGATGCCCCGGTACTCAGCGGGAATCGCCTCATCATCAGCGCGGAAGTACAGGCCCGGCTCGATCGTGAAGGTCATGCCCGGCTCCAAGAGCGCATCTTGATACATCTCGCGGCGCGCCTGCGCGCAATCGTGGACGTCGAGGCCGAGGTGGTGGCTCGTGCCATGCGGCATCCAGCGGCGGTGCTGCTGACCGGCGGGGGAGAGGGACTCTTCGACGCTGACCGGCAGGAGGCCCCACTCGCGAAGACGCGTGGCGATGACGAACATCGCCGCATCGTGGACATCGCGGAAACGAGTTCCCGGCTCGTTCGCCCGGGCGAGCGCCGCCTCGCAGGCATCGAGAACCGCCTGGTAGACGCGGGCCTGGACCTCGGTGAAACGGCCATTGACCGGCAGGGTGCGGGTGATATCAGCGGTGTAGAGGGAATCGACTTCGACGCCGGCGTCCACGAGGATCAGATCGCCCTCGTTCACGGGCCCGTCATTGTCGATCCAATGGAGAGTATTCGCGTGGTTGCCCGAGGCTGCGATCGTGTCGTAGCCCAGGCCATTGCCCTCCTCGCGTGCGACTGCCCCGAAAGCGCCTTCAACGACGCGTTCTCCGCGGCGATGCCCCACAGCTCGGGGCAGGACTCGCACAATGTCCTCGAAGCCTGCGCGGGTGACCTCGACTGCGCGTGCAAGCTCAGCGAGTTCGAAGGGGTCCTTGCGCAGTCGGATCTCGGAGAGGCGCTCCTCGAAGGCCTCATCGGCGCTTCTGGCCTCCTCGCCGAAGGGAAGCCCGGCCTGCTCGCGGATCTCATTGACCATCGCCTCGATGGAGGCGTCGACTCCGCGCACGATGCGCAGCTTCACTCTTCCCGCGTCTTTGGCGAGGGCGTCTGGCAAAGTGTCGATGTGGGCGCATCGAAGACCCGTCTCCTGGTGAACCTCCTCCAGGGAGGGGCGTGCGCCGACCCAAAACTCTCCGTACTGCGGGTCGGAGTAGAACTCCTGGGCAGAGCGCGAAGTGCGCGGCTTGAAGTAGAGGACCGCCTCGTGCGAAGCGTTCTCCTTCGGCTCGAGGACGAGGACGGAATCGGGTTCGCGCTCGCCCCCCAGGCCTGAGAGGTGCGCGAAGGCGCTGTATGCGCGGAAACGGTAGGTGCAATCGTTGTTACGGACCTTATAGGTGCCTGCGGGGATGACGAGGCGCTCCCCGGCGAAAGGTTCTCCGGCTTTCGCTGCACGCTGGGGTAGGTAGTCGGCTGCGCCGCAGCGTTCGACCTCCTTCGTGATCCTCGGGCCCCAGCCGGAGCCCATGAACTCGCGGAAGGCATCGGAGTCGGGGCGGCGCGAGCGTGACTCTCCCCGGGAGGCCATGGACTGCTCGGGGGTTTCTTCAGTGTTCGTGCTGGTGTGCGAATCAGTCATGGTCCCCATTGTGGCACCCGAGCGCAATTCTCTAATTACGGGGACTCGCCCCAATGTCCTTATGTCTTTATTATTAGGACAATGAGAGAGGAGGGGGAGAATGACGCTGTATCAACAACCGGACCTCGACCTTCGCGATCACGAGGTCTTAAGAGAAATCCACGCTCTGAGGAGTGAACTATTGACCTTCCTGCGAGTTCCCTCTCGCTGGCAGGGTGCCTTACGACGGACCTCGCGCGCCAAAGCGATTCGCGGGTCGAACAGCATTGAGGGCATCAACGCCACACCTGACGATGCCTTGGCGGTCGTTGACGAACAGAGCCCGATGAATGCGGATGAACGGGTGACAGCAGAGATCACCGCGTATCGCCGCGTTCTCACTTACATCCTGCATATGATCGACGATCCGGACGTGAAGCCCGATCTTCAGACGATCAAGTCTCTCCACTTCCTCCTGCTCGAGCATGATTTTACGAAATCGCCAGGGCGTTTTCGTCAATCAGAGATCTACGTTCGAGACGATGCCTCCGATCAGATCGTTTACACGGGACCTGATCCGCAGGATGTGCCGGGCCTCATGCGGGAGCTCAGTGAGAGCATCGAAGTTCAGGGAGAATCATCAGCGATAGTCGCCGCGGCGATGGCACACCTCAATCTCGTGATGATTCATCCCTTCCGTGATGGGAACGGCCGGATGGCCCGAATCATGCAGACCTTCATCCTGGGGCGCGAGGGGATCCTCGAGCCCGTCTTCTCGAGCATTGAAGAATGGCTCGGGACCAACACCGATGACTACTATGCGATTCTCGCGAAGACCGGTCAGGGGCATTGGAATCCTGAAAACGATGCCCATGACTGGATCCGCTTCAACCTTCGGGCCCACCACATGCAGGCTCAAACGTTTCGCAGAAGGGTGGAGGAAGTCGAAGAGATCTGGCGCAGGCTTATGGAGATCGGGGCGCCTATCGGTATTCCGGAACGCTCCTACGATGCCCTGGTCGATGCTGCTTTGGGATATAGAGTCCAGCGGCCGACGTATGCCAAGCAGGCGGCGATCGAGGACCGCACTGCGACAAGAGATCTCAAAGAGCTCGTCGACACCGGATTGCTCGAGCCCTTCGGGCACACGAGAGGGCGCTACTACCTTGCAGGGGAACCGCTTCGTGCCCTGCGCCGTGAGATTCGCAAGAAGCGCTCTCCCCTCGCCGACCCCTATCCCGAACTCATGGGATCGGTTCGTGATGCGCTGCGCGAGACTCTCCTGGGACGTACTGAGACCAACGTTGCCCCATGAGTCGCCCCCGGAGGAGGAGATCTCGAGAGCTGCACGCCCCAATGTCCTTATGTCTCAATCATTCGGACATAGGAGTGGGGTGCCTCAGCCCCGGAGCGCTCAAACAGTCGGGAGAACATGTGGGCGCGGATCAATGAGACCCTGAACTCTCAAGTGGAGGAGGAAGGCATCGGCTCGATACTCTCAGGGCATGCTCAGGATCGACCCCCACACTCATTCGGCGTGCTCCGATGGCACCGACTCGCCCTCGCAACTCATGGTCGAGGCCGCGCGGGCGGGCCTGGACTGCGTGGGCCTGAGCGACCATGACACCTTCGCCGGGTGGGACGAGGCCGAGGCGGCCATCTCCTCCACGGGCGTCGCCCTGATCCGGGGCATGGAGATGTCCTGCGCCGCCAATGGGATCAGCGTGCATCTTCTCGCCCTCCTGCCCGATCCGAGCAGCGAAAAACTCCTCACATGCATTGAGCGTGCCCGCGAATCCCGTGCGACTCGGGCTTTGAAGATGGTGGAGAATCTCTCAGCCGACTATCCGATCACCTGGGAGCAGGTCCTCGCCTTTGCGCCTGAGGAGGGGCCGATCGGACGCCCCCATATCGCTGATGCCCTCGTCGCTGCCGGGTCCTTCGATGACCGCTCTGCGGCTTTCGCGAAGGTCCTCCACCCCTCAAGTCCCTACTACGTCCGCTACTGGGCGCCAAACCCCATTGAAGCGGTTCAACTTGTGCTCGAGGCCGGGGGAGTGCCCGTCCTCGCCCACCCGAAGGCCCGTGCGCGCCAGCGACTCCTGCCCGAGTCCGTCATTGAGGACATGAAAGAGGTTGGCCTTTTCGGCATTGAGCGCGATCACCGCGACCATGCGCCCGAGGACCGCGAGGCCGTGGACCGTATTGCCAAGCGCCTCGATCTGCGGGTCTTCGGTTCCTCGGACTACCACGGCACTGGCAAGCCCAACCGCATCGGAGAGAATCTCACCGCCCCCGCGATCATTGATGAAACTGTGGAGCGCGCCCACCTGGAGGTTTTGCACCCGTGACTGTTTTCTTCAACGTTGCCCTCTTTGCGACAACCTTCACGACGCTCATTGTCATCCTCGACCCCTTCGGGACGATTCCCGTTTTCCTCGGGTTGACGAGCCGCATGACCCCGAAGGGGCAAAAGCGCGCGGCCCTGCAGGCAACTGCCGTGTCGATCTCCGTGATCCTCACCTTCGCGGTCCTCGGCCAGCAGATCCTGCACCTCCTGCATATTTCAATGGAAGCGCTCAAGCTTTCCGGCGGGGTTCTGCTTTTCCTCGTCGCCATGGAACTGCTCATGGGTTCGGATAGCGAAGAGCCTGATACTGGCGATGAGCGGGTGAATGTTGCCCTCGTTCCCCTGGGAACGCCCCTGCTCGCCGGCCCCGGTGCGATTGCAGCGGTGATGGTGTCAGTCGCGCAGGCGAATGACTCCATCGCCTCCTGGATCGGCTTGGTGTGCGCTGTCGCGGTCGCACATTTCGTCATGTGGGCGACGATGCACTTCTCGCTGATTCTCTCCCGCCTGCTCGGCCCAGGCGGAATCATGCTGTTGACGAAGATCATGGGCCTGTTGCTCGCTGCGATCGCGACCGAACTGGTGATGGCGGGGATCTTCGACTTCATTGCCGCCACCTAGGAGAACAAGCGTTGTGATGCGAGCCTGATTCCTGAGCTCCGATCAGGAATCAGAAACGTTTCCGTTATTCGCGCTAGAATAGCGTCGGAGAAATATCCGCTCAGTGGATCACGTCCCAAAGCCCAGCAAAACACCTGCATCACCACAGGACATGGCTAGGCTTTCCATCGTGGCCCGTCCACCAGCGGACAGACCGAAGACACCATCAACCCGGGAGTACTCATGACGCAGAACCTCCGCCAGACCCTCGCCTCCCAGGTCCGAGCGGTCTCAGGCCGTCCGGTCGACAAATCGACGACCATGGAGCTCTGGCAGGGCCTGTCCGCAGCCGTCGTCGACCAGATCGCCGACCGTTGGGCTAAAACAAGCGACACCTACGCGAAGGGACGCCAGGAGCACTACTTCTCCGCAGAGTTCCTCATGGGACGCGCACTGCTCAACAACCTCTCCAACCTCGGCCTCGTCGACGAAGCGCGCCAGGCCCTCGCCGAATACGGCCAGGACCTCTCCCTCGTCCTCGAAGAAGAACCCGATGCCGCCCTCGGAAACGGTGGTCTCGGACGCCTTGCCGCCTGCTTCCTCGACTCGTGCGCCACCCTTGACCTCCCGGTCGCCGGTTACGGCATCCTCTACCGCTACGGCCTGTTCAAGCAGCTCTTCGACAAAGGTTTCCAGACCGAGCACCCTGACCCCTGGATGGAAGAAGGCTATCCCTTCGTCATCCGCCGTGAAGAGGCTCAGCGCATCGTCTCCTACGCCGATCTCACGGTCCGCGCCGTCCCCTACGACATGCCCATCACCGGCTACGGCACGAAGAACATCAACACCTTGCGTCTGTGGCGCGCAGAGCCCATCGAGGAATTCGACTACGACGCCTTCAACTCGCAGCGCTTCACCGAGGCGATTATTGATCGTGAGCGCACGAACGACATCTCGCGCGTCCTCTACCCGAACGACACGACCTTCGAGGGCAAGGTCTTGCGCGTGCGCCAGCAGTACTTCTTCTGCTCCGCATCCTTGCAGGCGATCGTCGACAACTACGTCGAACACCACGGCGAGGACCTGAGCGATTTCGCCGAATACAACGCGATTCAGCTCAACGACACCCACCCCGTCCTCGCAATCCCTGAACTTATGCGCCTCCTCATGGACGAGCACGGCCTGGGCTGGGGGGATGCCTGGAAGATCGTCTCGAACACCTTCGCCTACACGAACCACACGGTCTTGGCTGAGGCTCTCGAGAAGTGGGAGATGACGATCTTCGACCGACTCTTCCCCCGCATCGCCGAGATCGTCCGCGAGATCGACCGCCGTTTCCGCACGGACATGGCCGAGCGCGGCCTCGACCAGGCGACCATCGACTACATGGCCCCCGTCGCCGGCAACACCGTGCGCATGGCGTGGATCGCCTGCTACGCCTCCTACTCGATCAACGGCGTCGCAGCCCTGCACACCGAGATCATTAAGCGCGAGACCCTCAAGGAATGGCACGAACTGTGGCCCGAGCGCTTCAACAACAAGACGAATGGCGTCACCCCTCGCCGTTGGCTCAAGCAGTGCAACCCGCGACTGGCCGCCCTCCTCGACGAGGTCACCGGCTCTGATGCCTGGGTCACCGACCTTTCCCTCCTCGCCTCCTACCTCGATGCCGCCGACGACTCAGTCCTCGACCGGCTCGCCGAGATCAAACACGAGAACAAGGTCGACTTCGCCGCATGGGTTAAGGAGCGTGAAGGCATCGACATCGACCCCGATGCGATCTTTGACGTTCAGATCAAGCGCCTGCACGAGTACAAGCGTCAGCTCCTCAACGCGCTCTACGTCCTCGACCTGTACTTCCGCATGAAGGAAGACCCCTCCCTTGACGTCCCCAAGCGCGTCTTCGTTTTCGGCGCGAAGGCCGCTTCCGGCTACATCCGTGCCAAGGGCGTCATCAAGCTCATCAATGCGATCGCAGAGCTGGTCAATAACGACGAGGAGATCGCGGGCCGCATCAAGGTCGTCTTCATCCATAACTACAATGTGTCGCCCGCCGAGCACATCATTCCTGCGGCCGACGTCTCCGAGCAGATCTCGACGGCCGGTAAGGAAGCCTCGGGCACCTCGAACATGAAGTTCATGATGAACGGCGCCCTGACACTGGGCACCCTCGACGGGGCGAACGTCGAGATCCTTGACGCCGTCGGTGAGGACAATGCCTACATCTTCGGCGCGACCGAGGACGAGCTGCCCGAGCTGCGCAAGAACTACGATCCGCGCTGGCACTACGAGAACATCCCGGGCCTCAAGCGCGTCCTCGACGCACTGGTCGACGGCACCCTCGACGACAACGGTTCGGGCTGGTTCCACGATCTGCGCTGGTCGCTGCTCGAATCGGGCTATGAGCCCGCAGACGTGTACTACGTCCTCGGCGACTTCGCCGCCTACCGCGAGGCTAAGGACCGTATGGCCGCCGACCACGCGGATGTGCGAGCCTGGGCCCGTAAGACATGGGTGAATATCACGAAGTCCGGTCGTTTCTCTTCTGACCGCACGATCCGCGATTATGCCGAGGGCGTGTGGAAGCTCGAAGCAACGCCGATCGACTGATTGACGTTCTTGGAGGGGAAGGCCGCAAGGTCTTCCCCTCCGAGCTTTCTGTGCCCTTTCCGGATCCGCGTTTTAGCCCTTCGACCTCGCGCGAATGACTGCGCCCAGGGCAATTGGGGTGCAACACTTGGTGTATGTCTAAGGAGAAGGCGAAGAAGCCGAAGAAGATGGATCGCGAACTCTATGAGATTGAACTCCTGCGGCTGCAGGCCGAACTCGTAGAAATGCAGGAATGGGTGAAATCCACCGGCGCCAGAGTCGTCGTCATCTTCGAGGGGCGCGATGCTGCGGGCAAAGGAGGTGCGATCAAACGCGTCACCGAATACCTCAACCCCCGGATCGCCCAGGTGGTCGCCCTGCCGGCACCGAGCAAACGCGAAGAGAGCCAGTGGTTCTTCCAGCGCTACATCGCACACCTGCCAGCGGCCGGTGAAATCAAGCTCTTCGACCGTTCCTGGTACAATCGGGGCGGCGTTGAGCATGTCATGGGCTATTGCACTGCCGATGAGCATCGTCGTTTCCTTCGCCAGTGCCCGATCTTCGAACGCATGCTCGTCGAGGACGGGATCATCCTTTTGAAGTATTGGTTCTCCGTGTCTGACAAGGAGCAGTACAAGCGCTTCAAGTCGAGAATGACGGATCCGATGCGTCGATGGAAACTCTCGCCGACCGATTTAGAGTCCATTACTCGCTGGGAGGAGTATTCGCGGGCGAAAGATGAGATGTTCGTCCACACGGATATCGATATCGCTCCGTGGAACGTGGTGGAGTCGGAGGACAAGCGCAAGGCCCGGATCAATATGATCCATCACCTTCTCGATTCGATCCCCTATGAGCATGTTGAGCGTCCCGCATTGGAGTTCCCGAAGCGGCCCAGTTCGAATGGGTATCGGCGCACGGATCGTGCCCTTCTTCGCGAGGTGCCCGACTACGCCTCGACCCTGAAAGCCTCCTCAGAGCAGAAGAAGTACGTCGATCTCGAAGATGAAGAGATCCTGTAGGGCCGCATTTCGTCGATCTGAGAACCCCCGCGTGTATTAGCCCATTGACACAGTTGACGCTCCCCGTTATTGTATGAGTGTATTAATACAGTGACACAGGGAGGAGGGGGCGGATGCCCGTCGACGACTCGCGCCCCATCTGGATCCAATTGGTCGAGACCTTCAGCCAGAAGATCGCCTCAGGCCAATGGGCCCCCTCGAGCAGGATCCCCAGCGTCCGCGAACTCGCCATCGACGCCGGAGTGAACCCCAATACCGTCCAACGTGCCCTCACTCGCCTTGACGCCGAAGGACTCACCGTCGCTGAACGCGCCCAAGGGCGCTTCGTCACCACTGATACGGAAGCGATCGCCACGGCGCGAGCCAAACTCGCCGCCCAGGCCACTGACTCTCATATCAGCGCCGTCCGTCAACTCGGACTCGAACGCGAGGAAGCCATCAGCCTCTTGACCGCACGATGGACTGCCATCTCTGCTGAAGGAGGAGACGAACAATGACACCATCAGCGCCCATCATCCACATCGAACACCTCGGGAAGGAGTACAGGGGACGCCCCGCCCTCGTCGACCTCAATTTCGACGTGTATCCGGGCCGAATCGTCGGCCTCGTCGGACCCAATGGCTGCGGCAAGACGACTCTGCTGAAAATCCTTGCAGGCGTCCTCGCCGATTGGAGCGGCACCGTCACCATTGACGGGAAGGCCCCCGGAGTCGACACCAAACGGCACGTCGCATTCCTGTCCTCCACAGACTTCCTCGACTCGCGACTCACCCCCCTCGCAGCCGTCAAACTCTACGCCAGGTTCTTCGAGGACTTCGACGCCGATAAGGCGCTGTCCTCCATCCGCTTCTTCGACCTCCCCCTCGATCGCAGACTCAAAGAAATGTCGAAGGGCATGGGGGAGAAGCTGCAGATCTGCCTCACCATGGCCAGAAAGGCGCGCCTCTATCTGCTCGACGAACCGATCTCAGGAGTCGACCCCGCTGCCCGCGACATCATCCTCGAGGGGATCTTGCGAGACTTCGACGAGGACGCGCTCATGTTCATTTCCACCCACCTGATCTCCGACGTCGAATCCATTCTCGACGAGGTCGTCATGCTCAAAGACGGGCGGGTGCACCGCGCCGCCCCGGTCGACGATCTACGCGAGGAATGCGGCATGTCCCTTGATGCTCTGTTCAGGAAGGAGTACCGCTGATGTTCACTACACTCTTGAGCCAGGAAACGCGCACGCTCGCACCGAAGCTCGCCCTCATCGCAGGAATCGGAGTGCTCATCATTGCAGTGAGCTTGGGGCTGGCCGCCCTGAAGATCCCCCTTGTTTCAGGATTCCTCCTCATGGCGAGCTGCCTGATGATCGCCATGGTCCCCCTCCTCGTTCTCCTTCAAGTAGCGACCTCCTATTGGAAGAGCATGCACTGCGATGCCGGGTACTTCACCCACACCCTGCCGGTCACGGGCGGACAACTCTTCTGGGCGAAGAGCATCTTCGCCTACATCGTGGGTCTTGTCGGCGTCTTCTGGGCCATCGCGGCAAGCTGTGCAGTGTTCGTGCAGATCGCCTGGATGAACGGTGTTTCCTTCAACGAGTTCCTGTCCTCAACTCTCGACTCCTGGAACGCCTTGCCGCTGGCGATCAAGACCCTCCTCACTGTCGCCATCCTCGTGCAACTCGCAAACCTCGTTTTCCCCGTTGCCGCCGTGATGAGCATTGGCGCGCAGAGCCGGTGGAACCACCTGGGATTCGGAGCACCCGTCATCGGCTTCATCCTGCTCTACCTCGCCAACCAGTTCACCGCAGTGTTCGGAATGCTCCTGCTGCCCGGCGGCATCGACACGACGACGGGCGAGTTCTCGTGGAAGTTCATGCTTCCCGAGCTGATCGAAGCACTCAAAGACGGAACGAACCCGACATTCATCGGCATGGGGAGTATCGTGACAACTTCACTCCTGTCCATCGCAGTGGTGTGCTGGGGTATCCACTCGCTCAAGCGTCACCTGTCCCTGCGCTGAGATTCGAGTGTTCAAAGACGGGCCCGGGAGATTCACAGATCCCGGGCCCGCCATCGAATCGAGCTGAACTCACTTCGCTTCGGGCATCAAGGAAATCCTGGCCGATTGTCGAGGATTCCCACAGGCTCCTATGGTGGAGTGAACACGACATCGCCGAGAGTCCTTCGAAAGGAACCCTGTGGAAACAGTGGAAGCCTCTTTTGTCCCGGCCAGCCCAGACCTGATCTGGATGGTGCTCATCCAACAGGTGATGGTGCTCATCGCCTGGATCATCGGTTTGGCCGTGCGCCGAGGGCTGAAGAACCGCATGACGATGTCCACGGCCTCGGCGACCTTGACGGGATTGGCAGGGCTGTGGGGAGGCCTGCTCCTCGCAGGATGGATTTTCGATTCAGGCGACCTGTGGAAGCCCGGGATGATCGGTTTTGCCGCCATGGTCGCCGCGCTCGTCGTCGTGATCGTCGCCGTGGTTCTCGCCCGCCTCAACCCCCTCCCGGGCTTGCCCCCCATCAGTGACATCGCCGCCATGGGAGAGTCGGAGACCCGAGAGTTCAAGTCCTCGGCGCGCTGGAACCTGCGCACGGGCAAGCGCGATGAGGAAATGGAGACCGTCATCGCGAAAACCGTGTCCGCTTTCCTCAACTCCGGAGGCGGCACACTACTGATCGGTGTTGACGACGAGGGCGAGCTGATCGGCCTTGAGAATGATTACTCGACTTTGAAAAGCCCTGACGCGGACCGTTTTGAATTGTGGATGCGCGGCATGTGGGGCCAACGTTTGGGGACGAACGCCGCCGCTTTGCCGATCCTGGATTTTGCTCGTGCCCCCTTAGGAGGCGAGGTGTGTCGCGTGACGATTCCCCCTTCGCCCCGTCCCGTGTATCTGCTGGGAAGTAAAGGAAAAGGGGCTCCTGAGCTGTGGGTGCGCGTCGGCAATTCGACGAGGCGTCTGGATGTTTCGGACGCAGTTCTCTATGTGTCGCAAAGGTGGCCCGAGGCCGTGCGCGTGTCCTTGTGGACGCGTTTGCGAATGTACTTTCTCCTGCGCAAGAGGGAGCGTCCGGCGCACTTGCCCCGAGCGGTGGAAAAAGCCCTGCGCGGCTGACACCAGCGTAAAGAACGCGATGCCCGGCGAGCACATGTCCCGTTGAGGGGCGCGAGAATCAGGTCTTCTCGCGCCCCGTCAATCACACGGAGTCAACGCGTTCAGACCCCCTTGAGGGACTCGGCTCACTCCGAGGCTTGCGGCTTGCGACGACGGATCCGTTTGCGCGGCGCCTGAGGGGCAGCTTCGACTCCGGCTTGAGAGTGGTTGCCCCGGCCTCGTCCTCGAGTGCCCCGGTCCGAACGGCCATGCTGACCCGCGCGGGCCTCGCGGTCCCCGTCCTTCGCTTTACGGTTGCGTTCACCGCAGTGGCGACGATGCGAGCCCTTGCCCGCGAGGACACCCCGGCCGCCCGGCCTGCGCCCCTGCGAACGCGAAGAGGGCCCGCCCAGATCCTCCAGCTTTTCGGCGTTGAGTCCGGCGGCGGTGCGCTTGGCCCGGGGAAGACGCCCCGTCGTGCCCTCGGGGATATCAAGGTCGGTGAAAAGATGAGCCGAGGTGTGGTAGGTCTCCAAAGGCTCGGGCACTCCCAGACCCAGGGTTTTGGAGATGAGAGACCAGCGCGGCGTATCATCCCAATCCACGAAGGTCACGGCGGTACCGGAGCTGCCGGCGCGGCCTGTGCGTCCAATGCGGTGGATGTAGATCTTCTCGTCTTCGGGGCACTGATAGTTGATGACGTGAGTGACATCGTCGACGTCAATGCCGCGCGCGGCGACATCCGTTGCGACGAGGACATCGACTTTGCCCTTGCGGAAGGCCCGCAGCGCCTGCTCGCGCGCGCCCTGGCCCAGATCGCCGTGAAGGGAGCCCACCGCGAAGCCGCGCGCGGACAAGTCCTCACCGAGGTGCGCGGCCGTGCGTTTCGTCCGGCAGAAGATGACCGAGCGGCCTCGGCCCTCGGACTGGAGGATGCGGGCGAGGACCTCGATCTTGTTCATCGCGTGAACCCGGTAGATGACCTGTTTGACGGAGTTGACCGTCTGGTTCTGATCCTCAGGGTCCTGGGCGCGGATATGCGTCGGATGCTCCATGAATTTGCGGGCGAGGGCGACCACCGGGCCGGGCATCGTCGCGGAAAAGAGCATCGTATGCCGGTAGGAGGGGACCCTCGAAAGCAGGGTTTCAACATCGGGCAAGAAACCGAGGTCAAGCATCTCATCGGCCTCGTCGAGGACCACCGTTTCAACGCCGTTAAGGTGCAGGACGCCTTTGCGCAGAAGGTCGATCAGACGGCCCGGGGTGCCCACGACAATGTCCGCGCCGCGCTCAAGAGCCTCGATCTGCGGTTCGAAGGCGACCCCTCCGTAGATGTCGACGATACGAGTCGACAGGTATTTCGCGGCGCCGCGCAGATCGGAAGCAACCTGCTTCGTGAGTTCACGGGTCGGCAAGATGATGAGCGCCTGCGGGTGACCGGGGTTGAGGAGCTCCTCGTAGCCATCCTCATCGGGGGCGATGACATCTTCGAGGACGGGAATGGCGAAGCCAAGGGTCTTACCCGTGCCGGTCTTCGCTTGTCCGATGATGTCGTGGCGTTCGAGGGCCGGGGGCAGAGTGAGCGCCTGGATGGGGAAGGGGTGGACGATCCCCTGATCCTCGAGGGCATCGACGACTGGGTCGCTGACGCCAAAGTCGGCGAAAGTCTTGTTGTCTAGGTCTTCGTCTCCCGTGTTGACGAGGTCGGGGGTCGCCTCCTCCTCGAGGGTGAGGGGGACGATGTTTCCGAGGCGGACGACTCCGGCGGAGTATTCGATCCGAGTGTTTGCTGTCTGTGTGGATTCGGGCGCGTCTGCACCCTCATGCGTCGTGGAGGTCACGATCTGCCTTGTCTCCCGGGTCCTCCCGGGGTGGGGGTGGCAGCCGATCGCGCATATCGGGGCGTTCACGCACGCAGGATTCACAACTCGGGCGACCGGGCAGCCGTGGTCATTCCTGATTGTAGGGGCAGGAAGCGGGGCCGGGGCTCAGGCTATGGTCAATCACTCACCCGCCAGTGCTCACAAAGGGGGCATCCTCGAGGATTCCCGAGCTCATCCGAGGCGTGCCGAGGAGTCCGCCATGGGGAATGAGGCGCTGAAAAACGGCGGAAAATCTGCGAGCTGCGGCTACTCTTGGGGCATGGCACATGAGTACGCACCGGTTGATGACACCGATATTGAAGTCGTCGGGCTCCTCGCTTTCTCCGCGCTCGCTGCGATGACGAGGCTCGCGAAGGATGGTGACCAGGCGCCCGACATCAAGGCGCATATCGAGCATGCTCGCATGTCGGCGCGTGCTTTCGAGTTGTTCGAACAGCTTGAGACCTGGGCGGGGCACCGTGGTTGTGATCTGCATGAGGCCGCAGGACAGTACTCCGGTCTCTACGATGATCTCGATGCGAGGACGAGGCCGAGCACCTGGTCGGAGCGTTCTGTGAAGACCTACGTCACCCTCGGCATCATTGGGGATCTCCTACGTGAGGTGAATGAGCGTCACGGCTTGTTCAATGCGAACCCGGATGTGTGGGATCTGAACCAGGGGGATTGGGAGCGCGATCATCTGGCGCCCCAGATCGGTGAGGATCCTCAGCTCGCGGCACGCCTGTCGCTGTGGGCGCGCCGAGTCGCCGGTGAGGTTCTCGGCCTCGTGCGCGCGACCTTGTTCACCCACCCGGCTCTGGCGAAGGAACCGGATACGGCTGATGAGATCGCCGCGCTGGTGACGAAGCGCCACAATGAGCGGATGGCGCAGATCAACCTCAAGGCCTGAAAAGCGCAAGGCCCACAGGATTCCTTCCGAGAGGGGCCGCAGGATTCCGACTTCGTGCAAAGGCCCGGTGCGTCCTTTTCAGTGGGCCTGGAAGTCGCTCAGCCGCGCTGTGCTCGCTCAGCCGATTGCGAATCCGACGCGGCGCTCGGCCTGCTCACTCATTTGCACATAGCCGATGGCGTTCGCGGGAATAAGGTAGCGTTCCTTCTTCGAATCGACGAGGTCGAGGACGCTGCCATCCCGGATGGCGGCTTCGACGCGGCTGGAGAGTTCGTCGAAGTCCAAGTCGACGTCGATGGCGAGTTCGCGGGCCGAACCGCGCACCCCGATGATGATGTTCATATGTGCCTCCATGAGGATCGATACTGCTCTCATGCTAAGGGTCCGCAGATGACTATGCCCTCTGGGATGATTCCGTCATGAGCGAAATCCACATTGAGCTGCGCCCCAGGCCCGAGGGGTGGGCGGACTTGCCCGCCCTCGACGAGGCTCAAACAGCAGTCGTTGAGGCCAGCCAAGACCGCTCCCTCGTGGTGCGCGGCGCCCCTGGGAGCGGTCGGACCACCTGCGCCCTCGCAGCTCTTGAGGCCGGGGTGAAGCAGGGGCAATCGGTGCTCCTGCTCGTGCCGGACCGGGTGCGAGCGGATCGTCTGAGCGCTCGGGCCCAAGCGCTCGCCCCTCATGAGGTCCGCCCAGTGCGGCCCCCCGCGTCTTTCGCCCACCGGATCGTGACGACGTGGAGGCTGTCTCGTGCGGATCCTCTCGCCGGAGTGGAACTGGTGACGGGCGCACTCTTCGACGAGATCCTCGCCCGCCTCATTGAACAGGTCGACGCCCCCTGGCCCCAATCCATGCCCGCCCAGATGCGCGCAATGGAGGCTTTCCGCGCTGAACTGCGTGATCTTTTCGCCCGCGCCGGTGAAGCCGGACTCGACGCTGACAGCCTGGAAGAGGCAGGAAAAGAATTCGCTTTCCCCCAGTGGGTTGCGGCCGCCGCCCTGCTCCGGGCCTACCTGGATGCGCCGGAGTTCACGGTTGAGCACCGCGATGTGCTGCGTGTTGATCTGGCCCGCATCCAGACCCTCGCCGCTGAACTCATTGAGAATTGGGATGCTCGCGGGCCCGGGGTCGGGATCGAATGCGGGCCTCTTGTGCCCGATCTTGTGATCGTGGATGATCTGCAAGACTGCACGCCTTCGACGATCCACCTCCTGCACGCCCTTGAAGGGGCGGGGGCCAGAATCCTCGCCTTCGCAGATCCTGATGTTGCGGTCGCGAGTTACCGCGGCGGCGAGCCCCACTTGGATCTGAGACTGGCGAAGACAATTGACGCCGAGGTCATGGAACTCGCAGGGGTGAAAGCCCAGCCGCCGCGAATACGCAGGGCTCTTGTGGATGTGGTCTCCGGGATCACCCAGTCCGGCCCCCACGGGCGCCGCCGGGTGGGGGTGGAAAAGCCACGAAGCGAAGGTGCGGGTGAAGCCCGATATGACGAAGGCTCAATCATCGCCCACCTCGGCGGTTCGAACGCCCAGCTCGGAGCCCATATCGCCCATGCTCTGAGGCGCCATCACCTGCACGAGGGCGTCGCCTGGGACAAGCAGGCCGTGATCGTCAGATCCGCTTCGGCTGTCCACGAGTTCACCCGTCATCTGCGCCGCGGCGGGGTTCCGGTCAACGGGGCATCCAGGGCCTTCGATTTCGCCTCCCAGGCCAGTACCCGGGTCCTTCTCGAACTCATCGCCACGCCCGATGATGCTCGTGACCCGATTCGCGCGAACACCCTCATCGCCTCCCCCCTCGTGTCCTGTGACGCTTTGGAAGTCCACCGTCTGCTCGCCCGCCTCGCCCTCGTGAATAACAACAAGGAGATGGACGGTGAGGACTCGGCGAAAGTCGGCCGGCCCCTTTCAGTTCGTGACCTTCTCGAAGGCGAAGAACTGCGTCCCACACGCGATCCCGCTTCTCGGGCAGAGACGAGCCCCCTCGAAGAGGGCCTGGACGCTGCTGCGAAGATCTGGGCTGCGCGCGCCGGTGCCTGGCGTCAACGCCCCCAGGAGGCGCTGTGGCGCATCTGGCAGGCCGCAGGAGTTGCGGACTCGTGGAAAGACGCGGCACTCGCCAGAGGTGAAGACTCGAACTGGTACGACGACCAGCTCGACGCCGTCGTCGCCCTCATGCGCGTCGCCGACGTGTGGGAGCAGCGTAATCCGGGAAAGACGGCCGCCGACTTTGCGAAAGACCTCCTAGACAAGGGGGTGCCCGTTGATACGATCGCCAGAGTCTCCACACGCCCCGCCGGAGTCTCAGTCCTGACACCTGCGCAAGCAATGGGAGCCCATTTCGAGGTCGTCTCGATCATTGGCCTGCAGGAGGGGGCGTGGCCGAATACGCGTTTACGCACCCGCGCCTTGCGCGCCGATCTGCTCGCCGATCTTGGCGCAGGCCGTTTCGGGCAGGATGCTTCGGGCGCTCGAGTCCTCCTCGACGATCCTCGTGAAGCCAGGAGGGCCGTCCTTGACGACGAGCGCAGGCTCTTGGCTGCGGCGCTGTCGCGATGCACCCGGGTCGTGCATATTGGCGCGGTCAGTGCCGAAAACGACGCACCCTCGTTCTTTTTCCACTTACTCGCCCAACACGCCGATGCGGCCGATCAGGGCGATCCGCTGCTCACCCCGGCCCCTGCGCCCCTCAATCTGGCCGGACAGGTCGCGGACCTGCGAAGAGCCGCTGCCCGCGAGGACGAGGCCGAGGACCAGGAGACGGCGATCACTCTGCTCGCACTGCTCAGCAAAGAGGGAATCCGCTCAGCAGACCCGGACACCTGGACCGGTGAGGGACCCTTGAGTTCGAATGAGCCGATCAACTCCGGACTCGTGCACCTCTCGCCTTCGAGGATTGAAGCGGCCCTGAACTGTCCGCTGCGCTGGTTCCTTTCCTCGATCGGCGCCGAAGGGGGCGGTGGAGTCGCCCAATCCTTGGGTACGCTCCTGCACGCCCTCGCCGAGGAACTCCCTCACGCCCGCGAAGAGGAGCTCCTCACTCGCCTCGAGTCGATGCTCGCAGAACTCGACATTGACACCTCCACCTGGGAGGGACTCGACTTTAGTGAAAGGGCCCGCAAGAAGGCCCAGGCTTTCGCGGCCTACTGCGCCCAACATGAGGAGGAGGTTGAGGTCGAGAAGAATATCCGCGTCCAGATCGGACAGGTCATGATCACAGGGCGCCTCGACCGCATCGAAAAGCAGAAAGAGGGCGTCGTCATCACGGACCTCAAGACCGGTGCCGCAGTGGGGAAAGCCCAAGCGAAAGCCCATCCGCAGCTCGCCGTCTACCAGCTCGCCCTTCGCGCCCTCGGCTACGAGGTCGCCGACGCGAAGCTCGTTTTCCTCCTCGACGATGGGAAGGCTAAGACCCTGTCCCAAGGGCCATTAGATGAGGAGCAGCGTGCCCAATGGCTCGGCAGAATCGAAGAAGTCGGGACACTCGCACGCGCGTCAATACTCAATGCGAGCCCGGAGGAGCAGCGCTGTGCGAGATGTCCTTTCACGCGCTCGTGCCCTGCGCACGCCCATGGTCGAAGGACGGTGGACTGATATGAGGAGCCCCATGCTTTCAGCGGCAAGGATCCAGGAGGCCATTGACCCCGGACTATTGCCAACGCCCGAGCAAGAAAGGATCATTGAATCTCCTTTGCGCCCGCTCCTCGTCGTCGCGGGCGCGGGATCAGGCAAAACGGAGACCATGACGATGCGGGTCTTGTGGGCGGTCGCCAACCATGAGGAGATCACCCCCTCGTCCGTCCTGGGCTTGACTTTCACGAAGAAGGCGGCGGGTGAACTGGGCGAGCGCCTGCGTCGTCGCCTCCACACACTCGCACACATGCCCGAGTGGGAAGAATCCGACAGGGAAAGACTCGATGGGGAACCCGTCGCCCTCACCTACAATTCCTTCGCCCAAAGGATCGTTCAAGAGCATGGGCTCGCAATCGGCCTCGACCCGGATTTGCGCATGCTCGGACAAGCGGGCGGAGTGCAAATGATGACCGAGATCCTCGCGAATTGGCCCCGAGTTCTCCACCCCGATTTGAAGATCGCGGATGCCGCGAAGAAAGCCTTGTCTTTGGCGGGAAAGCTCGCCGATCACGGCCTTGACCTTGACGAGGGCGCGACCCTGCTCGACGAATTCGGCGTGGAGCTCTCAGCCGCAGGGGAGGGCAACGCCACCATCTGTACGGTGCGGGCCGCCAATGAGAAGCGCCTCGCCCTGCTTGAGCCGATCCGTGAGTTCCAACGACGCAAACGTGAAGAAGGTTTTTTGGATTTCTCCGATCAGCTCCTGCTCGCCACGAAGATCGTCACCGAATCCCCTGAAGCGGTCAAGCAGATCAGGGCCGAGCACAAGTGCGTTCTCCTTGATGAGTTCCAAGACACCTCCGTCATCCAAATGACATTCTTATCGACTCTGTTCCACGATCATCCGGTGACGGCCGTCGGTGATCCGAATCAGGCGATCTACGGGTGGAGAGGCGCCTCGGCATCCTCTTTGGAGTCCTTTTTGGAGCGCTTCCAAGGGGCTGAGGCCCGTGAGGATCAGACCCTCAGCCTGTCAACCGCGTGGCGTAATGATCGACGGATCCTCCTCGCTGCGAACAAGGTAGCGGCCCCGCTGCGTGACAGCGCAGATAAGGCTGCGTCGCCTGTGCTCATAGAGTCTTTGGGAGCCGAAGAAGGGCGCGTGACAATCGCCTACGGGCAGAACCTGGAAGAGCAGACGCGGATCATCGCGGACTATGTCGAAGGGCTCCGAAGCGCCCACAGGGGCGAGAAGTACTCGATTGCGGTGCTCGGACGTAAACGCAGACCCTTCCTCGCGATCGACCGAGAATTGCGTGAACGCGGGATTCCCACGCAGATCATCGGATTAGGCGGCCTCCTCGACCAGCCCGCAGTCGCGGATCTTCGCTCAACTCTGGCGATCACCGCGGACGTTCAGGCCTCATCGGATCTTGCGCGCCTCCTCGTCCGTGCGGACATCGGTTCTGCTGATTTAGCGGTCCTGGGGGCTTGGGCGCGCCACCTTGCCCTCGAAGCGGGGCGCGACCCGCATAGCGCACTCCTGCTCGACGCCGTTGACCACCCGCCGGCCCCGGGGTGGAGGCGCTCGGCTCAAGGCCCTGCAATGAGTGAAGCGGGAGCCAAGCGTCTCGCGCTGTTGGGCCAGAGGCTCAGGCGTTTGCGCGCCATGCGGGGGCGAGGACTGGTTGAACTCGCTGAGTCCGCGATGGGGACGATGGGGATCCTTGACGACGCGATCGCAGATCCCCTCGGCCTTGGATCTCGTGAAGCCCTCGACTCATTCATCGACGTCATCGCAGGTTTTGAGCAGTCCACTCCCGCTCCGACGCTCCTCGGTCTGCTCGCCTGGTTGGATGCGGCACAAGAAGAGGAGAACGGTCTGGAGGGGGTGGCTCTTGAAGCAGATCCTGATGCCGTTCAGATCCTCACGATCCACGCGGCGAAAGGCCTCGAATGGGATGGCGTCGTCATAGCCGGGCTCAGCGACGCCGAGTTTCCCACTCATAGGGGCAAGTCGGTCACCTGGAGTGCGCCCGCGCCTGCACAATCCGGATGGATTAATGACTCGGGTGAACTCCCTCATCCTCTACGGGGCGACTATGAGGATCTGCCCAGATTCGACATGGATCTCACGGACGGGAAAAATCCCTCCACTGCCTTCAAGAAGTGGCTGGAGGGCAGCTACAAGGTGGCGCTCGGCGCCCACTTGGAGCGTGAGGAACGCCGTCTCGCCTACGTCGCCCTTACTCGCGCGAAGCACGATGAGCTCCTCGTCGGATCGTGGATCAACCAGGCAAAGACTCCTCGTGAGCCTTCCCGTTATCTTGAGGAATCACGGCAGGCCCTCGTGAAGGACCTTCAGGATTCACTGGACTCAGGGGTCGTCTCCTGGGGGAACGGTCGCCGCTGTGAAGTGGACGCGCAGACTCGAAGGCTCCTTGAAGGGGAACTTGAGGCTCTCGGCTCCTGCATCACCCCCAAGCCCGAGGGCGAGCTGATCGAGGAACTCATGGTGAAAGAGGAGGGGGCCTCATTCCCGCCTCAGCCGGGTCCTTCCCGTCGGGCGATCGCTCTGGCGGCCGACAAGGTCCGGCAGGTGAGAGCCGAGATGGACTCAGAGCGCGAGGTTTTCGAGATCCTCGCCGAACTCGGCGACTCCGCACGTGTGCGCGATGTCGTCGCACTCCTTGAGGAGCGTCGCCTCAATGCGGAGCAGCACACGATGCTCCTGTGGTCGGATCAGGTTCCCGCGACCTCAGTGTCTCGTTTGATCGACGATCCGCAGGCCTTCGCTGAACAGATCCGACGACCCATGCCCAAGGCGCCCAGTGAGTATGCCTCTCTTGGCACGATCTTCCACGCGTGGGCCGAACGCCAACTCCACCAGGCCAGTGGTGAGCTGTGGGAAGAGCCGATCGTCGGAGTCGAGTCTCTTGACGAGGACGGGCGCGCCCGCCTGGAAAGGATGCAGAAGAACTTTCTCGAATTGGATATCGTGAGAAACGGCAGGCCTGTCGCCATTGAAGAGCCCTTCGCCCTCGAACTCGCGGGGATTAGTGTCACGGGGCGGATCGATGCGGTTTTCACTGATGCCCAGGGACGCACAGTGATCGTCGATTGGAAGACGGGAGTGTCGGCGTCGAGGGGAGCACCTCGAGACAGGCTCCGCTATTTCGCGACCCAGCTCCGCCTGTATCGCGCAGCATGGATGGCAGTCCATGAAGAGGAATCTTCAGTTCGTCCGCTTCTCGCTTTCGTTTCCTCCGGCGAGGTCGTGGAATTGGATGAACTTGAAAAGAAAGCGGGCCTGGATCCGCGCACGAGTCTTGAAGAACTCCTCATGGACGCTCTCGACAAGCAGGGGGAGGGGAATTAGGCGCCCTCTTCATCCTCGACTGCCTGAGGGTGCTCGGACATGCTCAAGGGTTGAGTCGGCGCGCTGTGAGGATCAATTCCGTCTTTTTCTTCGGTGTCTTGCACAGTGCTTTCCACCTTGGCAGACGGGGAATATGATCGTCGGGCAACGAGCTCATCCTCGCCCAGATCCTGCGACAAATCGGTGAGCATGTCGCGCGCATCCTCAATGATCGAAGAATCCTCGGCGTGTAATCCATGCACGAGCCAGCGAATGATCGCGAGTTCAGACAAAAGCTGCGCCCTCGTGAAAAGGTGAAGATCCACCACCGAACGCTCCTGGGAGTAGGCCTCGCGGAAACGATCGAAGAAGGCTTCGCAGCCCTGGGCGAGAATCCACGCGATGTCTTGAGCGGGATCTCCGACATGAGCGGAAGAAAAACCCGTCATCGCGCGCACCACTGAATGGTCGAGGACGAGCGAGTTCCCCTGAAGATCACCATGGATCGGGGCTGGAGCGAAACGCCACAGGGATATCTCTTCCAGGGCGGCATCCCAACGGTTCCACAGGTTCGCGGGGATGAGGACATTCGCCGCAGCTTCGTCGAGGAGCGCGTAGTGGCGGTCACGGCATTCCGTCGCCGAATAGGCGGGCAGGTCAACGCCCGTGTAGGTCACAGGAGGCAGATTGTGCAGCGCCGCGAGGGATTTACCCAGAGAAGACGGCAGGATATGCGGGTCGTCGAAATCCTCTTCGTTCATGGTGCGTCCGCCGAGGTTCTGGTGGACGAGCACCCTGTCGCCTTGGGGCGTGAAAGTCATGCCGTGGATGCGAGGGACGTCGAAGGGGAGTTTTCTCGCATCGCGCGCCTTTGCGAGGCGTGCGAGGACCCCTGACTCGGCATCGAGGTCGAGTTCGCCGACGCTGTCGTGGGGGCAGGTGACGGTCCACTTGTCTCCGCGCGCGTCAATGACTCCAGTGACAGAGCTGACCTCGTCGGAGAACTGGGGTGCGCACAATGCGACGATCTGGAATCCGGGGACGGCACAAGTCGCGAGGGCCGCGAGTTCGAGGGGAGTCTTCGCACGCTTCACAGATCCACGGTACATGTCGCCGCTGTGCAGGCACCTTCGGCGCGTCGCTTGTCACCCAAACTCGCGACGAATCGCGAAGAATCGCGTCGAATCCAGCCCCTCGGAGCCCCTGAATTCGCGTGTGGAAAGGGTTCTTCTTCGCCTCTGCTCTTCGAACAGCTTATCCACAGCCCGTGGACGAGCCTTGTCCTTCACTCCTTGCGCTGATAGTTTCCGAATAATGCCACATGTTGCGGGCACGCTTTTTCGCGCGCGGAGCATGTTCTGGACGTCTGTGGACACAGCGCAGTGGAGTTGAGGAATGGCTGAAGCTCAGGTTGAAGACCACGTTGAATGGATCCGTGAGCGTCTTGCCCTGCGCGGCGTGGATCCGGCGAGCTCCTCGCAGGAGATCATCGCCCTCGTCGATGAAGCAATCGACCTGCTCTCCCCACCAATGGCGCCCGCGGCCCGCGAAGAGTTCAGCGCAGAACTCATGGCACAGGTCGCAGGACTCGGACCCCTACAGCCCCTCATTGATGACCCGGAGGTGGAAGAACTGTGGATCAATTCCCCCTCCAAAGTATTCGTCGCGAAGAACGGAGTGGCGGAGCTGACGACGGTGATCCTCACAGATCAGCAGGTGCGCGACCTCGTGGAGAGAATGCTGCACCATTCGGGCAGGCGCCTCGATCTGTCTTCCCCCTTTGTTGATGCGATGCTCAAAGGCGGCGAGCGCCTCCACGTCGTCATCCCGCCGGTCGCGGGCCGCCACTGGTCGGTGAACATCCGCAAGCACGTACAAAAGGCCCGCAGCCTCAAAGACCTCGTCAATGCTGGGATGCTGAACGCCGAAATGGCGGATTTCCTCACCTGCGCAGTCGGTGCGGGCCTTTCGATCCTCGTTTCTGGCGCCACCCAGGCGGGCAAGACGACGCTCCTTCGCGCCCTCGCAGGCGAATTGCCGAGGACGAGGCGCGTGATCTCTTGCGAAGAGGTCTTCGAACTGGGATTGAAGAACCGGGACGGGGTCGCATTGCAGACCCGGCCGGGCAATATCGAGGGACGCGGCGAAGTGACCTTGAGGGACCTGGTCCGTGAAACCCTGAGGATGCGTCCCGAGTGTCTGATCGTCGGCGAGGTCCGGGGCCCGGAGGCCCTTGATCTTCTCCTCGCCCTTAACGCCGGAGTGCCGGGAATGGCGACCGTTCATGCGAACTCGGCACGCGAAGCATTGGGCAAACTCACGATGCTGCCCCTCCTTGCGGGCGAGAATGTCACGACCGACTTCGTTGTCCCAACCCTTGCTTCCAGTGTTGATCTTGTGTGCCATGTGGAGCGCGATGCGGATGGGCGACGCCGTGTCGGTGAAATCCTCCATCTTCCCGGACGCGTCGAGGGCGATCGCATTGAGGTCTCCCCCCTGTGGAGCACATCGCGAGGCCGGATCGTGCGCGGCGCGGGAGTGGCTGAACTGGCCGGCCGATTCGCCATGGCCGGATTCCCCGTCCCCTCAATCCCTTATGCCGGGCAAGCGCTTGCCGATCGAGGAGTTTTCTGATGGGCGCGGTGCTTGTGGGACTCCTCATGGGAGTCGGATGGGTCCTCGTCATGTCCGCATTCACAGGCTCGCCGAAGTTCACATGGCGCAAGCCCCGCTGGTATCTCGCCTGGGCGGATCAGGTGACACGAGCCAGAGTCAAAGGGCTCAGCGTCCCCCGAGTGATCGCGCTCTCCATCGCGACAATGCTTGTCGTCTTCGTGGGTGTTTTCGCGTGGACGCAGGTCCTTGCCGTCTCCCTCATTGTCGCTCTCATCACCGTCCCACTCCCGCAGATGATGATCGCCGCCCGTTCGCGGGCGAGGGCGAAGCGAGCGCGCGAAGCCTGGCCCGAGGTCGTCGACTCCTTGGTATCGGGAGTGCGCGCCGGAGCGGGTCTTCCTGAACTGCTCTCCGACTTGGGGGAGTCCGGCCCGCTCGAATTGCGTCCCGCTTTCGCTGCTTTCGGAGCCGACTATCGGGCGGAGGGGCGTTTCGATGTGGCCCTCACCCGTTTGAAGGCAAGGCTCGCCGACCCCGTTGCCGACCGGATCGTTGAAGCTCTTCGCCTGGCCCGCGAGGTCGGAGGCGCCGATTTGTCTGTCCTTTTACGCGAGCTCGGTGTTCTTTTACGTGAAGACCTCAGGGTCCGAGGCGAACTCGAAGCCCGACAATCCTGGACAGTGAACGCTGCGCGCCTCGCGGTTGTCGCCCCCTGGCTTGTCCTCATGTTGATCTCCGCTCAACCCCAGGCTGCGAAGACGTGGAACTCTCCGGGAGGTGTCCTCGTCCTCGTGTCCGGCGCGGCCGTGAGCATCATCGCGTACCTGGCGATGCAGTACGTGGCTCGCCTTTCCGCAGATCCGAGGACGATGCGATGATCCCCGAGTTGGAATATGCGGCGCCCGCGGGCGTGGGGATCCTTCTGTCTGTGGGAATCCTCCTGATCCGTTCAGCCCGCGTTTCGAAAAGGCAGCTTTTCGCTCAGAGGGTGAGAGCCGGTCGCCCCGCTGCGGCTCAAGGGGCACTGAGTTTTACTCAGAGCTCTTTTGTCACCTCCCTCCTCGAAGCGATCGGCTCAACATCGACATCGGTGCGCCGACGTCTGATCCTTCTGGGAAAAGAAGCGGATCTGCCTGCCTTTAGACTCCACCAGGTGATCGCCGCGATCACGGGGATGATCCTCTGCCTCGCAATCGGAACGCCCCTCGCCATGTCGAAGGGCAAAGGCGGACTCGTCCTCGTCCTCATCCTCATTGCCTTCGGCGCCCTTGTCGGGGCGGCGGGCTGGGATCAGCGACTTGGCGTGAAGGCGCGCGCCCGACAAAGACGCATCGACGCTCAAGTGCCCGACGCTTCGGAACTTCTCGCACTCGCGGTCGGGGCGGGCGAGTCCATTCCCGCCGCGCTTGAAAGGATCGCCCGGATTTCACGCAGCGACTTGTCTGAGGAGATCGAAAGAACAACTTCGCAGATCAGGCTGGGAACACCCTCGTCGAGGGCACTGCTCGAATTGGCGGAACGAAACGACTCTGCGCCCTTGGACCGCCTGTGTCACACCCTCGTCACCGCAATCGAACGCGGTTCTCCTTTGGCGAGGGTTTTGCACGATCAGGCGAAGGATATTCGCGAGGCCGCTCGCCAAAGCCTCATGGAAGAGGGTGGGAAACGTGAGATCGCGATGCTCGTGCCCGTCGTGTTCTTGATCTTGCCGGTCACGATTGTTTTCGCCCTCTACCCGGGGCTCATGGCCCTGAGTCTGACGCCATGAGGGCTCGCTGGCCGGGACTCACCGGCTTGCCCCATTCCTCAACATTCCCGACACCTGCATGTCCATCACGAAGGAGATCACACATGGATCAACTGAGAATCACGATGCTCGCCTGGCTTGCGAGCGCGAAGGACGCTTTGCGCCCAAGAGGAGACGCGGAGCGCGGCGACGTGCCCGGCTGGGTGCTCATCACCTTGATGACAGCGGCCCTTGTTGTCCTGATCTGGGGGGTTGCCTCCCAAAGGCTCGTGGAGATTTTCAACCATGCGATGGATTCCCTCTCTTCGATCTGACACGAGAGGGCTCGAGAACGAAGAGGGATCCGAGGTTGTTTCCTATGTCCTCGTTCAGGGGCTCGTCCTCTTCCTCGTCCTCGCTCTCTTGCAATTCGCCTTCGCCCTGCACACGAGGAACATGGTGATTGCGGCCGCGAGCGAGGGCGCGAGGCGCGGTGCTCTTCTCGAAGCGCAGGACGCTGAGGCCGTGGAACGGACCGAAGCCCTCCTCGATGGGCTTGTGGGTGCCCGCCACTACGAGGTTTCGACTTCGCGTGAAGCCCTCGGAGGTAGGAGCGTCCTGGTGGTCACGGTGAAGGCGGATCTTCCACTGCTGGTGAACCTCGGCCCCTCCTGGTTGCGTGCTTCGGGTTCAGCGCTGGTCGAGGAGGAGTGATGCTTCGGTTTTTCTCACAGGTGAAGCGCTCGGCTAGGGCCCTTGTACGCGAGGAGTCGGGCGAAGCCGTGGTGGAGTTCATCGGTTTGAGCGTCATCCTCCTCGTTCCCTTGATCTATGCGATCCTCGCCCTCGCCCAGGTGCAGGCGGGTCTTTTCGCGGCCGAGGGCGGGGCCCGCGAGGCCGCTCGCGTCCTCGCGGATCACCCGGAGGACCAGGCGACGGCGCTGGCGCAAGTCGAATTGGCTTTCGCCGACTTTCATGTGCCCTCTACGCCCTCGACCGAAATCGGATGCAGGCAGTGTTCTGGCGAGCTCAGGGATGTGTCGGTGACGGTCTCGACTTCGATTCCTCTTCCTCTCCTTCCCGCTTGGCTCGGTGAGCGAGTCTGCATGCCCATATCGGTCACTGCGGTGTCCCTCGTGGATGGGGTGAGACTCGATGGGTGAATCGCGCTGTTCTCTTTTCCAGGAAGGAGGAGAATCCTTGTGCGCAGGACGATCCTCGGATCGTGAAGAGGGCCGCATTGGCTTGCTCATGGGGGCGAGCCTGTTCTTCGTCGCCGTTTTCGTGTTCATCTCCTCAGCGATCACTGCGGTTTCGATTGAGGACCGTCGCCTCTTGGCGTGCGCGGATCGTGTCGCGGCGGCGACTGCAGGGATTGTGGACTCTCGGAGCTACTTCAATCAGGAGGGCGCGCTCTCTTTGAATGTGTCGGAGAAGGAGTCATGGAATGTCGCCCAGGAGGCCTTGTCTTCCCTGGGGGCATCCACTTGTGATGTCGGGGATGGTGTTGAGCTTCTCGATCTTGAACGCGAGGGGGATAGTGTGCGTGTTCAGCTCACAACGAGGGCGCGCCTGCCCATTGTTCCTCAGGTGATCGCTGGTTCTGTGGGGCCGGTGCTCGCTCAGTGGTCGAATGCCAGGGTGGGGGCGGCTCAGTGATGAGGATGCACGTCTCTTGACTCGTCTTTACTTTGAATGCAAAAGGAGTGGCGAAAGTAAAACGCACGTGGTGGAAAGGTAAAACTTGGGGCTTTGGGGGTCAAATTTCTCACAAGTTGGGTCAATATGCGGGATGGGGCTCAAAGAAGTGGATCGCTCCTGACAATATTCAAGGCATGAGCAACCTTGATGTGAATCGTCTGTCCGACACTCTTCGCCCTGTGTACCAGGCCGTGCTCGATCACAACCCCGGGCAAAATGAGTTCCACCAGGCCGTCTACGAGGTTCTCCTCACGATCGCGCCTCTTGTTGAGAAGAAGCCCGAATACACGGATCTTGCGATTTTTGACCGTATCGTCGAACCCGAGCGCCAGATCATCTTCCGCGTCCCCTGGGCCGACGACGCCAAGCGCATCCACGTGAACCGAGGGTTTCGCGTCCAATTCAACTCGGCCATCGGCCCCTATAAGGGCGGATTGCGCTTCCACCCCTCGGTGAACCTGTCCATCATTAAGTTCCTCGGCTTCGAGCAGGTCTTCAAAAATGCTCTGACCGGTCTGCCCATCGGCGGCGGCAAGGGCGGCTCCGACTTCGACCCGAAAGGCAAGTCCGATGCGGAGATCATGCGCTTTTGCCAATCCTTCATGACTGAGCTTTCCCGCCATATCGGCCCCGACACCGACGTTCCCGCCGGTGACATTGGCGTGGGCGGGCGCGAGATCGGCTACCTCTTCGGCCAGTACAAGCGCCTCGCGAACCGTTTCGACGCGGGGGTCATCACCGGCAAGGGCCTCGACTGGGGCGGTTCCTTCGCCCGCACGGAAGCGACCGGCTACGGCCTCGTCTACTTCGCTGAGGAAATGCTCAAGACCCGCTCCACATCCTTCGACGGCAAGAAGGTCGTAGTCTCCGGTTCGGGCAATGTTGCGATTTATGCGAGTGAGAAGGCCCAGCAGCTCGGCGCCACCGTCCTCGCCGTGTCCGACTCCTCCGGCTACATCGTTGACGAGGCCGGCATCGACCTCGAACTCTTGAAGGAGATTAAGGAAGTGCGCCGAGGACGAGTCTCCGACTACGTCGAACAGCGCACAGATGCACGATTCATTTCCTCCGGCTCCATCTGGGATGTCCCCTGTGATATCGCCCTTCCCTGCGCCACTCAGAACGAGTTGCCCCTCGAAGGGGCGAAATCCCTGATCGCCAATGGCGTCACCCTTGTCGCAGAGGGTGCGAATATGCCGACGACCCCCGACGCGATCGAAGCCCTGCAGGCCGCGGGCGTTGCGTACGCTCCCGGCAAGGCCTCGAATGCGGGCGGTGTGGCAACCTCCGCCCTTGAAATGCAGCAGAACTCCGGGCGCACCCAATGGAGCTTCGACGAGACCGACTCCAAGCTGCACCAGATCATGGTGAACATTCACCACACCGCCATTGAAACCGCCGACGAGTACGGTGTTGAAGGCGATTATGTCGCCGCCGCGAACCTGGCCGGTTTCGTCAAGGTCGCGGACACGATGGTGAGTTACGGGCTCATCTGAGCATTTTCGGGCCGGCTCTCAGCCACGGGCACAGCCTCCTCGGTCAATCGACTAGGCTGTGCCCGTGGCCATTGAATTCCCAGAAGAGATCCAAGGACTGCGCCAGACGATGGACAATGTCCTCGCCGTCGTGCAGCCTGAACGCTTGCGCTCGCAGATCGCTGAGCTTGAGAAGAAGGCGACTGCTCCCGATCTGTGGGACGACCCTGCCGCCGCGCAGGAGGTGACATCCGCGCTGAGCCACCGCCAGTCCGAGCTCGACCGCGTGATCCGCATGTCTGAACGCATCGACGACCTCGAAGCGATGGTGGAAATGGCCGGGGAGGATCCCGAGGAGGCCGCAGAGATCCTCGCCGAGGCGGAGGCCGACCTTGAGACTCTCAAGGCTGATATCTCCGACCTTGAGATCCGCACTCTCCTCGACGGCGAATACGACGAGCGCAATGCCGTCATCACGATCCGCTCGGGCGCGGGCGGAGTCGACGCGGCGGACTTCGCTGAAATCCTTTTGCGCATGTATTTGCGCTGGGCGGAGCGCCACGGATATGCGACGAAGGTCATGGACACCTCCTACGCTGAAGAGGCCGGTTTGAAGTCCGCGACCTTCGAGGTGCAGGCTCCCTACGCTTATGGCACTCTCTCCGTCGAGGCGGGGACGCACCGCCTCGTGCGCATCAGTCCCTTCGACAATCAGGGGCGCCGCCAGACGTCTTTCGCCGCGGTCGAGGTTATTCCGCTCATCGAATCGACCGATCACATTGACATTCCTGACAGCGAGCTCAAGGTTGACGTGTTCCGCTCTTCGGGCCCGGGCGGCCAGTCCGTCAATACGACGGACTCGGCGGTGCGCATGACGCACATCCCGACCGGCATTGTCGTGTCGATGCAGGATGAGAAGTCGCAGATTCAGAACCGTGCTGCAGCCCTTCGAGTCCTCCAATCCCGGCTCTTGGTGCTGCGCCACGAAGAGGAGCAGGCGAAGAAGAAAGAACTCGCCGGAGATGTGAAGGCCTCCTGGGGTGATCAGATGCGCTCCTACGTGCTCCAGCCCTACACGATGGTGAAGGACTTGCGCACCCAGTTCGAATCTGGCAACCCGCAGTCGGTGTTCGACGGCGATATTGATGGCTTCATCAATGCGGGAATCCGCTGGCGCAAGAACCAGCAGAACGAGGCGCAGAACTAAAGCATCGAGCATCCGCCCTCGCCATCCGCATCTGCGGGTCGCGAGGGCCAAGCTGTATGTGAGGGCGGAGCTGTATGTGAAGGTGGAGGGGTATCTGAGGCTCCACCCGCTTCGCGCGGCGTGTCATGGGCCTCGCCGGGGATGGTCCTGCTTAGGCTGGCACAGACCATAAAACCGACTGGACGGCCTCATGATTCGATTCGACGACGTCACCATGGTGTACATGCCAGGTGCGAAACCCGCCCTCGATAGCGTCACCCTGGAAGTTGAACGCGAAGAGTTCGTGTTCCTCGTCGGCAAGTCCGGTTCGGGCAAGTCGACCTTCCTGCAGCTCGTGATGCGCGAGATCAAAGCAACATCCGGGAAAGTGTGGGTCCTCGGACAAGATGTTTCGAAGATCTCCAATTGGTCGGTTCCCAAACTGCGCCGTCAGATCGGCACAGTTTTCCAGGACTTCCGCCTCCTGCCCTCCAAGACGGTGTACGAGAATGTCGCTCTTGCGATGCAAGTGATCGGTAAGTCCAAACATCAGATCCGCTCGGCTGTTCCCGAGGCGCTGGAGCTCGTGGACCTGGCCGGCAAGGAGAAGCGCCTTCCGCATGAGCTCTCCGGCGGCGAAGAACAGCGTGTTGCGATCGCACGTGCAATGGTGAACCGCCCCGAGCTCCTCCTCGCGGACGAGCCCACCGGAAACCTCGATCCTGAGACCTCTTTGGGGATCATGCGACTCTTGGATCGGATCAACCGTCAGGGAACGACAGTCGTCATGGCGACGCATGATGCCGAGATCGTGAATCAGCTGCGCAAACGCGTCATCGAGTTGCATGGCGGCGAGGTTGTGCGCGACCAGTCGCGCGGCGTCTACGGGGCGGCGAGGTGAGCAGATGAAACTCCGATTCATTCTTTCTGAGGTCGGTAAGGGCCTTTCACGCAACCGGGCGATGTCCGTCGCCGTCATCCTCGTCACCTTCGTTTCCCTCCTTTTCGTGGGGGTCGCGGGTCTGTCTCAGATGCAGGTCATGCACATGAAGTCCGAGTGGTACGACAAGATCGAGGTCTCGATCTACATGTGCGCCATCAATGATGGCAATCCTTCCTGCAATGGTTCTGAGGCGAATACAGAGCAGATCTCCCAGGTGAGGGCCAAACTCAAATCGCCTGAAATGCAGCCCTATGTGAAAGAGGTCTACGAGGAGTCGAAGGAAGAGGCCTACGAGAACTTCAAAAGGCTCTACGGGGACTCGACGATCGGCCAGTGGACGAGTGCGGACATGATGCAGGTGTCCTTCCGCGTCAAGCTCGTCGACCCGGAGCAGTATTCGATCATCAAAGAGGAGTTCTCCGGAGTCGCGGGAGTATCCGAGGTCAAGGATCAGCGTGAAATCATTGAGCCCCTGTTCAAAGTGATCGACGCGGCCCGCCTGCTCGCCCTCGGCCTCGGCGCGGTGATGATCGTTGCGGCGATCCTCCTCATCTCCACGACGATCCGATTGTCGGCGATGAGTCGTGAGCAGGAAACGCAGATCATGCGCTATGTGGGTGCATCGAATCTGTTCATCCAAGCGCCCTTCATGATCGAGGGTGCGCTCGCCGCCGTTACCGGTGCCCTGCTCGCGGTCGCCTCCCTTTTCGCCTTTGTGGTGTTCCTGGTACAGGGCTGGTTGCAGCCTGCCTTCCAATGGACGCGTTTCATTGGCGTTCGTGAAGTGTGGATCATGACGCCTCTCCTCATTCTTGCCGCGGTCCTCTTGGCACTTATCGCCTCCGCGGTGTCCCTCGCGAAGTACACGAAGGTGTGACATGAAGTCGGTGAATCCTCGTTTTGTTCGGGCACAGCGCCTCGCCGTCGTTTCTTTGGCCCTCTTCGGCCTCGCCCTCACCCAGGCCGCCTCTCCCGCACTGGCCGAGGAGTCGCGCGAAGAGGTCGCCGAAGCCCAAGAACAGGCTGCAGCACGAGTGGATGCCCTGGAATCGGAGATCGAGGATATTGATGCGAATCTCGCACAGGTCTTCCTTGACCTCACCGCAGCGAATGAGAAGATCCCCGTGGCGCAGCAGGCCGTCGAAGAGGCCACAGCGCGAAGGGACACGGCGAATCGTGAGCATGAGATCGCCCTTGGACAGCTCACCGCAGCGAGGGGACAACAAGACGCCTTGAATGAGGAGGTCGCTCAGGCTCAAGCCCGTCAGCAGGACGCCAATGATGCAATCGGCGACCTGGCTCGACGCATGTATCAAAACGGATCAAGTTCAGCTGTGGTCCTCGCTTTGACGAAGTCCGGCACGGAAACGATCGACCAGCGAGCCTCCGCGGCCGATGCAATGGCGAGGACCCAGTCCCAGGCCTTGAATGCCGCAATCGATATCCAGACGACTCAGCGCACCCAGCTCGGACGCCAGCAGGCGATCACTGATCGTATTGCCGCTTTGGAGGACCAGGCAGCCAGGTCCCTCGATGATGCGAAGACTGCGGAAGCACAAGCGCAGGCGGGACTTGAAGAGCTTGCGAGGGCGAAGGCTGAGGCTCAGGTGAAACAGGCCGAGTGGGATTCGAAGAAGAGTGAGCTCGATGCTCAGCTCGCCCAGGCTCAGGCCGATTATGAGGAGCGCACCGCGCGCCTGCAACAGATTGACGCGGAGAACCGTTCGAACGGCCGCTACTACGTTTCCTCTGCGGGCTTTACGAATCCGGTGCTGCCCCAGTCGATGGTCATCACTTCGCCTTTCGGTTGGCGCTTCCACCCCGTCCTCGGCTATGAGAAGTACCATTCCGGAGTGGATCTGGCCGCGCAATGCGGTGAACCGGTGTTTGCTGCGGCTGATGGGGTTGTCTCGCATGTGGGCTCTGACTATTCGGCGGGCAACTACGTGGATGTCAGTCACGGGATCGTCGGAGGTAACTCTGTAATCTCGGAGTATTTGCACATGCAGGCGATCTACGTGTCTGCCGGCCAATCGGTTTCTGCGGGCACCATTCTCGGCGAGGTCGGGATGACTGGGTATGCGACGGGATGCCACCTGCATTTCGGTATTGTGCAAAACGGCGTGAATGTTGACCCGATGGGGTATCTGTGAGTCAGCGCTAAACTGGACGGCCTGATCGCTCTTATCGAGGGCTGATCGATCTGCTCTAGGACCGGGGGCATGTGCCGATCCTGGGTGCTGTGAAACGGAAAGTGAGAGGGGGCGCTGTGCCCAAGGAGTGGAAGAAGCAAAAGACGACCGAGGGCGAGCGCCGAAAGGCCGCCTCGGACCAGAAGAAGACCATCGCCCGAAATAAGAAGGCGCGTCACGACTATCTCATTGAGGAGACCTGGGAGGCGGGAATCGTCCTCACAGGCACCGAGGTGAAAGCACTGCGCATGGGCCGGGCTTCACTGGTTGATGCCTGGGTCGAGGCGAAGAATGGTGAAGCCTGGCTGTACGGGGCGAATATTCCCATGTATGCGCAAGGCTCGTGGACGAATCATGCTCCGACTCGTAAGCGCAAGCTGTTGCTCCACAAGTCTGAGATTCTTCGCATCGAGCAGAAGGTGAGCGCGAAGGGGTACACGGTTGTTCCGCTCGAGCTCTACTTCATCGGCGGACGCGCGAAGGTCGAGATTGCCTTGGCGAAGGGCAAACAGGAGTGGGATAAGCGCCAGGCCCTGCGCGAGAAGCAAGACAAGCGCGAGGCCGAACGCGCGATGCGCCGCTACACCAAGCGCCCCCAGCGCTGAGCTCGGTGGAGCTCAGGCATAGAGGACTCAGAACTTGGCGAAGCCTGAAGGGCCGGAATCGGAAGAACCCGATTCCGGCCCTCATGTTTGTCACTCAAAGGTCACTTCTTCATCGAATCCTTTGAGTCCTCAGACATGGAGCCGCCGTCTTTCATCTTGTCGCCATCCTTCATGCCGTCGCCGTCTTTCATCTTGTCGCCGTCCTTCATGGCGTCGCCATCTTTCATCTTGTCGCCGTCCTTCATGGCGTCGCCTGAGCCCGAGTCCTTCATCTGCTGATTCGTCGAAGCCGGGTCCTTCATGGCATCGCCATTGGAGGAATTCGAGCATGCGCTCAGACCGAGGGCTGCGATCGAGATGACGAGGGCGGAAGCTGCGAGCTTGGGGAGCATGGGGAAACCTTTCGATGATCAATGATTCTCAACAGCCTTCGAGCGGCTGCCACGAGAGATTCGGAGTCCACAGGGGCTCGGATTGCAACAAAGAGTATGAGGAAGACCACTTCTTGTGGGTGTGTTGAATCCCATCCGCCAGCGGCTCGGCCTCGAACCAGGGGTGTCGTCGAATGAAAGGTGGACTCGTGCTCAGTGTCGCCCTCATCGGATTGCTCGGCGGATTCATTACGGGAATCTCGCCGTGCATCCTCCCCGTGCTCCCCGTGATCTTCTTATCGGGAGGTGCCCAATCAGCGCGCCCCACGATCCAGATCGCAGGCCCTTTGGCTCCCAAATCTGAACCCCAAAGTGAAGCTTCGAAATGGCGCCCTTACTTGGTGGTCGCGGGACTTGTCGTCTCCTTCACCTTCTTCACTCTTCTTGGATCCGCGCTGCTTTCGCTCCTGCATTTACCGCAGAGCTTCATTCAGTGGACGGGCGTTGTTCTCCTCACTGTGATCGGCATCGGCATGCTGGTCCCACGGGTCATGGAGGTTTTGGAAAAGCCCTTCCTGCGCTTCGGTCGTTCGACAGGACAGAAGAAGCCCTCGAACGGCCTTTTGCTGGGAATCGTCCTCGGCGCGGCCTACGTTCCCTGTGCTGGCCCGGTTCTCGCGGCCGTTTCCGTTGCAGGCACCACTGGAAGGATCGGGCCTGAGACTCTCGTCCTCGCTTTCTCCTTTGCCCTTGGCACCGCGATCCCCTTGCTTTTCTTCGCTCTCGCGGGTCGTCGTCTCACTGAAAGGATCGCAGCTTTCCGCTCCCATCAGCGCCAGATCCGCTCCATCGCAGGCATTGCAATGATCGCGCTGGCTCTCGGCATCGTGACGGGGGCTCCCGCTGCAATCCAACGAGCCCTGCCCGACTACTCTTCGAGCCTCCAGCAACGCACCGACGAAGCTCTCAACGGTTCTTCATCTCGCTGCGTTCCCGGTGCCGAAGGATTGGCGGATTGTGGTCCTCTTCCCAAAGTCGAGGGGATCAAAGGGTGGATCAACACTCCCGATGCTGGGGCGATTGCTCAAGAGGAGATCACTCGGGGAGTGACCCTGATCGACTTTTGGGCGTACTCGTGCATCAACTGTCAACGCTCAGTGCCCGGCATTGAGAAGCTTTACCAGACCTACAAGGATTCCGGTCTGCAGGTCATCGGCGTACACGCCCCCGAATACGCCTTCGAGAAAGTTGCTGAGAATGTTGAAGCAGGAACGAAGAAGCTGGGCATCACTTACCCGGTCGCCCTCGACTCGGATCTGGTGACCTGGACGAACTTCGATAATCACTACTGGCCTGCCCATTACTTGTCGGACGCTTCAGGCACAGTGAGAGCGATCCGTTTCGGCGAAGGAGGGGAGGGTGCAACAGAGAATCAGATCCGAACTCTCCTCAAGGAGGCGGACCCGGATGTGAATCTTCCCGCTCCGGTATTCGCCAAGAATGAGCCGGAAACGAATCTTGCGAATGACCGTACACCTGAAACCTACCTCGGTGCGCTGCGTGCCGAGCGCCACCAGGGAACTCCCTCCGCGAGGGGGCGCCTCCTTGCAGGTGAAGGCGAGTACGCCTTCCCGGACAAACTCGCCACCCACTTCTTCGCCCTTGAAGGCAAATGGAATGTTTCAGGGGAGTCGATCACGCCTTCCGAGGAGGGGGAGGGAGGCAAACTCCGTCTCCATTACAAAGGGAAACGCGTTGACTTGGTGATTTCCGGAAGCGGGGTTCTCACCTGGACACTCGACGGCGAACGCAAGAGCCTCGAGATCGAGGGCGCCCCGAATTCGATGACCCTCGTTGATATGCCCGAGTCGGGCGAGGGGATCCTCGAACTCGAGGTGCCTGCGGGCTTGGCGCTCTACTCCTTCACCTTCGGGTGAAGAAGGAGAAAAATCTCCTCGTCTGTGTGCACGGGGGCGCGCCGCTTAAGATTGGCGCGTGAAGAACCCGGAAACGACGGACGAGGAGCTTCTCGCACTCATCAAGACAGGGGACCGCGATGCATTCGAAGTCCTCTACGGACGATGGGTTTCGCGTCTCCTGGCGCTCGCCGTGTCAATCCTCGTGGATCGAGCACAGGCCGAGGAGATCCTCCAAGAGACACTCCTGGAAGTATGGCGCACAGCGGGCGCATTCGACCCTTCAAAGGGGAGTGCGAGGGCGTGGCTCGTCACCATGACGAGGCGCCGGGCGATCGACAGGGTCCGCAGCTCAGAGGCCGCCCGCAGGCGCGAGGAGCGCAGACCTGATGAGGATCTGCCCTTCGATGTGACTGCAGAAGCCGTCGAGGCGTCCATCGTGGCGAAGGAGGTTCGAGATGCTCTCGAAGCCCTTGGAGAGCCGCACAAGACCACAATCGAGCTCGCCTACTTCACGGGGCTCACGCATCGACAGATCGCCGAACAGATGAATACTCCGCTCGGTACTGTGAAAACACGAATCCGCGACGGCGTCGCACGACTGGGAATGATCATGGGAGGTGGGCGATGAACGCCAATCGTCATGAACCCGTCGACCCCGATGAGGTCGAGGGCTTCGAGTGTGAGGCCGTTGACATGGAGCTCGCCGGTATTCTCGGCTCTTCACTCGCCCCGCTTGAGCCTTCTGCCGGGTTCAAAGAGGCCCTCTTCGCGAGGCTCGACGAAGTCGAACAAATCCCAGAAAAGGCTCTGGCCCCGGTGTCATCGGATATACGCTCCTCGTCCTCGTCCTCGTCCTCGTCAACGGGGGGAATGGCTTGGGGTGAACAGGAGCCTCTCGCTCAAGTCCTTCCTCTCCGCCATAGGCTTCGCCCCTGGCTTTTGCGGAGCACTGCAGCCGCCGCACTGCTCGTCGTAGGGATCGGGATCGGGCGGGCGAGCGCGATCACTGACATGTCTCAGGAGCACTCTTATGCAATGCTCAACCAGAGTCAGGACGTTGAGCGCTCCACTGACACAATGCCCGATGGGCACATCGCAACCCTCACCTGGTCGAGCGAGATGGGCAAGGCCGCTGTCACCTTGCCTTCCCAGATGAGCGAGGGCATGACGGAGCCGAGTTCGACGAAGGTTTTGCAGGTCTGGGTCCGCGACGCGCGGGGAGTGCGTTCGGCGGGCGTGTATTCGCCGAGCAGGGGGATGAACTTCGCGTTCATTGATCTGATGCCCGAGGACGGCGACGAGATCTTTGTGACGATCGAACCCGCTGGCGGTTCTCAGGCGCCGAGCGGAGAAGCTCTTGTCGCAATGCGCGTGGGCGCCTCCTCCTTCGCGGGCGACGAGGGCGGGGCGCAAGACAGGGACGGGGCAGAAGAGGGGGACATAAGCGGAACTATCGAAGGAGCTCAGACGGGGACGAGGGCGCCCCTGGACTCCTAGAGCCGAGGCGCTGAATGTCTTCAAACCTCGCATCCTTTCCCGCTCATTGTTTAGCTCTTGATTTTTCCTGACACTGGGGGATACGCTGTAACGTCCGATCGTTTCGATGGTCGGTGAGTTGATGAACTCAATAGGGGATGATCGGTTTCGACGGCGGTCGTCGATCGAGGGGAAGCGGGCCGAGAACGCGCGCTCAACTCGTTAACGCTGCGTGCGAACCAATA
>ERZ772764.214-NODE-214-length-42694-cov-10.677924_pt1 | contig 42694 bp, 49 predicted proteins | sample MGYA00512163_ERZ772764 | MGnify/ENA primary metagenome ERZ772764 (study PRJEB29015, sample SAMEA2737903) | human oral metagenome | biome: human oral; feature: human-associated habitat; material: dental | place: China | collected 2094 ... | reverse complement strand
TTTTCCTCCTTATTTTTTATGGTATAATGAATCTATTATAAATGTTTAAATAAACTTAAAAGGCTATGTTCTCCCCTCAGACTATTTAAAAACTTAGCCTTTTTTGCTTTATTGATCTTTTTCTATTTCTTTTCTCTTTTCATTGGAATTTCTTAGTATATTTTCCATTCTCTTAGCATCTTCACTTATATATTCTATTTCCTTTAAATCTATTTTTTTATTATCCTTAAAAGAAAAAATAGGAATACAATAAACTAAGTTATTCTCATCATAAACAGTTACATATAGTAAACCTTCACTTTCAAAATCTGTAAAAGGTTGTCCTTTTTCTTTTGCTGCTCTACTAAATTTATCTACAAGTTGTTTTGCTTCTCCAGTAAGTCCTCCAACTATTTTACTTTTTTTAATTTCTACTTCATTAAATTCTAAATATTCATCTGTTTTCATTTTATCTCCCCTCTAATTTTCTAGTAAGTATACTTTACAGCTTTTTTAATTTTTTAAATTTTTTAAAAAATTTAAACTAAACATTTCCAAAATAGATGAAGCTCCAGTAACTTCTTTTAAAAAAGAAAATATAACAACTACTAAAATTAGTAAAACATTGATGTTGCTCATTTGCAATATCTTCATACTTTTTTATTATTTCTTTTATTTCTCTGCTTAATTTTCCTTCAAATTTATTTTTTTTCATAATCTACTACCTCTCTTATATTTTAATTGTTTTTAAGAAATTAATAGCATCCTCAATTGTTAATGCATATATAAATTCTTTCTCTTGTTTTGTTAATAACTTCATTTTTCTTGTAAATTCTTGAAAACTCATATATTTTCCTCCTTGACTTGACATATCCAAAAACAAGAAGTAAAATAAAATTGTCAGGTTTTATTTATCTTGTTTTGGATATTTAAAATTTTTGGAAAAGAGATATTTTTTAATGTCTCTTTTTCTTTTTTATTTTTGTTCTTTTAAAAGTTCCTCTATTTGATGAACTAAGTTATCTATTTGCTTTTGTTTTTCACTATCTAATTTTTCTATATTTTTTAGAGGAAGTTTTTTAATCCTATCTTTTATTTCTATATTTCTTTTATCTGTCTTATCTTCAATCTCTAAGACAATATCTTTTTTTAAGAAATCTTCAATATTGTTAAATTCCTTCATTTCTTCAAGATAATTTATAATTTCTTCTTTATTCTCAGCTTTTGATATTTCGTCTATTATTCTTTGAGAAGTTATTCCTATAAAATATTTTGCTTTACTTGATATTAAAGAATTATAAATCTCAGCCCTTCTTTTATATCTTAAAGCTGTCATTCTATTGAAACCATTGCTTTCAAGCCATTTTATATATGTTGCATCTGCATTCTCAAGATTTGATAAATAATTCTGTACTTCTATAAAAATTGTTCCTAAAAGAATATTTGTTCCAGCTGCTAAATTTAATATTTTAAATGAATTATCATTTAAAAAATCATCAACTTCAGGATCATTAGTAAAATTTATATATGTATAATTATCTATATCAAATATTGGCTTTTCAACTATTTGATTTTTTTCATTATTATTCTTTTTCTTAATTTCTTTTAACTCATTTTTTAGCTCACTTAGATCTATACCTACCTTCATAATCCTCCTTAATAAATTTTCTTTAAGATTTCTTTAAATATTTCCTGTGTTTCAATAACTTTTTTTGAATTTACTTCCCAAATTGTTTCTCCTCTTTCGACTAGTTCAGCTATATAACTTAAGCATTTTACTGGCTCAGGCATAAAAACTCCGCTATTATCACACAATTCTTTCATTTCCCTATAATAAGTCTTATTTATTCTTGTATTTGTGTATTTATTAAATACTATTGCAGCTATTTTTTCACGATTTTGTTTTATTATATTTACAATACCATTTACTGCCAATTTATCTCCAATTGCTGGAACAATTATTTTATCAGAATTCTTCAAAAATACTTCATCTAACTCTAATGAGGGAGTACTATCAATTAAAATATAATCATACTTATTTCTAAGAGATTTTAAAAAGTTTGGAATTTTTTTTAATATCTCATCTGTAAAATTTTTTCCTAATTCTAAAGGAATAAAGTCTAATTTTTTTCTAAGTTCAATAGTATTTAATTTTGAATTAAGAATAGAGTCAATTAAACCTTTATTTCCAATTTCATTTTTTTCTTTTGTAAAAATGTCATAAATTGAATTTTGACTATCTGTCGATAATATTAATACCTTATTTTCAGTAATAGCTAATAAATGTCCTAATGTTGCAGTAATAAAACTTTTTCCCAAGCCACCTTTTTGTACTTTTACTTGAATAATTTTTCCCATAGTATACCTCCTATTTTTTAACCTTTTATAACGGTTATCCTTAATTTATTATAACCGTTTATAACGGTTATGTCAAGAAATTTAATTATTTTTTTAATATTATTTTTAATTATTTTTTTAGCTAGTTTTTTAATTAAATTTAGAGTATAATAATTACTAAATGATTATTAACAAGAGGTGATAGAATGAATGAATCTAATTTACCTAATGAACAAATTCTATTTATAAAAAAAATAAAAAAATTACGTGAATTGAATACTTGGACCATTAAAAAGCTTGCTAAAATATCAGGAGTTTCTAGTGGTTATATTTCTGATATTGAAGCTGGACTAAATAAATCTATTGGTAAAAATATTTTTTCTAAATTATATTTTGCTTTTAAAAAGAATTCTGAATTTTTTTCTAAAGAAGATGAATTAGATTTTATTTTATGCTATGCAAGATTGACACTTGCCCCTTCAGCATTTGAATTTATAGAAAAACTTATAAAGGGATAATATGTGAAAGGCAGCCAAATTTATTGGCCGCCTTTTATAAATTTATTTTTTTTAAGTTTTTCAAATAGCTCTTTCCCAATTTTCTTATAGTATTCTTTTGTTTTTTCATCTTTTGGAAATGTAGATAAAAATCCTAAAATTACTTCATTGTTTTCTTTTTCTATACCTAGCATTTCAAGTAAAGCACCTTTTACAATAAGATTATGAGCTCTTTCTTTTCTTTTATCTAAATTAATTTTAGATCCATTTCTTTTAATTTTTTTTTCCAGGAAATTTATTTTAGTTTTTGCAATTGATATTTTTTTCTCTATTTCAAAAATAGTTGACATAACCTATATTTCTCCTTCTTCTGCATTTTCAAAAGTAATTTCAGAAAATATTCCATCAACCGCTTTTTCAAATTCAACTTCATTATAACGAACTTTCTTTCCAAATTTTTTATTATATGTATCTAAAATTTTATCAACATAATTTTGTGTTTCCTTAAATGGAGGAATCCCATTATATTTTGAAACATTTCCTATTCCAGCATTATAAGCAGCTAGTGCTAGAGGAAGATCATTTTTAGTTTTTATAAGACATTGTTTAAAATATTTTACTCCACCTCTTATATTATCATAAATATCATAAATATCATCTACTCCCATATTATCAGCTGTTCCTGGCATAAGTTGCATAAACCCTATTGCTCCTGCTGGACTCTTGGCAAATTGATCATAAGCACTTTCATGCTTTATGATTGTTGCAATTAATTGTGGATCAACATCAAATTCTTTAGATGATTTTATAATTGCATTATAAATATCCTCTATATCTTCTGAATTAACTGGCTGTGAATTTATAAATTGATAAACTTTAGATTCTACTTCTGAATTTTTTTCCTTTGCTAAACATAATATACTTGAAAAGATAAATATAACAACTAATAAAATTTTTTTCATTTTCCCCTCTCCTTTATCTACTAAAATCCATTTCTTTTTTCATTTGTTTTTCCCATTTATCATCATCATGAATATTTATATTTCCTGTATAAAGAACTTTTCCTAACTCAGCTTTTACAAATCCTGGTGTGAAATTTTTTAATGAATTTAAACTTCCTCTAAAAGCTGATTTCTTTTCTTTTAATGCCTCATTTCTAGCTATTTTATCTTTTACATTTGAAATTGATTTCTGAATTTTATAAATAGCTGATTTATATTTCTTAAAATATGCTCCTCTTACTGCAATATATGTTTTCTTATTTAACAAAGATAAAAGATTTTTTCTTTCTGTTTCTAAAGAATTCATTTCATTTTTTATATCAGATAATACTTTAGTACCAGTTGCAGTTTTTTCTAAAATAACTAAATCTTCATATTTTTTTACTAATTCTTCATATTTTCCATTTGTCATTTTATTCAAAGACATCATTTCAAGAGAAGAATCACTCATACTATTCTTTAATTGTTTTTCTTGAATTTCTAATTTATTTAATTTTGTTTTTAAAGATTTATTTTCTATATCAATTCTATTTTTTGCATATTTTTCTTTAAATTCTTTTTCTTTTTCATCAGAAATAGTTAAAATATTATTTTTTAAGAATGAAACTTTCATATTTTTCTTTTCTATTTCATTCTTTAATTGAATATAATTTTCAATATATTTATTTTTGATACTGTATTTTCTTCTAATAAATTTATTTTTACCATCACCTCTTTTGTATTTTGATTCTATATTATTTAATTTACTTCTTAATATTTTTAAATCATTATGTAAATTTAAACCTTGCTCAGTTGAAATATTCAATTCACTATCTAAAATATTATTAATATTTTCTATTTCTTTTTTAATTTTTCCATATTCACCTTTAGATAATGAATTATATGTATAGAAATCTAATTGTTTATCAGATAAATCATTCTCAATATTATTTAATTTTTTTTGTAAATCATTAATTTCTTTCTCAGTATCTTTTAATGTTATAAAGTTTATTTCCCAATTTTTATATTGATATTCATTATATGATTTTATATTTTCAGAAGTTTCTCCAATCAGTGAAATGTTATCATCAAGTTTTACTTGTAAAATTTCTTCACTAAGAGTTAATTTATTGATATTTTCTTTTATATTATTTTTTATATCTAAAATTTTAGCTTCTAATTTATCAGAAGATATTTTTTCTTCAAGACTTTCTAATTTATTTTCTAACTTTTCAATATTTTCAAAATCAATTGTTTCTTTTGCTTCTTTTTGAAGTAGGTCTATTTTTAATTCAAGTTCTTTATAAGTTTTATCTATTTCTCTTATAGCTTCTTTTCTTAATATTTCTTTATTATTTAATTTATCTTCTAAAATATTTTTTTCTATACTAATTATAAATAAATCTTCCATCGAAACAAAAATATCTCCAAAAAGACTATCTCCTCTTTGAAGTTCATCAATTTTTTCATTATTTATTTTTTCAAGTTCTTCTAATTCTTTCTTTTCAATCTCTAATGAATATACTAATTCTTTTAAAGATTTATATTCATTAATATCATTAAATAATTCTATTTTTTCTTTTTCTTTTTCAGTTAGATTATTTTTATTTTTTTTTAGAATATATCCATCTATATTTACTGGAGGTCTATCTAACATTTCAGCTTTTTCAAAATCATTATTTTTTAATGCTTCTTCTCTTTGAATTTCTAAACTTTTAGAAGAAACTTTTTTATTTATATTATTTTTTTCAAAATATTTATTGATAGTATTCTCCCAATTTTCTCTAAAATTAATTAAAGTTTGTTTTTTTCCCCAATATTCATTATCAGTTAATGCTCCACCTTTTTCAGGAGAATTAGAATTATATCTTTTAAAAAATTGTTCAGGAGGTCTCTTTATACCATCTTCTAATCTTTTACAAATCATTATATGTGCATGTGTATTTTGAATTCCTTTTTCATTAGATTCTTTATCGTGAATAACAACACTATAATAATAATTATCTCCTATATTTTTTTTAATAAATTCATTTAACATTTTTTTATTTTCTTCAAGAGATAATTCTTCTTGTAAAGATAATTCTATTTTTTTATATGAGGAGTTTGCCCTGTCTTCTTGAGAATATTTTTCCCAAAAATCATAAGCAGACTTAGCCCATTCAGGAATATTATGAAATGATTCAACAATTTCATTTTCTTTATATGAATACTTTCCCATACCCATATTATATGAGAAATTTGCAACAGCCCCCCAAGCTTTTCCATTTTTCATACATAATCTATAATGAGCCATATAAACCTCCTTTTTATTTTCAACCTTTGATAGCGGTTAATATATTATATGTAATTTTTATTCATATTTCAAGTTATTTTTCTTTTTTTTAGGAATCTTTTTTCTAACAATTCTTTACTATGCTTGACATGCTCTTATTCGCTTTTGCGAATAAATCGGAGCTTGTCAATAGCATATTGCACGCTTACGAGTTTCTACCTTCGGTAGTAAACTCTGCGTGCCAGCCAGTTCCTACTGGACACCCTTTATGTAAAAATACATTAAGTATTTTTACTTACTCCTACGGAGTGTGCTTTGCACTTTCGCTATTCAAGAATAGCGACCAAACTTTCCCTTTGGAATCCCTTGTTCTAAAATTTAAGAATTTCATTTTAAATTTTATGCTTGAGCTTTCATTAAAAATTTTTCTATAAAAAAATTCTAAATAAAAGCCCTTAATAAAAAATGACATAACTTTTTAGCTATGCCATCCAATAATATATTTTAATAAAATTTAAGTTACTCTCTTTCACCTATACAACTTAAGTAAGAATCTACTAAAAGATTATTACTAGATTCTTTATATTCTAGTTTAAATTCTTCTGAGAAAGATAAAAATCCTAATAAATTAATAGTTATTCCATCACATTTTGTGTTTAAAGATTCATTGATCTTTTCAAAAGGTATAGGAGAAATATTTCCTATAATTTTGTTTTGACTTAAAAATCTAATTGATTTAGGGTATTTAATTTCTTCTGATATAAATTCTATTTCAATACCATCAATTTCATCATCTTGAGATAATGAATATTGCATTTTTAATACTTCTTTATCTTCTCTATCCATAATTATCTTAATATTAAAATATTCATAATATCTAGATCTAGGATCCATTTCTAAAATAAATTTATATTTTCCTATATTATTTTCTACCTGATAACAATTATTAGAATAACTTACAGTTATTTTACCACTTGTATCATCTTTATCATTAAAATTATAAGTGTATTCATATTTTAAATCATTCAAATATTGTTCTAAACTTAATTTTATTGGTTCCACTTTTTTTTCATTTAAATTTTTTAATTTTTCAAGAAATGAATAAATTTTTTTATTCCAACACATCTATAACTTCCTCCTTATATTTATTTAAAATTAAAAACTAAATTACATCTTTATTATATAACATTTTTATTTATTTTGTAATCCTTTTTTATTATTTTAAATTATCAATATAATTTTCTAGTTCTTATTTCATAGTATATCTTTTTCAGTTCCTAACTTCTCTTTATATGGAACAAATATAATAGTTGTATATAATATTAATAATATTTTTTCATTAGAATCCTCCATTCCCCCTTAAAAAGAAAAAGATTTTTTAATTGTATATAAACTTGTTTTTTTTATTCCAGTATTTTTTATACAATCAGATATTTTTATACTTCCATCTATCCAAGCCTTTATATATCTTTTTTGTTCTGTTGTTAAATTTTCAATTTTATTTGGACGACCTAGTACTTTATTTTTTTTCTTAGATATTTTTCTTCCTTTACTATCTACTTCTAATTGTTCATAAGCTTCTCTTTGTCTTATTAAAAGTTTCTCTCTTTCTTTCTCAGCTAAATAACCAAAAAGATGTAATACTAATGGTTGTATCAATTCTATTTCAACTTGTGATTTTCCTTTTGTTGATAAAAGTGGATTTTCTAAAAATTCAAGATAACATCCTTTATTTTTTATTAATTCAAAATTTTCTTTAATTTCATTGTTATTTCTTCCCATTCTATCTAATTCTTTGATAACAATAACATCTCCTACAATCAATTTTGCCATTAATTTTTGCCAGGCATTTCTATTAAAATCTTTTCCTGATTCTTTATCAATAAAAATATTTTCAGTTGCTACTCCCTCATTTTTGAGTGCAGCAATTTGCCTTTCTTCATTTTGAGTCTTGGAACTAACTCTTACATATCCATAAATCATTTTAGCCTCTTCCAAATCCCTTTGATTTATCTTTCTCTACTTTTTTGCTCCATAGATTTTCTTTTTCTTTATTATAAAATAATTCTAATCTTTCTTTTTCTTTCTTCTCTAGTATTACTCCCCATTTTACAAATTCTTTAAGATTTTCAGAAGTCAAAAAATTTATATATTTACCTTTTTCTTCTTTTGGAATTACAATAGGAGCCAAGTTTTCCTTTAAGCAACTATGAATAATTAATAATCTTCCAGTTCTTCCATTTCCATCTCCAAATGGATGAATTTTTTCAAATTTTATATGTTGATCTAATATTGCTTCTATTTTTTCTTCATTTGTTTTTGCATTATTAAGTCTATATTTTAAATTCTGACACCAATCTTCAATGACTGTAGGAACTAAATATGGTTTAGTTGTTTCAATAACTGAGCCTAAAATAATATTCTGTATTTTTTTAAATTCTCCATTATCTTCTCTTAGGTTTTCCATAATATATTTATGATAATCTTTTATTAAATTTGTAGAAATTATCTTATCTGACTTTAAAAGAAATTCAAATGCTTTTTTATAATTTTTAACTTCATAATATTCTCTTTCACTCATTCCTTTGGGGATATAATTATGAATAAGAATAGAGATGGTATCTCCTAAAGTTAGAGTATTTCCTTCAATAGCTGTTGAATGATGTGCTGCTCTAACTAACAAATCATTTATATATTCATTTGTCATTTTATCTATAATGCTGTTATTCATTTTTCCTCCTATTAACCTCTTCCAAGTCCTTTTGATTTATCTTTTTCTATTTTTTTCTTCCAGGGACTTTCTTTAATTTTTTCTTTTGTTTTAGAAATTCTTTCAAGAATTTGTTCTTTTTCATTTTTTAATTCAGAGATTTCTTTAACAGGAGCTTTTCTAGTCTCCATTATTTTTATTAAATTTTCCCATTTCTCTTTAAAATCCTTTATTTCTTCTTTTTTCCATTCACGATTAAATTCTTTCTCTAAAATATTTTTTGGATTAATATCTGGAGTTTCTTTATAATTGTATAAAAGATTATTTTCCCTATCAAAAAGTTTTATATTATCAAAAGCCTTTGAATTATAAATAATTTCTAAGTTATTTCCAATATTATTTACTACTAAATCATGATGTTCTTTTGGTGTCATTCTTGGGACCTTATCTTGTTTTAACATTGCTTCATATCTTTCTAAAGTTCCTAAACGAGATTTTTCAGCTTTAACTACGACAACATTTAATTCAACTTCATAGCCAGCCTTTTTAAATGCATTAGCTTCTTTTAAAGGAAGTTCAGCAGTTCTTAAAGTTCCCTCTATAATTAGGTTATATTTTTCTTTTCTTAATTCTCTTATAAGTTTTTCCGTTATTTCAGCAGCCCATTGTTGAGTATACTTTGAGGCTTCTCTTCCATGCTCTAGATTTATCTCTTTAAATCTAGGATGATATTCTCTATAATCATCTCCACTTATTGATACATAATTTTTTTTAATATTTATCAAATTTTCAAGTCCACTCTTCCCTGCACCTGGTTGTCCTCCTAATAAAGTGACTTTTGGATTTTCAGTTGGAGAATACATAGATTTATAATATTCTAAAATTTCTTTAAATTTAATTTCTAACTCATCATCTGTATAGTTTTTCTCCATATTTTTATATTTCCTCCATTTCTGAAAATATCCCCATTAAAAATTTGCATTTTACATTTAATTCTTCTACTTCTTTTAAATCCATTGTTGGTATATTTTTAATTTCTAATCCTATTTTCTTTTGAACTGTTTTTAAAAGTTCTGTTTCTCCTATTTTATCTTTAATTCTACTAATTGTCCCCATTACTCCCCAAGCACATTCTCTTGCAACTTCTTTTTTTAATGTCAAATCATAAAGTTCCATATTTATCCTCCTAAAAATTTTATTTATTTTTTTCTATAAATATATTATATCATAACTTTTCAAAAAAGTATACTTTTTTGAACTATTAAAAAATAATCAAATTTGTTTAAAAATCTCTGTTAAAATAGTTCAAAAATTTTTTTAATTCTTCAATGGCTTTTTTGAACAAATAAAAAAAGGCTATGTGGGAGGGAAAAATAAAAACAATAGCCTTTTTCTAAATATATAATTAAATTATATCAAATTTTATTAATTTTTTTTATGTTCATCAGTAAAATTTTTATAAAATTTTTTAAGCTTTTCTTCTTCTTCTATTTTTTTTTCTTCATAAAGAGATTTTAATTCTTTATTTTCTTTTAACTTTGTAGAAAGTCCCAGAAAGATAGCAGGATATATTGAAATTATCTCTTTTAACAATTTAATATCTTTTTTTTGCTCTTCAGATAAACAAAATCTTAAACGATAATCTTGTCTTTTAGCTAATGCTATTAATATTTGTTTATCTTGTCTTACAATATCATCAAAAGCTAAAATAAAAGCCTCATCATAATTTATTCCTCTTAGTGCTAATTCTACATTTTTTCTTAAATCTTCATTTTCTTTAATTTCATTAAAAAATAAACGATAGATAAAATCATAACCTTCATTTTTTAAAAGTATTTTCTTTTCACTTTTATAAATAGTATTTTGTTTTTCTATTTCATCTAACGCAAAATTAACTTGTTCAGTTGTTTTGTTTTCTTCTTTTAAATATTCAAATAAAAAAACATTTTTTTTAAATTCTTCTAAAGAAACTTTTCTAATCATCTTTTCTTCTCCTTTTATATGTAACAACTTGTTACATATTTTATCTAGCTATCCCATCTTTTTCTTTATTCCAAGAATTTTCCTTAGTATTATCATTTGCCATATCCAGTAACCTATTCAATTCTCTTAATCTTTCTTTCTTTATTTTTAGTATTTCCTCTTGTTGAAATGGCTTTATAACTTCTTCTTTTGCATTATTTAATTCTTCCTGGTAAGTTAATAATTTTTTCTCAAAATCTTTTTTTATTTCAGGAATCTTTTCAATTAAATTATCCAGTCTTAAAATATTTCCACCAGGGTCAGCTCCAAACTCACCAAAATATTCAGCATATCCTTTTAAACATAGCTTATATTTATTATCATAAGTTGAGAAATAGGTACTTATTTTAAAACCTCTATATTCTGCTATCTCATTCTTTTTATCCACTGCTCCAATTGTCAATATTCTTCAACATATTCTAAAACATATTCTAAAAAATCAGAAAATTCAAACAAATATTGAATTTCAGTATCATTATAATTCCAGTGTTTATATTCACCTAAATAGCTTTTGATTTCACTTTCTAATTCTTCTAAATAATAATCATAATTATCATCTTCCCAACTACTATCATCAATTTTTAAAATTATTTCTTTTAAATCTTTCGGAAGTGAATTAAACCATTCATCATCTAAAAAATAATTGTATTTTTCCTTTCTATATCCCTCTAAAATATTTTCTTCCCACCATTTTGCAAATTTAATTTCTTTGTTTCTACTCATTTTACCTCACTTTATCTATTTTTACTCATTAATTCAATAACCTTATATCCCATATCTGTTATAATATATTTTCTTCTTTTATTCCTATATTTAGTAATTGTAACTGTCTGTAATTCGTTAGTATGACTTATCCCTCTTTAAATGGAATATATAATTAATAATATAACTCATTTTATTTTTTCATGTAACAAGTTTGTTACATATTTTATCTAGTAATACACTCTTTTTCTTTATTCCAACTATTTTCTTTCATTTTATCATTATTTCCCATATCAAGTAATTTATTTAATTCACTTAGTCTTTCTTTCTTTTCTTTTAATATTTTTTCTTGTTGGAATGGTTTTACAACTTCTTCTTTGGCATTGTTTAATTCTTCCTGGTAAGCTGTTAATTTATTTTCAAAATCTTTTTTTATTTCAGGAATCTTTTCAATTAAATTATCCATTCTTAAAATATTTCCACTAGGGTCAGCTCCAAACTCAGCAAAGTATTCAGCATTTCCTTTTAAACATAATTTATATTTATTATCATAAGTTGAGAAATAGGTACTTACTTTAAAACCTCTGTATTCTGCTATCTTATTCTTTTTATCTACTGCTCCAACAGATTGTATCTTTTTTAAAAGTTCTATTCCTGCTTCTTTTTTATCTGTTATAGTCTTTCCATCAATTTTTATAGAAGCAAATTTATTTTCTCCTGGTCCTAATGGCTCAATAATTTTTAAATCTTTCTCTATATTTTGTATTTTAGTTTCTGTTTCGCTTATTGCATTAGGATAGAATTTAAGTATTTTATCTTCTAATCTATAAAGATTACTTTTATAGTTAGCCTCTAACAAGGCCAACTTATTTACTTCCATATCTAAGTCCATTTTTTCTTTAATTAATGGATTTCCAGTAGCTAATGCTTTTATTTCAGCATAATTTAAAGCACTTTCATCTACATCTTCTGCAACTCTAACAGGTGTTTTAGATGTCATAATTTGACTTATAAATTTCTGTTTATTCTCTATTGTTTGCCATAAATAAGCATCAAAAGTATTTTCTGTTACATATCTATAAACTTCAACATTTTTATTTTCATTTCCTTGTCTTACTATTCTTCCAGCTCTTTGTTCTAAATCAGCTGGTCTCCAAGGAACATCTAAATCATGTAATGCAATTAATTTTGTTTGAACATTTGTACCAGCTCCCATTTTTTGTGTTGAACCTATTAAAACTCTAATTTCTCCACTTCTTACCTTAGAGAACATTTCATCTTTTTGTTTTTCATTATTTGCATCATGAATAAATGCTATTTCCTTTTCAGGAATACCTTTCTCTATTAATTTTTTCTTAATATCATCATAAATATTAAAACTGCCATCTCCCTTTGGAGTAGACATATCACAAAATACTAATTGAGTAGATTTATTTGCAGCTGATTTTTCCCAAATATCGTAAACATTTTTTATACATGTATTAACTTTACTATTTGGATCATCAGGTAATAATTCATTAATAAGTCTTTGGTCTAAAGCTAATTTTTTACCATCATTAGTTATTTTTAGCATATTATCTTCAGTAGGCTCTACTTGTTTATCTCTCACTGCTTCAGCTCTTATTCCCAAACCAAATAAAATATCTTGTTGATCTTCAGTAGGCTTTGTTAATACTTTTTTATATTCTACTTCAGGAACAGGTAATTTTAACATATCTGCTGTTTGTATGTCAGCAAATTGTTTTACCTGGTTCATTAGTTCAGGAAGATTATAAAATTTAGAAAACCTTGTTTTAGCTCTGTAACCATTTCCCTCAGGACTCAATTCTATTGCTGTTATTGTTTCTCCAAAAGTTGATGCCCAGGAATCAAAATTTTGATGACCATAATTCTTTAATCCACTATATTGTAAATATCTTTGCATTGTATAAAGTTCACTCATTGAATTAGATACTGGAGTTCCAGTTGCAAAAACAATTCCTTTACCATTAGTTATTTCATCTAAATATCTACATTTCATAAACATATCTGATGATTTTAATGCTTCTGTCTGTCCAATACCTGCAACATTTCTCATTTTGGTAAAAAGATATAAATTCTTAAATGAATGTGCTTCATCTACTATTAACTTATCTACTCCTAATTCTTCAAAAGTTAAAACATTATCCTTTTTAGTATCGTCAGTTAATTTTTTTAATCTTACTTCTAATTTTTTCTTAGTTCCTTCAAGTTGTTTAACAGAGAAATTTTGATTATTCTCTTCTTTTAATCTTTGTATATTGTCTACAATTTCTTCAATTTCATTATTGATATACTTTTTTTGATATTCTTTGCTCATTGGTATTTTTTCAAATTGAGAATGTCCTATAACAATAGCATCATATTCTCCAGTTGCAATTTTCCCTGTAAATCTTTTTCTATTTGCAGGCTCAAAATCTTTTTTAGTTGCAACTAAAATATTAGCACCAGGATATAATTGTAAAAACTCTTTTCCTATCTGCTCAGTTAAGTGATTAGGTACAACAAATAAAGATTTGTTACATAGTCCTAATCTTTTTGATTCCATTGCACTTGCTACCATTTCAAAAGTTTTACCAGCTCCAACAACATGTGCAAGAAGAGTATTTCCACCATATAAAGTACGAGCTATTGCATTTAATTGATGTGGTCTTAATTTTATTTCAGGATTTATCCCATCTAATGTTAAATTGCTTCCATCAAATTCTCTTAATCTTACAGAATTAAATTTTTCATTATATATTTTTACAAGTTTTTCTCTCCTATTTGGTTCTTTAAATACCCAATTTTTGAATTCTTCTTTTAATAAGTCTTGTTTTTGAGTAGCTAACATCGTTTCTTTTTTATTCAAAGTAGCTGTTGTCTTTCCATTTTCATCAGTTTCATAGTCAAACACCTTAGTATCTCTTAAGTTTAAAGCATCTTCTATTAATTTATAAGCATTTGCTCTTTCAGTACCATAAGTCATTATAGAATATGGATTATCTCTATCTGCTGATTTTCCAGTTATTTTCCATTCAGAATTATATTCTGAAAATTCAATATTTATTGAATTTCTCAAATAAGTAGGAGGCTTTAAAGTTTCAATTACAAATCTTTTTATATCTTCTTTTGGTATCCAAGTTGCTCCAATTCTAACATTAATTTCACTTGCTTCTAATTCTTTTGGAAGAACTTCTTTTAACTTTTCCTTTTGATATTCTAATTCTTCTTTACTAATTAATAATTCTTTGTTGTTTTCTTCACAATACTTAATATAATTGTCAATACTAGCTATTTTTTCTCTAATATTACCAGTTAAATATTCATCATTAGAAACATATACTAAATCATCATTTTCTATATTGGCAAATATTTGCCCTTTTAATTCTTTTATAAGAGTATTTCTTTCTTTTCCAGTTAATTTTTCCATATAATTAAAATCAACTTTTGCTTTTTGAGAAACTGATAATATTAATGCTTCTGAAGAAGTTTCAACTTTATCAACAACAGTAGCTTTTTTTATAGTTCTTTTAGAAAAGATATCGCCCTTACCAATAAAATTACCTTTATCATCTATTAATTCAACTGAAGATAATAAAGAATAACTTGCATCTTCTTTAAATAATTTATTATTTTGATTTGAATTAATCAAACCATATCTTTTTGTAAAATTATCATAAATTTTATTGAGATTATCTTGAGCTTTTTTTATTTCTTCATCAGTACCATTTTCTTTTTGAAGATAGATAACATTTCTTATTGAATTAGATAAATCTATATATTCAAAAAATCTTTCTTTATTTTCTTTTATTTCCTCTACTTCATTATTTTCTTTATAGAAAACCTTATCATTCTCCCTAAAAAAAGAAAAATTTCTTACTTCCTGTGTTTTGTAATAAGTTATATTTATATCTTCTTCTTTACTATCTCTTTCTTTATAAGTACCTTTTATATTTTCTATTGCAGCTGGCAATAAATCTTTTAAATCTTGAGTAGGCTCACAAGTAATTATGTTTCCAAATCTTCCACTAACTTCAACCATATTTCCTAATATCATTCCAGGATTATCTATAAAATATTTATTATAACTAAGTCCTTTTGAATCAGTTGAAGTTTTATACCAATCTTCTTCTCCTATAAACCTTTCTTCCCTTTTCTTTAAAAAAATGATATCAGAGGTAACCTCCGTCCCTGCAACCCCTTTAAAAGTATTATTAGGAAGTCTTACAGCTCCTAATAGTTCACATCTTTCTCCTATATATCTTCTAATACTTTCATCTTTTTTATCCATTGTTCCATTTGAAGTTATAAAGGCAATAACTCCTCCTGGTCTTACTTTATCAATAGATTTTGCAAAAAAGTAGTCATGAATCAAAAAATTATTTCTGTTGTATTCTTTATCATTAACTTTAAAATCTCCAAAAGGGACATTTCCTACTGCCACATCAAAAAAATTATTTCTAAAATCAGTATTTTCAAAGCCATCTATTTGAATATTAGCTTGTGGATATAAGGTTTTTTCTATTCTTCCACTAAGACTGTCTAATTCAACTGAATAAAATTTAGAGTTTTCCATTTTTTCTGGAATACTTCCTATAAAGTTCCCTATTCCTGAACTTGGTTCTAAAATTTTTCCTTCTTTAAATCCTAAATTATCTAATCCTTTATAGATATTATCTATAACTATTTTTGGAGTAAAGAAAGCAGTTAAGGTACTTCCTCTTGCTTTTGTATATTCTTCATCTGATAAGTTAGATTTTAAAAATTCTCTTGAGCTCTCCCATTGTCCTTTTTTACTTTCATCAAATACATCTGCAAGTCCTCCCCAACCGACATATTTTGCTAGTATATCTTTCTCTTGTTCAGTTGCAGCTCTATTTTCACTTTCAATATTAATTAAAGTTTTTATTGCATTAATATTATTTTCAAGTCTTTCTCTGGGTGTAAGTTTCTCAGGTAAAATATCTTCTTTAATTTTATAGTTTTTTATTTCTTGCTTTTTATTTTCAATGTTTGGTGTTTCAATATTTTTAAGATTTTCTGTTCCAAATAAACTTTGAGGTTGACCATAGTTAATTGTGTTTTCTTCTTTTTTTATTTCAAATCTAGTTTTTTCTAATTTTAAAAGTTCACTTTTTTTTACAAGTAAATTTTCAATTTCTCTTAATTCTGTATAAAAAATAGATTTTGTAACATTATATTTTGTATCTCCTATTGTATTATCTTCAAGTTCTTCTAAAGTTAAACTTGACATTCCATTAGGTATATACTTATTATCTAAAATTTTATATTCTTTATTATTATACAGGACCTGCATACCTATATGATTATATAAATCAAAAGATAACTCTATATATTCATCATTTACAGAGTTATCTTCCTGGTTATTTTCTAAATGTAGATTAATTGATTTAAAATCATTTCTCTTATTGTTGCTTCCAAGTTGTTCATCAAGCCCACCCATTCCATTTGATTGTCTATCTTCAGTTGTTCTGTTATTCCCCATTCCTTTTTCATTTGAGGTAACATCTTTTCTCTCATCTCGTCTGCTTCTTCTTGTATCTTCATTAGATGTGGCATTAATTCTCCCGTCGCCAGTAGAATATAATAATTCTCCTCCTTCTCCTCTTGAAGAAATTTTAATCTCGCTCTCCCCATTCTGTTTAATTTGCTCTTGTCTATCGGCTCGATCTCCATATCTGGTATCAGTACTTCCACCCCCTTGTCTATCTCTTCCAGTTTGTATGCTCCCCCCATTTCCTCGTATGTCGTTTCTTTCTTCACTGGGAAATAAAGTCCATTCTTTACTATATATTCTTTGTCCGCTAATATCACTTTTTCCAACATTTTCTACCTCCTCAATAATATCATTTTTAAAGCTCTTATTGACCGTTTTTTGCTGCCCATTTTCTTTAATCAAAGTATACCTTGCACCTTGTAATTCTGTCAAAGTTTTCTCTTGTTTTTTTATTTCTTTGTTTATTTCTTTCAAACAATTTCTTGAGATATCAGAAATTTTATTTATTATTGTAAAAAACATTTTATCATCAGTTAAAGAAGTTAATATCGATTTATCTTTTTCATTAAAATTAATATTATTTTCTATCCCTATTCTATTATATATAGCAACTTTAGCTGATTTTAAATAGAATTCTTTTAAGTCATTTTTAGAAATATCAGAATTGATTTGCTCTATATTACCTATATATTTATTTAAAAGAGCATTATTTTCTATCTTCTCATATAGTTGTATATACTTATTTTTATCAAAAGTCCAAAGTGATACTTCTTTTTCTTCTTTATCTGTCGAAAGAGTTTGTGTAATATCATAAACATATTTTATTTTTTTATCATTATTTGAATATATAGGAATTCCTTTTTGTCCTCTTTTAACCACTCTATTAAAATTATTTTTCCAAAAATTATATTCAGCACAAGCTTTTGCATTTGGCTCAAGAACATAAATATTTATTTGATTAAGCCCATCATATTTATAATTATTTCCCATTACTTTTAAGAAATTTTGATATTCATTAACATCTTCTTTTATTTTTTGAGTACCTTTTTTTAAAACTTCTTCAAATTTGTAACTCATCTTCCCTCCTTTTTAAAACCATCAATAAAGGTTAAAAATTTTAAAAAAATATATGTAACAACCTTGTTACATTTCTTATCTTTCTATCCCATTTGATTTTTCATTATTTAGTTTTTTTTTCCAGGGATTCTCTTTTTCTATTTCTTGAAATAAAGCTAAAAATTTTTCTCTATCTTTAATTAAAAATTCATTTGCATCCTTATATTTTCCTAAAGCATTACTTTTTTCAACATTAATACCTATTTCTTTTAATTTAGTGTATAAAATTTCTTGCCACATTTTACCTTTTTCATCATTATCTAACATTAAGATAAATTTATTGTTAAATTTATCTTCTTTTAATTTATTAACTAGCAAATTAACCTCATTAACACTTCCAAGTGCTATTGATTTTCTACCTGCTTCAATAATGGATAAAGCATCTATTTCTCCCTCAACAATATAAAAAGTATCTTTTTTATTTTGTTCTAATTCCCAATAATTAAATATAGCCGCTTCTCCAACTTTTGCATATCTAAATTTTGAAGTATTATTAATATTTCTTACTGTATAAGAATCTTTTGAAACAGGAATAATAATAGCTTGTATAGGAAATTTCATTTTACCTTCTTTAAAATCTGTATCATAGCCTATGTTGTATCTATCCTGTACTTCTATTGATATACCTCTTCTTTGTAAATAATCAGTTTCTGAAATTCTTTTTTTACAGTCACGATAATAATAATAAAATTCAGGATAAATCTTTTTTTCTTCTACTTTTTTTTCTTGAACAGTAGAATTTAATGTAATTTCAATATTCTTTTGAGAATATATTGTTTTATTGGCATCTTCTATTAATTCAGGATTTTTTATAAATTCTTCTACTTTTTTTAACTGTTCAGGAAATGTTTTTAATCCATACTCCATTTTAACTAAATCAAAAATATCATAATTTTTACCACAGGCAAAACAAGTACATTTATTTTTCTTTTTATAGAAAGACATACTAGGATTCTTATCTTCATGTTCAGGAGAGATACATCTAAATAATTCTTTAGTATTTATTCCTTTTCTTTGCAGATATTCTTCTAAGAATTCTTTAGCTTTCTCTTTTTTTTCAGAATAATATTCTTTTAACAATTTTTGTTTTTTTTCACTATCAAAAGAAAAAGGAACATATATTTTTTCTTTTTCATCATATCTTTCAATACTTTTTATAGTTTCTATAGTATTTGAGTTTTTAAAATATTCTTTATTAGGTTCTACAAAATATGTTTTTAAAAAATCTTTTTCTCTCTTGTCTTCTACATTTTCAAAGTCAACTAATAATGCTCCATTACTTCCACTTAAAATTCCTAAATGATAAAATTCATTATCTTTATTTTGGATTATTAAATAATTAACATTCATTTTAGTATCTAATGTTTTTTCAACAATAATACCTTCTTCTAAATTTTTTAAAAACTCTGGAAATGTTTCTATTCTATTAGATATATCTTTCCTTTTTCCAGGACCATAATTTTGTTCTACTCTGTTTAAAATTTCTTGATCACTTAAATTATTATCTTTTATATAGGAATATAACCTTTTTCCTTTTATAATGTTGTTATTGCTATTTATATATTGGAGTCCTAATAAGTGAGGTAAATATTTATCACGAATTTCTATATCAAATTCTTTTGTATTTCCTTGTATTTTAATATCCATATTCTCAAATTTTTTATACCATTCAAATAAATCTTGAACTTTATATGTTTTTTCTTTAGACATCTTCACTCCTTATGGATTATTTATAAAAATAAAAAAGACCAGATCTCTTGCATCTAGTCTTTTGTTTTAACTTTTTGCTTGTTTCTGTCCATTCCAAACCCCACCCAAGCTTTGGTCTACCGATAAGTTTAAACAGTAACGAGTTTCGCTGCGTTCGATATTTCAAGCCCCTCGATACACGGGACAGGAGTTCTCGCATCCTGTAAGCCTATTTCTTAATTATATTATACTATTTTTTATTGTTTTTTACAAGACTAGATTTATATTTAATATTTTATTAGTTCTATTATTAATTAGCAGAAGTTGAATTAAATTTTTCATTCTTATATTTAACTATTCTTTCAAAATTTTTATCTATCAATTTTATAAAGAAATATCCTCTATTTCTAAAATCATATCTACTTACTATTTCGTCCCTTGCAGCTATTTTTTCCTCATCAGTTAAAATATCTTTTAAGTACATTAGATTTTCAGCCAATTTCTTATTTCTATCAAGATTTATAGTTTCATTATTGTTTTTTATCTCATTATCTAAATTTATTACAAAATTATTAAAATCATTAATTTTAATTTTATTAAAATCTTTTTCTAATTTATTTTTTCTATATTCTTCTATTCTATCCATATACTTATTAACTAATTTTGTAAAATATGATATTTCATTATCAACATTATATTTAGAGTCTTCATTTAACATAATATCTCTAACTATTTCTTCTTTCTCTTCATCTGTTAATATTGCTTTCAAATTAAATAAATCAATACATAATTTTTTTTGAAGTAATTTATTTTTTGAATAATCAAAAGTTTCTCTTGAGTTTTTTATAAATCTATCAATTATTTTATCTAATTCAATTTTATATGTTTCTATTTTAGTTCCAGGTGTCATTTTAAATTTATGGCATCTATGATTTGGCATTTCTTTTTCTAAAAAATTTTTAAAAACTTTATAATCTAATGCTTTATCTGAAAATATTAAGTCTTTTAATCTTTTAAAAAAATTTAAACATATAAAAGCTGTAATGATTCCAAAAAAACTCCCTAAAAAAGAAAAAATAAATATTTTCATTAGTCATCACCTCTATTATTTAGTTTCCTTTACTTCTTCAAAATTAACATAATTTCCATTAATTTTTATTTTTAGGTTTACTTCTCTTTTATTTCCATCTTTTCCAGTTATTTCAAATTTAGAATTTCCATTTTTCTTCAATAATTTTTTTGCAATACTTTTAGTTATTTTTAAGATATCAGAAAAATGTTTTGCTTCTTTCCATAATTTAAATATACATCCATCTTTATTCCCTGTACAATAAAACATTTTTTCACTTTCAATAACTTCTTTACCACATATAGGACACTTCCCTATACTTTCTCTTTCTTCCTCAAAGTTTACATATTCTCCATTTAATTTCATTTTTAAATTTACTTTTCTAGTTTTCTTATCCTCAGAAGTCAAAATACATTGTACTGTTTCATTTGCTAAAAATTTTTTAGCTTCTTCTGAGTTTATAGAAAATTTTTCTTTATAGTATCTACTTTCTTTCCATAAAACAAAATCTTCATTTTCACAGCTATATGTTTTAGGTTTTTCAATAATATTTCCTCCACATTTTGGACATTTTCCTAATGCTTCTATAAATTCAACACTAGGTTTTATATCTTTCCCATTTTCTATAATTTCATTAAGAATACTCCAAGTATCTCCTAATACATCATCAATTGTTTTTATATTGTGAAATACTTTTTTTAAATCCTTAGAAAATTCTACTGTTCGTTCTTTATATAAATTTATTTTTAATTCATCTAACAGTTGAATTAATTTCTCGCCTTTTGAAGTTATTGAATAGTTAGAGTTTTCTTGAGTTATATATCCATAAGATTTAGCATTAGATATTATTCCAGTTCTAGTTGCAACAGTTCCTATTTCAACCCCTTCTAAAATATTTTTATAATCTTCAGCATCTTCAACAATTTTTTCTTCTGTTTCTTCATTTTCAATATTTATTTCTTTTTTAAAAGGATGCTCTAAATAACTTCCTAATTCAGATTCAGTAACTTTTTTAGGAGGCTCTGTTTCTTTTTCTACAGCTAAAAAATTTACTTCAAATTCTTCATTTTCAACTAAATTAGGTAATTGATTATCAAATTTCTTAGGCTCATAAGCATAAAAACCAACTTTTATTATTTCTGTTCCTTTTAACTTAAATTCTTTGTCAGCAACAGCTATATTTACAGTTGTTTCAGAAACAATAGTTTCTTCTATTAAAAAATTAGCTACAAATCTGTTAAAAATAACTTGATAAACAATTTCTTCCTCTTTAGACAATTTTTCAGGTAATTTAAGTGTAGGAGTTAAAGCACTATGGCTTTCTATCTTAGATGTGTCAAATATTTTTTTACTATCTTTAAATTCAAGATTATAACCTTTTTGATTAATTAATTCTATAAGACTTTTAACTCTGTCTTTTTCTTCTTCAGCTAAATATTCTGTATTTGTTCTTGGATAAGTTATATATCCTTCTTCATATAATTTTTGAATTATTTTTAATGAACGGTCAAAGTCCATTTTATGATTCTTTGACAATTCAGATTGAAGTTTTCCTAAAGAAAATAATTTACCTGAATACTTTTTAATTTCTTTCTTTTCAATACTTGTTACTTTTCCTTTATTTTTATTCAAATCTTGAGCTACTTTTTCAGCTTCTTCTTTATTTAAAAATCTTTCTTTTCTCAAAATTAAAGGTATTTTTATATTTTCTTTTTCTGTTTTACTTTCTAATTGAAAATATTTCTCTACTTTAAAATTCTTTATTGCCTGTTCTCTGTCATAAATATATTTAACAATTGGAATTACTACTCTACCTACATTTAATTTGGTTTTAGCTTTAACACTTAAAAAAACACTAAGATTTATTCCAAGAAACCAGTCCATATATATTCTTGTAAGCCCTTCATTTGATAAATTATTATAAGTGTCATTTTCTTTACAATTCATTATTTGCTTTTGTATAGTATCTTCTGTTTGTTCAGGTAACCATAATCTAGTTACTTTTTTCTTATTTCCAATATACTCAAGAACTTCATCCACAATAACTTGCCCTTCTCTGTCAGCATCTCCACAATGTACAATTTCGTCTATTTCATCTTTGGATATAAGCTCTTTTATAATCTCTACTTGTTTTTTAATACCCTCTCCTTCTTCTTCAGTTCTTCCTGAATTATATTTTAATTCAAAAGGATTAGGTAAAAATGGTAACTCTATGTTCTCCCAAGTTATATTAGCAAGTCCCTCATAATCAGCTATATCTTTTAACTTAAATAAGTGTCCAAAACACCAAGTTATATAATATTTATCATTTTCATAATATCCGTTAGATTTTTCTCCAGTGAATTTTTTTACATTTAAAGCAGTTGCTATTGCTCTACCTAAAGAGGGTTTTTCAGCTATTATTAATTTTTTACTCATTATTATCTCCTTTCATTCTTCTTTGCATAATTTCATTTACTTCTCCACTTAGTCCCCCCTTGAACTTACTTTTTTTTACTATTTCTTTTTCTTCAATAAAATCTTCTACTTCTTTCATTTTATAACCACCTTTTTTATGTAACAACTTGTTACATAACACCTATAATAAAATATTTCAACACTATTTTATCTCCTACTTTCATTTTTGGCTTTTATAACTTCTTCTATTGTAAGTAAATGTTTGTATAACAATTGCATATCTTTAATATAATATATTAAAAATATTACTACAGAAGTTATAATAAGAATTGATATAACTAAAGAGAGAATGATAAAAGCTTTCCCTGCTTCAATATTCTCACTATTTAAAGAAATAAAATGTGCTATTTTTTCAAATACATAAAATAGTTTTGATAATATTCCAACAACTATTGCTAATGCGACTGAAATATATATTAGAGTTAATTTAAGCTTTTTAAAATCATATTTTGATTTAGTTAATACATACTCAGCCTTTAAAGATGAGCTTGGTAAATTTTCAAGATTTTCCATTTCTTTTTTAAAATTTTCATATTCTCTATTTCTTCTTTCTTTGTATGAAAAATATTTTAAACCTTTTATTATCTTTTCTTTTATATCAGACATCCTATCCTCCTTTAAAATTTTTCATCTTTCTTTTCTAAAAAAATAAAGCCACATATTATTGTGGCTTTTTAATTAAAATGAAACTATTTTTATAATCTTGCCTACCTAGTTAGTCCATCTTTTGCCTTATTAGGCTTAAATTCTGCCACCTTCTCTTTTATTTTTTTAGGAATTTCTACTCCATATTTTTCAAATCCAGCTCTAACTCCTTTTAAATCTTGAGCTAAGATTCTATGAGATTTCATTATTACTTCCCCTTTAGAGTTCAACTTAGGTTGTCCATCTTTATCAAGTAAAGGCTCATTTGTTTTAGCATTAGCTGCACACAAATACCCTTTCATTACTGCTTCAAAGATTAAACCATTTTTTCCTCCAATACGAGATTTATCTATTCCTATAATATTTGATAATTTTTCATCAGAGATTTCAGCAAAACCTTGTTCTTTTCCATTTTTTTCTTTTTTAATTCCACTCAGAGCTTGAACTACAAGCACAAGTTTCGCCATTTCAACAGTCATATCAGCGATTTTTTCTAGTGGATTCTTTTTTCTGTTTTCTTCTTGTATTCTTTCTTTTTCATCCATATTTCATTTTCTCCTTTGAATTTTATTCGGCTTTCAAACCCTTATTATTTATAAAATAGTTTCATTATTTTATTTTTTAAAATTTATATGTTAATTTTCCTGATACTCTATTTTCATAATTTCTGCTATTTAATGATTTTTCATAAGTATCTTCCACATTAAGAGTAACATTTTTATATTCTATATTAACTCCAATCCCCACTTTTAAAACATCTACATTAGTTTCTTTTTCATTGAAACTCTTGTATTTTCTTTTTTCTAAAAATTCTCTACTATATCCTAATGTTACCTCAGGTTTTATTTTTAAGTTACCATTTTCATAACTTTCAATTGGTGAATATATTAGTCCTGCACCTAAAGAGATACTGTCATTTTTATTACTAATTTTATTATTTTTATCTCTTCTAATTTTATTTCTATGAGCATCTGCTTCTATATAGCCAGTTAATCCATCTTCTATTAAATTATAACTTGATAAATTTAATGGTATTTCTTGTCTTACATAGATACCAACACCTCTATTTCTAACATTTTTTAAATTGTCAAAAATATAATATGGACTTATTAACAAATTTTTTCTGTTTTCTCCAATTTCAGTATATAAAATTCTAACCATACCTCTATTAGTAGATATTTTTTCCTGGTCTATTTTTTTATTCTTAAAGTTTACTTTTCTTCCATCTACTTGAAGCCCTATGTATTTATTTTCTTGGAAAGAGTGAAATATCAACATTCCTCCTCCAATATTATTATAATCTTTTCTGCTTTCCCCAACAAAGTATGGTCTAAAAATGTCATTTTTATCTAAATTAATTGTAGATATTTCATTAAAAAGAAAAATATTCTGATTTTCTTCATACTTATGCATTTCTTTTAAAATATCAAACCCTTTTACATTGCTTGAAGTATAATTATAGGATGCAGAAAATTCTATATTTCCATATCCTCTTTCTACTTCCATTTCAGCAAATGCAGATGTTGCTAATAATAAAGCACCTAATAACAATTTTTTTTTCATTTTTTCCTCCTATTACCAGGAAAAAGGAATATAAAAAGTTCCAAAATAAAGAATATCTTGTTGTTTTATAGCCCCCCAATATCTTGAGTCATAAGATTTAGGATTTTCTCCCATTACAAAATACTCATTTTCTTTTATTTCCTGTTTCCCCTCTTTTAATGTTCTTATACTATTACCATAACTATCTTTTTCAAAAATATCTCCTTTAAATTCTTGATTTATGTATATTTTGTTATCAATAACTTCAATACTATCTCCATAAACTCCAACGATTTCTTTTATAAAATCTTGATAATATTTTCTATTTTTAACTGCTTTCTCAGGAACTGAAAATATAATGAAAGTCCCTTTTTTTAAAGGCAGCTTTTTATTATATTCTCTCATTATATAAAGTCCTGGTCTAATTGAAGAAGTTATATTAAAAAATATTTTTACATCCTGATTGAAAAATTTTAAAATTCCTATTGTTATTAGTAGTATAAAGATTATTGTACTGAATTTTGAAGTAATTAATTTCTTTTTTATGTTCATTTTATTTTTTCACAATTATTTTACTAAGTTTTAACATTTCAAGAACTTCATTATAATTTTTTAAGTAGCCCCAACCTATTTTTATTCTATTCTTCTCTAAATCATCTTTAATATTAGCTAAAACAAATCTCTGATTTTTTCCATCTAAATAAATAATATCCAATTCACCATTATCAATTTCTATATGTTTAATACTATTGCAAAAAATATAGAATTCTTTTGAAGTAAAAATTTTCTCATTGCTATTCATATGTACATTACAAATATCAATATTAAAATATAATGTTTCCATTTTATTCCTCCTTAATATTATAAAAATTCTTATTTTAATTATAACCGTTAATAACGGTTAAGTCAATTAAAAAATTATTTATTTTTAAGAACTTTTTTAATAAAAAAAATCAGGAAATATGGATAGTCCTGACTTTTTATTCTACTTCACAATAAAAAAATGATTATCTTTCTCTTATTAGAAGTTAATTATGTTGTATTTTTACTTTCTTTTCTAAAATTTTTAATACTTTCTATTATCTCACTCCCTAATCTAAAATATTTAAATCTTAAGTTAGATAAAAATAGCAATTGTTCATCATTTAATTCTCCAAAAAGTTCTTCTAATTTTTCATCTTCTTCTTTTATTGTTTCTTCTTCATTTTCCTTAATTAAATTATATATTTCTAATATTTCCATTTTTTACCTCCCCATTCATTTTATATCTATATTATAACACACCTCTTTATAAAAATGTACCAAAAAAAAAAAAAAAGACTTATATTTGAACAAAAATAAATTTAATATAAAATAAAAAGTTAGGGTAATGTGAGAGTCCTAACTTTTTACTTTTCTATTTAAATAACTAGCTTTGATACTAATTTCTAATATTTCTATTTTGCATCAGCTTTTAAAGCTTTATAATTGAGTTTTTATATAATATTCTAAAAAGATATTTTGATTTTTGATTTTTCTGCTTCTTCTCTTGCTTTTTCTTTTAATCTTTTAATCTCTTCCTTTTGGTATCTTGCTACTGCATCTTTCCATTCATCAAATTCTTTTTTAGCATCATTGTCTTTTTCAGATTCTGTTTTTAAAGTAGTTAATAAATTTCTCATTTCTTTTTTAAAATCTTCTTCTTCTTTTGTTAGTGTATCTACTGATTTCTTTTCAATTTCTTGTAATTTTACTATCATATTGTATTTTTCTTCAGGAGTATATGTTTTATAATTCTTTCCACATCCAATTAAAGCAATCAACATAATAGTTCCAAATAAAATTTTTTTCATTTTTATTCCCTCCATTCTATAAAAATATTTTTTTTATATTATTATAAATTTATTTATAGAAAAAAGTCAATATATTAAATAAATAATATAATATAACAAAACATTACATTATATTTTTTATTACCCATATTGAATTATTTGAACTTTGAAAGCCTAATCTAAAAAATATATATCTTAGTTCAGATAAGTATTTTAATTGTTCGTCAGTTAAATTTCCAAATATTTTTTCCATTTTTTTATCTTCTTCTAGCATAAATTTTTCATTTTTTTCCATAATAAATGTATAAACATCTTTTTCATCCATCATAACAATTTTTCTCCTTTATTTTTATTTTTAAGGAAGTCCTTTTTATGATATAATAGATTTCATAAGAAGGTTTCTTCTTACCAAGTTAGAGATTAGTACTTTGAGCGGTGCAAGTCTCTAACCTTTTTTATTTCCCAAAAGTAAATCTAACCCTTGTCTAATAGCTTCGCCTTTTGTAATTCCATTATTTTTACAATATTTTTTTAATTTTTCTTCTATTTCTACATCTAGTCTTACACTATATCTTATATTTTTAGGTTTTTCTACTTTTGGTCTCCCTATTTTGCCATTCATTTCATCACCTTCCTTCTTGGCACACCTTTATTATAGAATAGGTGTGCCAAAAAATCAAGTATATTTTTTAACTAAAGAAAAAAGAGAGAACAATTTGTCTCTCTAATTTTCATATAACAAGTTATTACATTATTTTATCTTTCAATATCAAACCCTGCCTCTTTAATTAATTGTTCTTTTATTAATTTTACTTCTATTTCTGAGCGAACTTTTAAGTCTTTATATTTCACAATAATTATTCCAGAACTTCCAGTAGGACTGATAGATTCTACATTTCTATACAAATATCTTCTTTCTAATTGTCTTTCTAATGCTTTATAACCTGTTTCAGCAATACCTTCTGTATAAGCATCATTTTCATTAACAATTTCAACTAATCTACCATTTGATATGAAAGGTTTTTCTTTAGTTTTTCCAAATATTCCCATATTTATCAACTCCTAAGATATTATAATATTAAAGTAAGATTAATTTGTAGAACTATTATTTGAATTATTAGAAGTTCCTCCACCATTTTTAGATGTTCCTTTAAAGAAGTTAGCAGCTCTTGTATAAGCTCCTGCTGCTGCACTGCCTTTTCTAAACATTTTTTCCCCGCCTTTTCTACCTTCTTGATAAGAACTTGCTCTATCTGCCATATTTCCAGCAACTTTTCCTGGTGCTGATATAGCATTATTGAAACCTCTTGCTCCTGCTTCAGCTCCTATACCAATTGATGCTATTGCTCCTGATAATAATGAACTTGCTATTGAGCCTGCTTTATTTATTAAAAGATATAGAAACACAAGAATTGCAAACTTTGTAAATAAATTAGCTTTTATTGCCTCTAAAGAATCCATAGGTAACTTTATTATACTAGACCATTTTGTTTCTTGTATAAATACAGCTAAATTTAAAATAACAATTAAAACAAAAATTTCTATTGCTTGAGAGAAAAGTCCATTTAATGCTTTTAAAGCAATATCTTTTGTTTTATTTAATACCCCAAATGGTATTAGTATATAAGCATATCCTGAAATTAAATAGAATTTTACAAATGTTACAAGTATTTGAACATATAACATTACAAAAAACATTAGATAACCAACAGATGCAAGCAACATAACAGTTGCCATTGCTTCAACTCCGAAAATATCTAAGATTATACTTCCTGTACCTGCCGCCATTAATCCTGCAATATCTGCAGCATCTATTCCAAATTTTTCTAATAACTCCACATTAATTTCAGTTGATGCCCCTTTTCCAGAGGCAACATTTCCTAATTGTATAGCTCCTCCCATTAGATTTTCAAAAATTAATGTTCCATATTCTTGAATAATCCAGATAAAAAAACCATAATAGAGGACCTTTTTTAATAGTTTAATAAAAATATTTAATCCTTCACTTTCATCAAATAAAAAACTTAATGTTAAGTCTATTATTAAAAATGAACTTAATAAATTCATAACTGTAGGATTTAAGTTTTTTATCATTCCTTCAGCGAATGTTTTTGTTGCTGTTAATATAGCCGCTGCATCTATTCCTAACATATTCTACCACATCTCCTTTATTTTTATAAAATTAATTGAAAATTGATATAAAAATATTAGAGTCCAACATATTATTAGTGTTAATTTTATAAGTCCCTTATTATATTCTTCTTTTTTCCAAAATGAACTACATATTATAGTAACTATAGCTCCTAAAAAAATTAAATTATTAAATGGAGCTGGTAAATATGGAATAATAGGAATTCCAAAAAACATTATTTGAATAGAAAATGCTAATTCAAGCAAAAAAGTAAAAATTAGTATATTTATTTTTTTTCTTTGCTCTAATTCTAACTCAAAAATTCTTTTATATAAATAAATTGTAGCTCCTATTGGTACAATTAGAGATATAGCAATTTTAAAATATCTCTCACTTTTACTCCCAAAAAAATATATTAAAATAAGTATAATAGCTGGAATATACAAATTACTAAAAAATCTATATTCTTTATTTTTAAACATAGCTTCTCTCCTCTAATAATCTTACTTTCCTTTCTTAAAATTTATGTTAAAGTTTGTCTTTTTAGAATTTTTTCTAGCCTCTTCTTGTGCTTTTTTCCATTTAGCATCTGCTTCTTTTTGAAAAGCTTCAGAATTATCTTTTGATATCTCACTTTCCTTTTGAACCTTAGCTTCTAATCTATCTTTCATTTCAGAATTTATTGCCATCATTTGTTTCATTTCTAATAAAACTTGATTGGTTTGTTCTAATATTCCTCCAATAGCTTGAAGTGCTTGAAGAGTTCCATCAACATTATTTAAAGTGTTAATTTTTCTTTTTAAATCTTCTCCTTGGTCCTTTATATTTGCAAACATTTGATTTTTTGCCATATTATTGTATACTGACTTTTGCATTTCTACTTCATTTTCTCTTAATTTTTTTCTTTGATTTTTTAAAACATTTAAATCAAAATTATCAAGCAACTTGTATCCATGTCCTTCATAATCTGAGAAAAAACTATCTAAATTTTTTTCCATTTGTCTTCCAGTCATTGTTGCATAATCCTTAAAACCTAATGTTCTATCAAGTAAATTATTTAATCTTTTTAAATCAAAATCAGCTAAATCTTTTCCTAATTGTTTAAAATTTTCTGCTTCCATTCTTAATTGCTCAATTTGCATTTTAGTTTGTTCTATTGCTTGTAATTTAGTTTCTATTTCTGCAAGAGTTGCTGTTCCATTTGCTCCACTTGCAGCATCTATTGATTTTAAAAGTTTTAAAATTTCTTTTAAACTTCCTCCTCCACCTTTACCACCAAATATACCAGCCTGTACTGGAAATGATAGTAAAATTCCTATTATAACTATTATTGAAAATCTTTTAAATAACATATATTTCCTCCTTTTTCTTTTAAAGCTACAAGAGGCTTTTTAAAGAGTTTTTAAAAATTATTGATATAAAATATCTCTAAAAGATTAAAAATTCTTTTTTAACTTTTTGTAGCGGTTATATTAAATAAAAAAATTTTATGTAACAAGTTGTTACATGAATTTTATTTTAAATCTAAATATTTTCTTGTAAAATTCTCTCCATTTCCTACTAATTCATATAGTTCTTTAGCTTCTTTTTGTATTTCAGGGTCATTTGCTCCAACAAGTTTTAAAGTATTTTCTCCTAATACAAGTTCAAATAGTCTACTACCTTTTGGTGATTTATAATAATATTCTTTTTTTGGAGTTGATTCAGATATTATTTCTATTTCTTTTCCATTTAAACCAAATTTCCTATATATTACAGAATAATTATCTGACATAGCATTTGCATTAGGTAAGAATATTTTAGTTAAACAAGCATCTAATATTGTCGTGAATAGTTTACTATTCATTATATCTCCCAATTCTTGAGTGGCAAATATAACTCCTGTATTCTTTTTTCTTAACACTTTTAACCATTCTCTTATTTTTCCTGCAAATTGCTCATTGTCAAAAAACAACCAACATTCATCAAGAACAATTAAAGAGGGAGGTCCTGTCAACTTTTCTTCAACTTTATGGAATAAATAACTTAATAAAGGTGTTACAGCACTTTTTACATTCATTATTTTTTCCATTTCAAAGACTTGCCAATCTGAGAATGTGAAGTTTTCTTCATCACTATCAAAATATCTTCCTAAAGCTCCTTTAATTGTGTATTTTTCAAGAGTATCTTTTAATTCTCTATCATTTAAACTTGTTCTCAAGTTACTTATAGTTCTAAACTTTTCTTCTGATGTTGCTAACAATTCTAATGCTTGCCATATTTTAGTTTTTTGTACTTGATTAAGTTCGATATTTTCTTGAATAAAAATTTCTAAAACCCATTCATTTGCCCATTCTAACTCTCTATATGCTCTTTCTTTTTCTTTATTTAATATTTTTTGTTTATCAAGTTCAGAAAAAATACCTCCATTTTTTTCTTTTGAGGATTTCATTTTTCTTTCTTCTTCTTCCAAATTATCCTTTAATATTCCTATTCCTCTAAGAGGTTGAAATGTAAGGTTGTCTACTCCTAAGTCAAAGAATGTCCCGCCAACAGCATAAGTTAGAATTCTAGCTGAGCCTCCTTTATCAAATATAAATACTTGTGAATTAGGATATTTTTTATATTGAGCATTTATTAATCCTAAAGCTGTTGATTTTCCAGCTCCAGTAGGTCCTATAATACAAGTATGAGCAATATCTCCTACATGTAAATTAAATCTAAATGCTGTACTTCCTTTTGTTTGTGTATAAACTAAAGGAGGCATATTTAACTCTTTATTCCATTTATCCCCAGCCCATACACTAGAAGTAGGTAACAAATGGCATAGTGATACTGTATTTAAAATAGGTGTTCTGACATTGTTATAAATATTACCTGGAATTGCTCCTAAAAAAGTTTCTACACAATTGACAGTTTCATTTATTGTTATAAAACCTAATTTATTAATTGTTTTTTCAATTTCTAATGCTCTATCATCTACTTCTTCTGAAGTATCTCCATAAACTACAATTGCACAACAGTAAAAGCCTTGTGCTAGAATATCTGCTCTTGTCAAATTTAATTGAGTATTTATTTCATCTGCTTTTTCTAATGCATCCTCATCTATTTTTGTAGGTTCTTTATCTCCTGTTAATTCCATCATCACTCTTTTTAGCATTGAAATTCTTCCACTAAAAGTAGCTTTCCACTTTTTTTCTAATTTAGATAATGCTTCTTGTTTTGAAAGGAACATAAACCTAGTTACCCATCTATATTCAAATCCTAATCTATTCAATTCATCAAACATACAAGGTACTGTGAAATTAGGAAACCCTTGTAGAGATATACATCTCATGTGTTTATTTCCTAATTTTGGCTTTAATCCTCCAACCATATCAGAATCACAAAGATAATTAGATATATACATAGGAACTTCAGGAACAATGATTTTATGATTTTTTATAGACACACAAGAATGTAAATATTCATATGTTTCTTCTTTACTCAGCTCTTGAACTTCTAAAAATAAATCTTTGAATAATCCTTTAATTTCTTTAAATTCTTTTTTAAAATTTTCAAGGCTTTTATCAATATTTTCTGCAGTTTTTTCTTCTTCTATAAAAAAATTCTTTAACTTTTTTTCTGTATCTACAGATGTTAAATATGTCAAAGTAAGATAATATTCACTCTCAAAATAAGTTCCACTTTGGAATTTGTTTTTTCTTTCATCATCAATTAATTTTAAAGCGAAATTTTCAATTTCTGTACTTTCATACTCTTTTGAGTGAACTCTTCTAGCTTCTATATGCATAGTCCAATTACCCTCAAGCCTAGTTAAAACATTATTTAACCTACCATTTGAATTTTGTAATTCATAAATTGTAGCACTGTCTAAGTCATATCCCCTAAATTTTAAAGTCTTCTGAAAAGTTCCATTCTTGTTTAGAATTACTCCTTCATCAATCATTGCAATCCAGGGAATATAAGTAGACAATTTATTTTTTTCATCTTGATATTCTTTTATCATTCTTACTACCCCTCATAAAAATAATTTTTTTGCTTTATATATTTTTTTATAAAAATTTTTATAACCATTGGATCTTTTTTACATGCTATGTATAAAAGATAATGTGTTAAAAAAAAGAAAGGTAACATATACCATGCTCTAACAGCAATTACAAATGCTGTCCCTACTCCAACATTTAAAATCATTGCTTCTCTTGATACTCCTGCTATTGTTAAAGGTTTTATAAGTCCTTGACAAACTGGTACAGCTAATTCTTCTATATTTTCTTCCATAACTTTTACCCCCCTTTTCATGTAACAACTTGTTACATAGTTAAGCAATCTTTTCTAATAAATAATCTCCATTTTCCCAACCATTTACTCTAGCTATTTCTGTAATTTTTCTTTCTGTTCCAACTTTCTTAATTACAATTATTAAATTAACAGCACTTGCAATTAATTTTTCTTGTGCAGACACAGATTTTATTTGTACATATTGTTCTAACTGTGTTAAACCTCCTCTTGGAGAATCTGAATGGACTGTACAAACTCCACCTGAGTGTCCTGAATTCCAACCAGTAAGCATACTTAAAGCTTCATCTCCTCTTACTTCTCCAGCAATTAATCTATCAGGTCTTTGCCTCATACTAGACTTAAATAAATCTAACATACTTGCATAATCGCTTGTTGTCATTCTCAATGTATCTTCAGCAACTGATTGTATTTCTTTTGTATCTTCCATAATAATTAATCTATCTCCAGTTTTAGCTATCTCAGCAATAACTGCATTAGCAAAAGTTGTCTTTCCTGAAGATGTTCCTCCAACTATTAATATATTTTTTTTAGCATTAACTGATTCTATAATCACATCTTTTTGTCTTGTTGTTAAACTTCCTGATTCAACATAATCGTCTAAAGTGAATACTCTTATTCCTTTTTTTCTAATATTAAATACAGGATTGTCAACTATTGGAGGAATAACTCCTTGAAATCTTGCACCTGTCCCTGGCAATTCTGCACTAACAAAAGGACTTGTTTTATCTACTATTTTGTCTGTATAATCAGCAACTGATTGAATAACTCTCATTGATTCAGTTGCTTCCATATATCTACCTGTAAAATGTCTACCACTAGAAAGAGTGTCTATCCAAACTTTTTTATCATCATTTATATAAAGTTCAATAACATCATCATCTTCTAATAAAGCAGTGTTTTCTTCTCCTAATGAGTCATAGAAAAAGTCAAGTAATCTATTTTCACTTTCTTTTCTTTTATCAAAAAATTCTGACATTATACCTCATTCCCCTGAGTACTGACAGGCTCAACAGAAGTTTTTTTATTTTGTTTTTCTTCTTTTCTCTTTTCTTCTTCTTCCATTTCTTTAAGAATAATATCCTTTATTTTTTCTAAAAAAACTTCATTTTCTGACAATTGAGAAAATCTTTTTAATGTTTCTTCCTCTGTTAAAAAATCAAACGATTTTAAAATAATTTTCTTTATTTCATTATCTTTTTTTATTTTTAATTTTTCTAATTTTTGTTTCTGTTCCTCTAATTTCTCAAAAATACTTTTTTTAACTTTTTTCTCTTCTACCTTTTTTTCATCTTTTTTATTTTCTTTTTCCATTAAAAATCCTCCTCAGGGTCAATTAAACCTTCATCAATATATAAAGTATCTAACATTTCTTCTTTTTCTTCTTCTGTAACTTCATTATTTTCTATATTATAATCTTCATCTATATCATCTAGTTCTATGTTTTCACTCTCAATATTTTCTAAAAATTCTTCTCTAATTCTTTCATCCAATTCATTTTCCTCCTCTTCATTCATAAAATCAATAGTTGTTTTAACAGTTGTATCAATAGTTGTTTTTATATCACTAAAAGTTTCATCAGTTAAATAATCAGTTTTAGGAATTCCATAAACTTTATTCGTTTTAGAGGCAAAATACTTTTCTTTAAAATATTCTAATTTAACTCCAATTCTTGGATAAAGACCTGTTACAGAAATAATATTCCATTTTCCAGCAACTTTATTTCTCACTTCTTCAGGAGTTAATAATCTTCTTGCTTGATTAGATTCACTAATATTTGAACTACCAATTTGAAAAGCTTTATAACTTTTATTTTTTACTTTTATTGTTTTATCTCCTAACATTTCAGATATTTGTTTAGGTGTTTCAGTATCAAGTGGTGTTGGAGAATAAAAAACTGTTGTTGCACAGTTATCAAACACTGAGTTCCTATCTCCATAGTTCTTTTTAATTTGATTTAATGCTTGAGCTATTATTAATGCTTTCATTCCATATCCAGCAATATATGCTAAAGCTTTTTCAAATAATGGAATTGTCCCAAAGGCTGGAAACTCATCCATTAAAAACAACATTTTATGCTTATGTATAGGTTTATCAGAAGAAAAGTCCATTTCAGGTGCTAAAATACCTATTGTTTGAGTAACTAAAATTCTTAATAAAAGTGATAAAGTATCCATTTGTTCAGCTTCAACTACAATATAGAAACTTACAGGATTTTTATAATCCATTAAATCTTTTATTCTAAAATCAGCTCTTGAAGTATTTTTTCTAATAATTGGGTCTTTAAATAATGAAAGCTTAGCCATAACTGTAGAAATAACATTTGCTCTCTCTCTTTCTTCTTTATTTAATATTTCAGCAGCAGTTCTTGCAACAACTGGATGTGTTCCAGGATTAATTCCTTTCATTTGTGAATTATCATAAATTTCATTCCAAATACTATAATCTTCTAAATGTTTATATTCCATCAATTCTATAAAATTTTCTTCAAGAGTTTTATCTGTTGAAGTTAAGAAGTCAACAATATCTCCAAATGTTCCTATTTTTCCTTCTTTTTTTCTCATATACAAAACATGAAGAATTAAACCAATAAATAATGCAGTAGCTGACATATCCCAGTGGTCTCTTTTTTTCCCCTCACCAGGATCTGTTAATATGTCAGCAATTATTGTTGCATCTTTCACTTCATAAGGAGTTCCTATCCTTACTTCAGCAAGAGGATTGTATGAAATACTATCTTCTAAACCATAAGGTTTAAACTTTAATATAGTCTGCTTTAAAACATGCTTTCTATATCCTGCAGTTATTTGATAGTTTTCTCCTTTCATATCTAATACAAATACACTACCTAGCCAATTTAAAAGAGTTGGAATAATAACTCCTGTTCCTTTCCCAGCACGAGAGGGAGCTATAAGTGCTATATGTGTTTTCAGATTTTCAATAATATATCTTACTTTTCCAAATAAATTTTGTTTTAATATTCCTAGAATAACTCCATCAGTAAATTTTCCAGGAGGTGATATTAATCCTGCCCTCTCCCATTCTGAAACGGTTGCCCATCTAGCACTACCATGAGTATCTAAATCATTATCACATGTTTTTGCCATATACAATAAAATCGGTATAGATAAAAGACAGAAAATAGCTGTATTAACTAGATAAATATTATTTAAAATAGGATTTTTAGATGATACTTTAAAAAATAGAAATTTGAAATACAAATATGGTCCATAAAAATTTTTAAAAATGGGTTTACCTACATATTTTGGATTATATTTTAAAAATTTAGCTATTTGATTACTTCCTAAACTTGCAGAAAATAGAATGACCAGTATTAATATTAAAAATACTATTGTTTTTTCTTTGCTTTTTTCTTTAAACATTTTTTTAAAATTTTTGGAAAAGAAATCAAATTTTATTTCAAGAAAAATTACTAGAGCTATCACGATTATATATGGTATCATAAATCACTCTCTCTCCCTTCCGAAATACTTTTGCTTTGACTTTTCTTTATCTCTTTTTAATTTATCTGACCATTTTGCATAAGGACTTATATCATCGATACACTCTCTTAAAGGATGTTTTAATGTTATTCCAGCTTTCTTAAGTTCATTTTCTATTTGAGGAATAAAATTATATGCTTTTTCTGGAATAACTATATCCATATCAGGTTTAGATATTAATTGTCCTTTTATACTTTCAACAATTTCTTTTATAAATAAATCTTCTTCCAATTTTTTTCTTTCTTCTTTTGTTAAAAGCTTTCTAACATCTTTTATTGAAAATTTATCTATCTCATTTTCTGCTATTCTTTTAATTTTTATGTCTTTATTAAAAATATTTTTCTGATCTTCTTTTAAATCTGCTAGTTCTTTTTCTGTAATAACAGCAACTAATTTATCTTTAAAATAAATTGCATAATACTCATTTCTATCCATTTTCATCTCCCTAGTTAAATTTATTCTTTGTAAGGTTCTAAAACTAAGTCTGAATTTACCATTATATTAAATCTACTTCCTGGAGCAATCTTGATCGTAGGTTGTACTGCTAATAATCTACCTGCTATTGCTTCACCAATAGTTACAATTTCTTCTCCAGCTCCACGACCTGCATTATTTCTCCAAGAATTATTGTTATTAGAGTTTCCATTATCATCAATAATTCCAGCAGCTGCACCTAAAATAGATGAAAGTATTACACCTTGAAATAATTTTAATGTATGGTTGTCAACTTCTCCTACAAGACCAGCATAACCTGACATATCTGCTCCCTCAAAATTTTCTAAATTAATTGAGTTTCCATTTGGAAATATAATTCTTTGCCAAACAACAAGAATTCTACTTTGCCCAAATGATATAGAACTGCTGTATTTACCTATAACACGAGTACCTTTTGGAATAAGTAAATGTCTTCCAGTTACAGTATCGTATACATCTTCACGAACAAGAGCTGTCATTGACCCAGGTAGATCAGAATTAATACCTGTCACTAATATTCCTGGAATAATTCCACCTGCTTTTACTTCATACTTAGAAATAGGACTGTGTATAACATCTTCATTATAATTCTTTCTAGAATTTTCCTTATCTAAAAATGCTTTTTTCTCAGGTTGTTTATTTATGTCATCTGATATCCCTGCCAATTGAGTTTGAGATAAATCAGTAGGCATATTTATTATAGGTAATTCTCCTTGTCTATTGTTATTATTATTATTATTTTGAGTACTTTCAATTCCAAATTCTATTACTGATGATCTAGCAGAAAGTTCATCTGACAATAGTGTTTCATAATATGCTTCTCTTTTCTCATTCTTTTTTATTTCTTCTTCTACATTCACTCTAGGCTCTTCTATCTCTTCTTCAGGAGCTTTTTCATTAAAATATGTTAATTGTTGTTCTTCAGATTCATTATCATCTTCTTCTTTTACTGTTTTACTATAATCAACAACATCAAAACCTAAATTTGTACTTTCTACCTCATTATTTTCTTGAGGTTTCTCTACTACTTTTTCTTGCTCCATCATTTTTTTTTGATTTGCTGACATTCTAAATAATGCAACTATTAAGACTGCCACTATTCCACAAGCTATTAAAATAATATTTTTAGTTTTTATTTTTGAGATAGGTTTTTTCTTTTCAGAATTTTCTAAATTAACTTCATTTCTATTATCTGCCATATCCACCACCTATCTTTTTTTCTTAATAATTACTTTTTTATTATCAATTCTTAACTCAGCCTCAGAAAAAAGTCTGTCAACTACTAAGAAACTTCCTTTTGTTCTATAATTTACTAACAATAATTTATTACCATCCTTAATATATAAACTTGGTGTTTCTTGTATATCTTCTTTTAATTGTATATATGTTTTTTTACTATCATTAAATACTTGTTGTGGAGCGAAATTGTATTTATTTGTACTAATTGTATAACCATAATCTAATGAAGTAGGGTCCATAATAGTTTCTTGACTATTTTCTCTTTCTTGAACAAACTTTTTTTGTGCTTCCATAGCTAAAAATTCATCTTGAGGATAATCCCATTTAATTAAAGGATTGTACAAAGTTTTATCTGATATTAAGTTTATTTGATAACTTCTTTTATTAGTATTGATAACCAAATTCGTTTTTAATCCAGTATAAAGAGGTTTAATATAAATAACTTCTCTCATTCCATCAGAAGATCCAGTAGTTCCTGTTGCTCTTCTCCATCTTGAAGTATCTCCTCCACCAACAAATGTAACTGTTTCTCCTGGTTGTAACATAATTGTTGTTAAATAACTTACACGAGCATAAACTGTATACATTGCATCTTCATCGTAAACAAATACAGTCTGTACTCCTTCTTTAGCAGTTTTGTATCCACTAATAATTTTAGCATTCTTACTTGGCATTATTTCATTCATTAAGTCCAAATTATCATTTGAAATAGCTGTTAACGATGCTATTATAAATAATAAAAATATTTTCTTTTTCATTTTATCCCCCTCTATTTTTCATTTGTAATGTGATAATCTACAATTTTTATTCCAAGTGGATTTTGTTGTAAATCAATTAAATTTTTAGGTTGTTCAATTTTTATAGAAAATATTGCTAAAAATTTCTTAGAATCTACAAAATTTCCTCTTTGATATACTGTTTCTCTCCATCTAACTTGATAAGAATCTTTTGTTCCAGCAACTTTATTTATAGACTCAATCTGAACATCTCTACTGAAACCATTCTTTATCATTTCTGTCCAATTTTCTCCTCTTACAATTTCATCAAATTTTTCTCTCATTTCCTTTGATAAAAAAGCTATTGATTCTGTATAAAATTTTCCTTGTAAAACTTCATCTGTTGATATCCATCTTGATTTATTTACAAAATTTTGTAAATAATATTGGATATTAGCTTCTGTTGGCTCATAATTAACTTGATATGCTGGATTAATTCCTTTAGCATTTCCAGTTTCATCAGTTTCAATAACATAAGGTATTAAACTACTTCTAGTTGAAAGATAAACTACTCCTGAAACTGAAATTATTACTAATATCAACATTATAAAACTAATTAATTTCCAAGTATGTAATCTTGCCGCCATATTACTATAAAAATCTAAATGTTCTTGTTTAGCTTTTTCATAATCATTTTTTGGAATGAAATTCTTCTCTCTTTTTTCTATTTTATTTTTTTTTCCAAACATAATTCCCCCTGATTTTTAGTTTTAAGGACAAATAAAAATCTTTACTTGTCCTTAAATTTTTTATAGTATCATTCCAGCAGCTGTTGATATTCCAAATACTGAAGAAATAAGAGTAGCGGCTCCACCTACAACAGCAAGAGCTGCAACTATTCTTATACATTTCCCCATCATATTTCCTCCATCTGTCATAGCCCAAGCAAATGCTGCAACAATAACCACAACTAATGCAATAACTCCTGCCATTGGTCCAGAAATTGACTTAGCAATACTTGATGCTGGTTTTTCCCAAACCATTCCTCCAGCTCCAGTTGCAAATGCATTTGATGATATAACAGATAATGCCATCATTCCAATTAATATTTTTTTTGTTTTTTTCATAATACCCCTCCGTTTTTCCTTTTTCTCTCTTTAATATTTTCTTCAATTTTTTCTTTAGCATTTCTTGAAAATTTAAATTTAATAGCTTTTTTAGCTGGAAAAGTTACTACTTCTTTTTTGCCAAACAAAGTTCCATTTCTTTCTTTTTGTTCATGTACTATAAAAGAACCTAATCTTTTTAATAAAATATTTTGAATCTCATAATTGCTTAAAGTATTTCTTATTGCCTCAATAAAATTTTTTGTGAGTTCTTCAGCTTTTTCAATAGAAAAATTTGAGATTTTAGCATATTCCTTTAAAAAAATATTGTATCCTTCATTTTTAATCATTTAATCACCCCCTTTCAAAGATTTTTTATTATTAACCGTTTTTAACGGTTATATTGAATAAAAAAATTAGATCACATACTTATTCACTTGCTTTCTCCTTTCTAACAAGTTTAATTTTTTATAGTCCAAAGCATTTTCTAATTTTAGTAACTTCTAAAAACTTAATTAATCTTATATCCTTAATAGGTCATAAATTTTTTTTAATTTATCTTTATTAGCTATATAAGCTAGAGTTTTTTTATTTTTCTTTGCTTCTTCTGAAGTTATAACTAATCCAAATTCTCTATTAGAAATAATAATACCTGCTGGAACATCTATTGTTTCTTCATTTGTATCACTATCTATATATCTCTTATTTATAGAAGAAATTATATATTTTTGTTTTTTTAAAAGCTTTTTAGCAGATTTAGTTAATATTATTTTTGCTATACAAGGTATTAATTTTATAGTAGACTTAGTTACAATGATTTCTTCAGGAAATAATTTGATATTAACAAATCCTAAATACCTACCTTCCAATTTATCAAAATAAAGAAAAATATGTCCTTTATATTTTTCTGTTTCTGTTATTATTTTATCCTTAATAGAATTATCAGGAGAATAGTAAATAACTCCTCCATAGAATGTTGAAAATTTATTTTCTTTTTCAGCATTTAATATCTCATCCACATCTTCTGTTTTATATATTAATTTATCTGAGTTTAACGCATCTACTTCATAGACCGAAATGAAATTGAATTTATCTTCAATTTTAACTAAAGCAAATTGCATTTTTCTTCCTGAATTACAATATTCACATCCACATTTTTCTTTATGAGCAAAAGCCTTATCCATTTTTATATATCCCCTTTCTTTTAAATTATTAACATTGGCAGCAAAAAACTTAATATAAAGTATATTAGAAAAAATGAATGACTTACGGATTGGGTTACAAAGAGCCCCATAAGAAAAATTAATATACTTAAAAATGTTATTGTCATCCAAAATTTTAAATCTTCCATTTTTTATTCTCCTTTTATTTTCTTATTAATGTGATTATTTTCCATAATATGTATAGAAAATATATAAAAGCTAAAATTCCTAAAATATTTATTGTAGTTTTCATTTTAGTACTTAGTATATGTCTTTCTTTGTCTATTCCTATTAATATAAGATATAGAACTGCAATAAAAAATGATATGATTTTTAAAATAAGACTTATAGTAATTATTTTCCCTCTTTCCATTAATATAATTAATTTCCATAATATGTATAGAGAGTATATAAAAGCTAAAATTCCTAAAATAGCTATTATAGTTTTCATTTTAGTATTTAGTATATGTCTTTCTTTGTCTATTTCTATTAATATAAGACATAGAACTGCAATAAATAAAGATATGATTTTTAAAATAAGACTTACAGTAATCATTTTTTCTTTTTCCTCCTAAATTCTATTTATTCAAAAAAATAATTTTACTTTCCTTAAACACTAAATAACTTTTTTCTTCTCATTTTTTAAATATTCCACATATTTCTTAACCCAATCCAAAAGATTTTTTCTAAAAGCTTCTT
>ERZ772764.208-NODE-208-length-42812-cov-8.958954_pt1 | contig 42812 bp, 49 predicted proteins | sample MGYA00512163_ERZ772764 | MGnify/ENA primary metagenome ERZ772764 (study PRJEB29015, sample SAMEA2737903) | human oral metagenome | biome: human oral; feature: human-associated habitat; material: dental | place: China | collected 2094 ... | reverse complement strand
GGGGTCGAACCCATACGCCTTACGGCACTGGATCCTAAGTCCAGCGCGTCTGCCAATTCCGCCACATCCGCATTAAAAATTAAGAATTCTCAGCATGCGTATTCTATCACGAAGGCACAGGACTGTCAATCTGCACAACTTCCCGAGAGAGAAACATTCCGGCGCTCCCCTCGCATACGGAGTTCCACGCATAAGACTACACTTCTCCCAAGTGAAACAAAGGAGTATCCTCCCTTCCTCCCTTCCTCCCTTCCTCTCTTCGTTTTCTCTTCTTGCTTTCACTTCAAATTTGAAAAGCAAGCGATAAAGAAAGGGTCCCCCTGATTTACTGCATAAGAAAATACGCCTCCCACCGGGCAGCGGGAGGCGTATTTTCGATAGAGAGAAAGAAATGTAGGGAATGTATGTGAATTCTGCGGAAGGGAAGGCCGCAGAAAACTCACCTAAATAAGTTGTAAGCCTTAGGTATTCTTTGCAATGAACGCACCAACGACGGCACCAACAATTGCGGCAGTCGTGACGGAACCCTGCGAGTACCCCTTGCGCCTCGGCTTCTTGCGGCGTGCCGCAAGCTGTGTCACCTCGATGGAGTCACCATAGCTCGTACGCACATCCATCGTGCGCGGCACATCTGCCGTGTAACGCGGACTTGCCTCTGCAATGGCAGCGCTCGTACCAACAAGGCTGAGCGTCATTACGCCAAAGAGTGCAACAGCTATCGATTTTTTTACTTTATTCGTATTCATAAATACTCACTCCTATCCAAGGGGCTCGTAAAAGACTGCACACCGTTTGTGTGCTCTGCTCTTGCTTACATGCATAATATAGCGGAACGATTTTAGAACGTCTTGTGAGAGGCGTTAGTTTTAAATTATAATGCATGTCATGTATTTTCAAGGATTCCGCAATATATCTGATTTTCTATATCCCCATATCCCCCTATATCGCCCTATTTTATTCCTCCTCCGGCTGTCAAAAAGCTGTCAAATTTACAAGCTAAAACAAATGGGACGGCGCACAAAGCGCCACCCCATTTTTGCCTTTACTCTTATTTAGAAGCTTCTTGTCCCTCTATATTGTTCTTTCTGTATTTACGAATCCTTAACGCATTTGCAGATGGTGTCTCCCCTTTGTATGTACCCTTCATATAAGGTAGGTAACTGTGGACTGCGCTCTTCGAACAATTCCACTCCATGGCGATTTCGCGGATTGTCTTTCCGCTATTCAACGCCATAAGAGCATCGTTTGTCTTATTATATTGCAGGACACCGCAAGTAATTAGTATCTTACGAACTTTAGCGTGAGATATGTTCAACTCTCTTGCAACTTCTCTGATTGATTTGTTCCTTTCATACGCAAAAACGACTTTTTCAAACATCATATTATCGCATCCTTATTCATTTTTTTATTGACTGCCTCCATGATGAAGGCGGTCATAGACTTCCCTGCGGCCTCCGAGGCCGCTTTGATCTTCTCTTTTGTCCCTTTTGGGACACGCATAACAATTTGCTCGTAGTTTTCCTTGTTATATTCCCGCGTACGAGCAATTCTGTTTTCAACCCAGCCCACAGAATCACCTCTTTTATTTCAACTCGCCCTTGTTCCATTTCCTCCCAAGGAAGTGGAGGGACAAGGCGCGGTTGTCAATCCAAAACCGTGCCTCGGTCTGGCCTTTCAGCCAAACGAAGAACTCAGCGAATTTTCCATCGGCCTCGGCGGCGGGCTTTCCTGCCTTCTTCTCGAGGTCTGCAACTTCTTTGAAAATTTCGGCGCGAAGCGTTTCCGCCCACGCAACTTGTTTTTCCGTACCGACGAGGGCGGGCAGGTCGTACGCCGCAGCGGTTTCAGCAGCCTTTGCCTGCCGATCTGCTTTGTAGCATGCGGGGCAGACGCAGTTGTTTTCCATCCATTCGATCTTTCTTTCACGCTCGCTGGTCTTGCCGTAGAGGTTGACCATTTCCGTATGCCCACAGGCATATGTGACATCGTACTTTGCCATTTTCGATTCCCTCCTTAATAATGCAAGCACTGCGGAAACGGTGGTGCCCCACCGATGTAATCTTTGTAGTCCTCCTTCGCAGGCGCCGTCTTCTTCCATGGTCTCAGGGTCGTAGTCGTCGAGGATATCCCAGAATACTTCGTATACGGGGATAAACCCGTCCTCATCTGCCTCATCATCGGGGCAGAACGCGTCGGCGACGTAATACCCGCGAGAGTCTGCGGGTCCGGCGAGATAGGCCTCCTGCATAAGGACGAAGCGCTTTCCGTTCTCATGTTCGCAGTCATGCTCGAATTTCATTTTGATTTCCTCCATTTCTTCTGGGGCTCTCGCCCCGCTGATCTTTATCTTGATTGTATTATAGCATTGCAATTATATAATGTCAACAGTTTTTTTATCTTTTCCAAAAGAAAAAAGAGGCTTAATAGCCTCTTTTTTTTGCTCGCCTCACGGCAAGACTTGTTTGGATATTATATCCGTTTTAATCCAACACACCTAACTAGGTGAGACACTTATAGTATAATCAATCGTTTTAATGTTGTCAACATTAAAATAAGCCCCAGAGCCGTAGCCCCGGGGCGATGAATTACCACTCAGTGATGTTATACATGACGGTCGCGCCCTTATAGCGTGAGCCGTCGAAATGTGCAAGTGCCTCAAATCGTCCTTGCTCGTAGCCGACGGTCATCAGTGCCTTGCCGTCAATGACGGATGCCCCCGCCTTGATGCGATGATCTTTGCGGAGGTTGATCTTGTAGACATCGACTTTTTGCTCCTCCGGCGGGAGAGTGTTCCCGTCCTTGTCCTGCGTGATCGGCGTAACGACCGTACGATCGGATTTCTCCCGCGCCGCTCTCGGCAATGTCGAACTGTCCTCCCGTATCTGCCGCTCGACGACCTGCGCGGCTCGTTCGACGTTCGGTGCGCTGACATGGTACGTTACGGTGGGCGCACGCTGTCCCGCCTGTACCTCTGCAAGGCGCTTTTGTAGTGCCTGCGCATTGGCGTGTGAGATATCGAGCTGCGCCCGCAGTGCTGCCGCGTCCTGCGTCTGCCCCTGCGTCAGGATGGCAGGCTTTTCCGCCGCTTTCTGATCTGATGCAGAGTTCCGGCCAACGGCGTATGCAATGCCGATAATCAGCAGACACAAGATCACCAGCAGAGCCGTTTTGTTTTTTATAATGATATCTTTCACCCGTTCAAACATATATAATACCCTCCTCACTGATTGGCATAAAAATTCGCCTTGCCGACAATCTCATCCATCTGCACAAATAGATTCTGCCCGGGGCACGCCGTCCCCATCAGCTCTCTGTGCCCGACGATGTGATCGCGGTCAATCGGCAGTCCGTAATCCGTGCAGACGTTAGCCAACAGCATCGCGGTACTCTCAATCTGCGCGGCTGTCGGATATCCGATCTCAAAGTTGCCGCAGATGTGGATGCCGATTGTGTGCGAGTTCTCGCCCGACGCATGCGCGCCGATGGTCCAATGCGGCCGCCCGACCTCTATGGTTCCATCTTTGCGGACGACATAGTGGTACCCGATGCACGTCCACCCCTGCGCCTGATGCGATGCGTTGATCTCCTCCGCGGAGAGGTCGTCATCGGTCGGGTTGCCTGTGTGATGCAGGACGATCATATCCGTTTCGCGGCGTGTGCTCAGTCGCCCTGCATCATACGTCAGATTCAGATCTTTCAGCTGTACTCTTTCCATTGTTGTCCTCCTTTTTCTCTTCGTACTGGTCGGGGATTCCATTCTCGTCGCGGTCGATAAATGACTTTGCCAAAAATCCAATGACGGCAATCCACGCCGCCCCGCTGATCTCATGGAGGAAATTCCGCATCTCCACGAGATCAGGATGCATTTTTGTGTTCCAATCATAGAGCCACGCTGTCACATAGATCATGACGCAGATCACGATCATCGCCGCATACCATACGATATACCGCATGGCCGCATGGCTCTTTGTCATGTCGCGCAGATATTTGCCTGCGCGCCCGAACCACTGTGAGACTTTGAGCATTGTCTCACCTCCCTCCGAGCGCCCACGTCAGAATCGACGCAAAGATGCCGACGATGGTCGTACTCATCCCAATCGTCCAACAGACGTCATGTTTAAATTCGTCCAGCCGATGATGCGCGGATTTTGTGCTTTCTTCCAGACGGGCAATCCGCTCATTGATTGCATAGAGCTGATCGCGTCCCATCGGCAGTTTTTCCGCAAGGGTCCTAATCTGCGCTTTGATGCTCTCGAGCTCGGCCAGTATTTCTCCTCTTGCCACGTTTTGCGCCTCCTAATTGTTCCTTTATACATAGGGGCGTTACTCCGACAGGATAGCGCCCCTACTCCCTGTGATTACACTTCTTTCTTCGCATGCTCCGCAATGTAGAGGGCGACGTCCTCCTGATAGATTACGGGCACGACTTTTTGTCCTTCCTCCTTGCTCTCCTCAGAGATTGCATACTTGCCCGCTTTCACGAGGAACGCATAGACGGGAATCATATAGCTGTGCTTCTTCATTTTTTCTCACCTCCTTTCAGTGCTTGCAGGGCCTCTTCGATTTCTGCGAGGCGCACTTCTTGTGCGGCGACCGCTTCAAATATGGATACGCGTTCTTCGTCGGCTGTTTCTTCCGTCGGATGCGTATCCTCTCCCTTTGGCTCCTCCGTTTTCGGAGGACTAAGGACAAGTCCGATATTGGGGTCAAATGTGACAACATAGCCGACTTTACATTCCACGCCCGTAACGTCTACCCAGTAGGTAGAGGGCGAGAATATGCTTCGCCATGTATCAAAGTCGCGTTCATCTTCGTGGACGGATCGTACTTTGCCATACAATATTTCTGCGTATTTGTTCATTGTTCTCTCCTTTTATGCGGTGCCGTTAGGCGTCTCTTTATTGATAGCGTTTGACCATTCGAGGGTGATTGGATATTTATGTTTTTCCACCACGTTCATTATATTTCCCGTTCCTTCTCTAACGAGGAAATTTCCAAACGCTATTTTCGTATTTATCACAATTTGGCGATTTTGATCTTCTCCCGATAATCTCAAAGTCTCATAACCATAAGTTTTCCCTGCCTCCACTTTTACATAGCGAGTTGCTTTCTGTTGGTTTACGTTTAAATATGTCAGCTGCAAAACAGCGACGCCCTTCGGAACGGTAAACGTTCCCGTTCCTTTCACGGTGATGCTCCCCGGCGTGATTCGGCCCTGCTTTAAGATCGCAAACGATACTCCGTTTTTCTCCTGCCGTCCGCTGGTCGCTTCGCTTTCGGTGACAGCCCCCAGTGCGGCGAAGCAGTCCACGCCGTCCACATGGAGCGGCAGGACGCCGCCCATCGCGTTCGCCTCTTCCTTTGTTGAGTAGAGCGTGCAGGATTCGACGACGCCTTTGGTATTTTGCAGTTTGAGTTTTTTAACCAGTTCCGCCATGATCTCACTCCACCCAGATTTTTGTTCCGTTGGCAAACGTCAGGACATTTGTGCTGAGCGCCGATGCCGTCGAGGCATTTCCCTCTACTCCGCCATCAGCTTTGATCTTTCCGGTAGCGGTCAGAGCAGGTACCGTGAGCGCACCTGTCATGCTGTCGCCGGATTTCGCGACAAATTTAGAGGCGTTCTGTTGGTCGAGCTCCTGGAATTTTTTATCCAGATCGGCTTTGGAGTATGTGCCGACGGCTTTTTGTGCGGCGGCGGCAGATTCTGCGGCGCTTTTTGCGCTTTCCTGTGCACTCTTTGCAGCATATTCTGCTTTGTCGACTTCGACGTTGATTCCGTCGATGTGCTGTTTCATGGAGGTAATATTTTCCTCCATTGCCTTGACGTGCGTTTCGGATGCGGCGCTTGCCGTTTGACTTTTGCCGGCTTCCTGTCTGCTCTGCTCTGCTTCCGTTCGCGCCGTTTGCGCTGCGCCCGCGGCGGATTCGGCGGCACGCCGATGTTCCTCTGCGGTATTTTTTGCATTGGTCGCGAGGACAACGGCATGCGATGCGCTGTTTTCGCTTTCTTTCGCGTTCTGCGCAGCCTGCTGTGCCGCAGATGCGCTTTGCTGTGCGGCGCGGAGATTGTCGGAGGCGGCCGCTCCGGTCTCGAATATCCGATGCACGAGTTCCGCGGGGTCAATCCCGCTTCCATGCTGGACCATGACCGCCCGCCCGATGGCCTCCTCATGCTCCTGCATGATGGCCGTTGCCTTATCCGACATTGCCTCGATATACGGCAGCGGATATTTCTCTCCGAGATCGGTCAGCTGATCGACGGACGTTTTACGATAGATTGTGATATTCTTTCCGGCCGGCAGCTTCGGCGGCTGCGCATGTTCCGCGGGCGTCTGCCCGGGGGCATAGCCCGGATAGTGGACGACCTTCGCGGCCACATCCACAAAGTAATCCCGGGTAATCTCCGTTGCGACCTCCGTCGCGGTATCATAGATAACGACGTGGATGTTGTCCGCGGACGATATCGCAAACGCGAATGGGAATACGGTCGTGTTCCCGTCGCCGCGATAGGTCACCGAGGTTTTCCGATTTTCGATCATGTGAGTTCTCCTTTCCCTGATTCACTTACCGCGCACCGCGCGTATTCTTCTTTGGTTTTTTCGGCTTTTCCGGCTTCGGCGGCGGCTCTTCTGCGCGCAGTTTTTTGTCAAAGAGGACACTGCGCATGACGTTGCGGAAATCCTTGTCGTAGTAGTTGTCAGTCTCCATCATGTCTGCCGCATATTGCAGCGCCGAGAATATCCCGTCCGTGATCGTGTTCGTGACGCCCGTGCTTGCGGCCGTGAATGTGCTCGCCGCTTGTGCAGCGGACTTTGCGATATCCAGATAGCCGATTTCCTTCTCCGGCTTTTTGTACTTTTTCGCTTCTTCGTACGCCTTGCGCTGCTTCGGCGTCATCTTCTTAATCCGCTCGCGCTCCTTTGCCTCCTTCTCCTCGCGTTCGAGGTCTTTCTTTCCTTTCCGGATCATGAGATTTACAGTCGCCTGCACCTGCTTCGCGCCGCGTGTGAGCACGGATCCGAGTTCAAAATTGCGGCCGTAGGTCGTGCCATCGAACACCGCGCTCCCGATCAGCCCCGCAACATCGCGGACAATTGGCAGAGTTCCCGTTCCCGTGGAGAGGAGGTTCTTGCCAAATACGCTCATAAAGCGCTCATAGTCCGATACCTCTTCTTTTTTTGTCTCCCCTGTTTTCGGGTCTTTGACCGTCCGATACCGGTCTTTCTCATCGTCACCCTCGAGGCCGAGCGCGAATTTCAACCCGGCGCCGATGAGCGTTACGAGCACGATTCGATAGATAACGGCACGCGCAAGCGGCATCCATACGTGCATATACTTGTAGCCATGCGCATCGTATTTGCCCTTAAAATGCGCTTCGAGGATCGCATTAAACTGTGTATTGAAAAAGGAGTAGAAGGACGTGAGCATCTTGACGGCTTCATTTCGGGAGCGCTGGACTTCTGCGAGGTCTTTTGTCTGCCCCGATCCGAACACATCACGCACGGCCGCATCCGCCTTTTGGACAGCGCGCAGCTCTGCTTCTTCGATGATTTCGCGGCCCTCCCGTATCGGCAGTTCGGATGCGCGTTCGAGCTTATGTCCTGCTTCGTAGAATTCCTTTTCTCTATCCTTGATCTTAGCCTCCCATCTCTGCTGCTCCTCGATGAGCTCCTGATCGGAGAGCGCCGCATATCTGGATTCCCGCATTCTTTCAGGATCCATATATCGGCGTTCCTCCGCCTCATCCCGCAGATAGTAGAGTTCCTTGCGCATATCATAGGTTTCTGCGCGCAGGCGCTCGACGTTCTCCTGTGCCTCCTGATACGCCCGCTTGTTCTCTTCGTTCTCACGGTTGATCTCTGCGAGCATCTCCGGGAATGCGTTTTTGTAGGCACGGCACCAGAGGGGCTTAGACAGCATGAGATCGGTCTGTGCAAGCGCCCAGTAGGCATTATCCCGCAGGAATTCCACGGGCGTATACGTCGGGTCAAAGAGGCGCTTATCATGGCGCAGATCGCGTTCCATGTTGTTGATGCGGTCCGACATAAATATGGACTTATGGAGGAGAGCATCCATCTCCTTTTTGTTGGCGTAGTAGTCCGCAATCGCAGCGTTTGCCTCCACGGCGCCGAGCTTATCCATCATCGGCCCGATGTTGGATGCGTTTTCGACGTCCGGCCACAACCGCCATCCCATGATTGCCATGGTAGAGTTTCGGCGCAGCGCCGCCATCGTCCGGCTGATTGCCGTTGCTGCACGGTCACTGCTGCCGTCCGCGGCGATTGCCCACGTATCCAGCACCCATTGATCGAGGCTGTTCCAAAACGGCATACCATAGGTCGATGTGACATATGCCTTAAACTCCGCATTACGGACAATGCGATGTACGTCACGCGCCGCGATGCGGAACGCGATGTTATGCGCCGCGTTATAGACATGCTCCTGCAGGACGCGGAATTCGAGGAGCAACGGTTCTTTGACATCGTTCTCCGAGCGCTCCTTTACATGGCTGCGCCCAGTCCCGAGGACACGCGCCCCTGCCAGGGTCTTTTGCGCCTGATCTTCGACCTCCTTTTCCTTTGCCTGCGTCGATTTCTCCGGATTGTATTTCAGCGGATAGTATCCGCCTCGCAGCGTTATTTCCTTCCCGTCTGACGTTTCGATGCGGAACGCAGATGCGGGGACCTTTCCGAGATGTGAGCCGTTGAGTTTTTCTTCGACTTCCGCCGTTTCTTTCCAGAATGTATCCACGAAATCCCAGATCTGCTGCACGGCTTTCCAGTCGCGCTCCGTCATGTACTTTGCGAATACTCCCTGCACGTCGAGCCGCTGACCGATACCGTCGATGACGCGCTTTCGGTTGGTCTCCGTGCCCCAGTTGAGCGCGAGACAGAGGATATTCTCCTTGCTGAGCTTATCGCCGCCGACGTCGATGTTGCGGTCTTTCCACTCCATACGCTCCTTTTTGGAGTAGGCGGAGAGGATGCGCTCGAGCTCTTTTTGACTTTTCCCGAGGAGTTCCGCTTCCCGCATCTGCGCCCGCTCGTATGTTCCGTAGAGGTATCTATGCGCCTCTTCGCCGAGCAGACGGATGAGGATTTCCGGCTTCATGAGCGGCATCGCGCCCTTTTGCCCGAGGATGGCCAGCTGCTCTCCGATTCCGGGGATCTTCGCGAGCCAATCGCTGTACCCGAGCCCGCCGGTATCCGGTGAGACCGGATGCTGCACGACGCCTTCGGGCGTCAGGCTTGTTGTCGACGCGAGGATTTCCCGGACGATATCATCAAAGTCCTTGCCTCCGACACTCAGCATGCGGTTCTTGTCGCGCCCGATAGTATATAGGGCTTTGAGCATGTTGACCGCCTGCGTAAATTCTCCGAGCTTCATCTTGCGATAGCTGCTGTTCTCTTTCGAGAGCATTTCGAGGATCTCCGTCGGTGCGTCTGCGTCCATGTCGAGATTGTTCTTGTAGCTCTCAAAGAGCGCACCGAGTTCGACATATCCTTCCGGTTTTTCCACGTCGCTCCCTTTGAGCCCGAGGAGGTACGCGATATGATGGAGCCAATAGCGCTCCGCGGCGGCGAGACGTACCGTCCGCGCGCCTAGTTTACGCTGCACGTCGGCTTTCATCTGATTCAATTTTTCTTCGTTCTTTGTCGCTTCGTATGCACATGCGGCCGCAAGCGCCTGCTGCTCCTTCTCCGCATAGGCGATATCCCAGCGCTCCTGTGAGAGCGCCTTATCCACCGCCCGAGCATGCTGCTTTTCCTTGCGGCGGAAATAGGCAGGATTGCAGGATTCACTGATTGGCAGGTCGGCGAGCACCATGCGGGCCTGTTCGCGGATAAATTTATCGTTCTCCCATACCTGCTGATCAAAGTTCTTGCGCCGCCATGTCTCCTTATTCTCCTTCCGGATGGATTCCCGCACCTTTTTATAGTTCTGATTCCAGAATGCCTGCAGCTTCTTCTGCATTTCCTTTTTGCTGGTCGCACGCGTCATCTCTTCGAGGCGCTTATATTCCTCCGGGGTCCACTTCCCGCTGCTGCGCAAGTTCTGCACGGCCGCCATGATTTTCTTCATTGCTTCGCCGCCCTGCTCTTTGCGCAGGTCTGTATTCTCCGGCACATCATTCAGCGCATCTTCGACGCCCTTTACCGCATCCTGGATGCGGTCGTCGAGACGGCGCATCAGCCGCTCTTTGGCACGCATGCCCGCCGCTTCGAGTGCAACGCGCCGATGATATGCTTTCGGGGTCTGCATCGCTTTCGCGATATTTTCATCCGTCAATCGCGCCTGCAGGATCTCTTTGTCGAGCCCGCGCGCATATTCTGTCATGTATTCCGTGAGTTCTGTTTCAAGGGATTTCCGTTTTGCACGGGCTTCCTTATAGGCTTCCATCGACGGGAACCAGTTGCCGATGATTGCCGACGCTTCTTTCCCGCCATTTTTCAGTGCCATTTCTGCGAGGTAGACCGGATCGCTTTCGAGTTCCTCCCGTTTGCGGATGCGCTCTGCTTCGACTTTCTTGTTGTATTCCTCCCGCGCTTCTTTTTTCAGGTCTTTCATAACCTCTGCACGCAGGCGGTCCTCCGCATCTTCGCGGGATTCTTTCAGCCATTTCTGATAGGTCTCCGCGATGCTCTCACCGAGGAGGTTTTCGAGTGTTTCCTTTCCGCCGAGACGTTCGATTGGGCGATAGCGCTCGTCCAGTTCCGCCGCCTTGATTTCCTCCTCAGAGGCAATCATGCGATCCATGACGGCCTCGACCTCTGCCGAGGGCTTTCCACCGACGTTTTTCACAAAGTTATAGATTTTCCGCAGGAACATCTGGAACTTCCGGAATACGCCGCGCAGGGCTTTTGACGGGGATTTTCCTTCACGCAGATAGATTTCAAACCCGCGGGCGAACCGCTCCTGCCGCCATCTATCCCTTGCACTTTTGATAGCGACTGCATCGCCGGACTTTTCCGCCGCGATGATTGCTGCCTCATGCTGCCGGAACTCCTCTGCCCACGGCGTATCTTTGTATTCCTCCGCCGCGCCCGGCTTCCACTCCGCCCACTCGTTGACGGTCTCACGATCTTTCGCGGATGTCTCGTCCATTTCTGCGAGCTCGTCGAGGTCCGTCAAGAACAGATGCCCCATCTCATGGAGCATGGTCGATTCATTCGCGCCCTCAAAGAGCGTGATGATGCGCTTTCCTTCCTCCTGCGATATTTCACCGTAGACTTCCCGCTGCAGCTGCTGATTGTACTTCTCGATGATCTGGATTGCCTTGTCGTCGAAGATGACGTAACAACGGCCATCTCGGCGGCCGTAGTACGTGATGCCCTTGATACCGACCTCGTTCAACGTGAGAGATGCTGCTTTGGGACTGCCAAGCGAATATGAAAGACTTTCATAAATTGCCTTGCCATTCCTATAACTCTTAAGGATCGTTTGGTAGTTATCAAGAGCCTCTTGCGTTTGCTCTTTATAGTACTCAACATCCTCTCTCCCCAGCTGAAAATCTTGTCTAAACTCGGGGTCTAAAGCCCGTTCTAAAGGGACTCCATACACAGACCCGCCTTGTATAAGGCGTTCTGCCGCCGCTTGTCTCTCTTCAATCGTTGCGTTTTCACTGAGTACAAGGTCATAGTCCTTGATTTTAGCCTCGTAGCTTTTTATTTCTTTGGCAAAACGAGCTTTTCTATTATTGTCCTCATCGGCAAACACCTCTCTCAGCTTCTCCTGCACGAACTGCGGCTGCTTGTCAAACGCCTTCTGCTCGTCGAGGAGAACATCATCGTCGGGGATTTCAACTTTGAAAAGTTTTCCTGGATTCTCTAAGCTGAATTTATCCAAATCGAGCAGTTCTACTTGATCAGAGTGTCTATCATTCATTTTAATGGAATCAAAAAGCATTTCTTGCACATTCTGCAAATTCTCAATTACACGAGCACTCGATGATGTTCTAATTTCTAACGCGGCAGAACTGTTTGGATCAAAGTTTTTTTCAAGCTCTTCCAACGATATATTTGGATTCTCTTTCAGAATTGCAATTGCTTTTTCAACATCTGCAAGCTCTTTTCTGTTTCTTTTCGCTGCTTTCTTTATTGTTTGAATTACTCTGCTAACACTTTTTTTTAGTGATTCTGTATCTTCAACCCCTTCTTTTTTTCTGTTTATCATACCTCCAATCAGATTATATGCGTCTTTTATATCGCCCTCTAATTCATGTTCATCTTTACCGTCATATAGCATTCGTGGCAAAACGAATCGTTTCAGCGTCTCCTTATACCTCTCCGACACCCCACGCCGCTTTGCAAAATACAGTCCCCACCCGTGCGCCTGTGCCCCTTCACCTGTGCCGATCATCTCAAGCAGGAATTCACGGAAGTCATGCGGCGTCCCGTGCCATACGGATTGCTCGAATCTCTCTTTCTGATTGACAATCCCGATTCGCTCTTGTATTATAGGAAGTGAAAGAGGGCGAACGACCGAAGGCGTTAGGCTGTCGGCAACATCAGTTGTCCGGCTGGGGTGACCTGTAAGCATGGACGCGGCGTTACCTCTTTTTTCTGTTTCCAGATTCATGAGATCTTTACTCGTGCCATTCTTAGTAATCCAGTTGTCAATCCCTACCTCATTGTCAAAGAATGCCGTTTTGAGGAAGATCCGTCCCGTAGGGAGAAGTTCATAAGACACGCCCGCAACACCGCGCGGCGTTTTTATTTTGCACAGAATAGTCTCGCCGCCATAGTCGCCCTTACCAGTCATATCCAAATGAACACGCAAGAAGTCCTCCATGTGCTCCTGAATGATTGCATAATCTGTATCCGTCATTTCTGGATGATGCTTCTGCATGTGAATCATATCGTCTTGGGCAACGTCGACAACAACACCACTAGGGGCACTCATGCGAAGAAACTTCTTCTTTCGACTACCGCTATCTGCTTCCGGCGTTCGCATCTGACGGCTAAACTCTTCCAGATTCACTGCATCGCTACGCTTCATCGCCGCCTGTTGAAGCTCGTTCCCCTCTTCTGTATACTTCCCGCCATTTCGCAGCCCAAACCGCTCCTGCATATAGTCCATCGCAGTGTAGTTCTCTTTGCCCTCTTTCTCGCGCATCACACGGGCAAACTGATCCGCATGATGTGCAAAGAGGAGCGCATTCATACGCGCCGCGCGCGACTGCTGTCCGCCGATTGCTTTCAGCTGTGCCATGATCTGACGATAGACGCTGTACGCCTCCGGGGAGAGCCCCGCCGTTCCCTTGATCTCCGCCGCATCGACCTGCATCATGCGGTCTTTGATGTTCTCAAGGGTCTGGATATAATCGTTCAGCTCGTCGAGTTGTCCTTTTGCCCCCTCCATGGCATCTATGTCTTCCTGCGATGCCGGCGCCCATCCTTCGATTTTCGGCGCGGATGCGTCGCCGACGGTGAGACGATAGGCAAGGTCCATGAGCTCGCCCTTACGCGGTGCACGACCATTTTCTTTATAAAAATCCTGATACCACGGCTCATTATTGGATACACGGATTCCGCGGCCATCCTCTCCGTTCTGCACGATATCAACGCCGTTGCCCATGCCGCGCTGCAGCGCGTCCATTGCCGGCCGCAGGAGTTCGTCACGGTCTGCCACAAATTCGTTATAGAGTTTCCGCCATCCGCTCGCAGGGCTATCCTGATCCTGCGTGATTGCCGCGATTGCCATCTCACGCTCGCTGCTGCGGCGCAATTTCTCCTTGTCGCTTGCATGGTCCGGCGCTTCCGGGAACCATTCGTTTGTGATTGCATGGATGATGTCGGTCTTTGCCTTTATTGCGTTTTTCTGCGCCTGTTCAACTTCATCACTGAGGTCTTTGGCATTCTTTTTCATGCGCGCCAAAGAATCCGTCTCCGGGGAAAAGGATACGGATTCGAGGAGCTGCGGGGATGCCGCAGACTGCGCATATTTTTCAATCGGGACAAAAAGATGCCCGCCGTTTTTGATTGTATTCTCGAGCTCTTCATCACGGATGCCCGCGGCCTTCGCCACCTCTTTCAGGTCGGCAAGGCCGTTTTGTTTTTGCAGGGCCGTTTCGGTGTCGATGTAGGCATTTTCAAATCCAGTGCCGCTGGCCTGCGTACGGATGATCTTCTGCTGCACGTCGGGCGCGGTCTGCTTCAACTTTGCACTGGATGCGACCTGCTGCAGACGGTCAAGCATGATTGTTCCTGTCATCGTCCGCTGTGCAGCGATATCTTCGCGCGTCTTTTCAGAGGAGAGCCGCTGCGCATGGCGCACGACGCCAGGAACAGCACCGACGGAGGACGCCAGGCCGAACCCAAGGCCGACTGGGAATGCCTCTGCGCCGGAGATAATGGCATTGACCGCCATGTCTCCAATGCTGTACGCCTTATCTGCCGCGCGGCCATCGGAGGATGCAACAATGCTGTTATGGATGAGATCATCGGAGAGGGACTGCGCGCTTTCCTCCGCGGATTCTGTGCCCGCGATTTTGAGTGCGTCTTTGATGTGATTCTTCGCAAAGGCCGCGACGGATTCCCGCTTGCCGATATCATATTTCGCCTGGTCGACGATTCCGCGGATCGCCTTTTCTGCGTATCCCTCCGCCCCTTCTTTTCCGAGGAGATTCAGCCCACGCAGCGGCTTTGTCACGAGGCCAAAATTCATCATCTCAATGGCAGGATTGATCGCGCCTCCGACCAGCGAATACGCGCGTGCCTGATCATCTGTATTGAGCGGATTCCCATCCACATCCTTCATTTCGCGATATTCGGCATAGCGTTCACCGGTCTCCGGACGACGCATGCCCTCATACATTCCGACACGCATGCCCGCACCTGCAGCCGCTCGGATGAGCTGATTGCGCGATGCATTCGCGAATGTTGCACGCGCCGCAGTAATGATTCCCGTACGCGCCGACATGGACCTTACTGTTCCCACGGCGAATCCGACGCCGGCGCCTCCAACACCACCGATCAGTGTTCCGCCGCCCGGCTCGATTGCCGTACCTGCCGCCGCTGTTGCGGCCGCGGTTGCCTCCGCCATGATGAGGCCGTCGCGGATGCCTTCGCGTACGCTTTGCAGCATCTCAGGGCCGGACGATGCCATACCTCCTGCAATCGCCGCAAGAGGGTCATCCCAGAAGGATGGCATTTCTTTCTCATCTTTCTCGATCATCTTGTCGAGGTCTGCTGCGCGTTGGAGGTCGTTATCATCTGCTGTGCCGAGGGCGACCTTATACATGAGATTGTTAAATTCGAGCCTCTTATTTCCGAGTTCGAGGAAATGCGTGAAGGTCTCTACAATCCCATGCGTTTGACGCACGGATTCGATATCGTGGAGGGCAAGCGCCGCATCACGCGGGTTCATTTTCGCGATGTCGCGGATCTCCGGGAACTCCTGCCAGACGGCTTCCATTGAGAAGTTGTCCTGCATCAGTTCCCGCTTTTTCTGTGTATAGTCGTTGATCTTGAGTGCCTGCTTGTAGGCGATATCATCATCGATAAAGGAATCCGCAGAGATTCCCGTATTCGCTTCAATTTCGCGTGCCTTACGCAGTTTCTCTTCGTCTGTCATGAAGTAGTTGACGAATGTTTCCGTGCCGCGCAGGTCTTGCGCAAACTCGCTTCCTTCGTCTGCACTCTGTTCGATTTGGTTTCCGATATAGGAGCGCAGGGGACGTGTCGTGCGGTCTGCTACGATGCGCACAGGAGACAGCACAAAGTCCGCTGCCGAGCTGCCGAGCTCGTCCACGGTTTCCTGCACATCCGGTCTGTTCATGAATTCATGACGCGGTTCATTGGATGCCATACGTTCATCGAGGAATTGCCCATAGGCATTGGCAAATCTTGTTCCCGATGTAATTGCCGTGGTCACTACGTCATTTGCTGTATCCTTTACGGCGTCCCATGCCTCACCCGCAGCATCCCATGCCTTTTCATAGAGCGGTTTCGCCGCTTCTGCTTCCGCCGCTGCGCGCTCTTGTTCCTGCTCCTGTCTTTTTTCCTGCCGCGCATTCGCATCGCTTAGATATCCTTCAAGGTCAAACGCCATGATGTTCTCCTTTAGTCTATGCCCTGCTCTTCTTCGCCTTCATCGTCTTCCGGGTAGTAATACGGCAAACTCATCACGTCACTTTTTGCGAGCAGAGCCGTTGCCGTGATCGGGTCTGCACCATGCGCAATGAGATTTTCATAGGCCTTTTTCCAGCCGCCGTTTGGATCTTCCATATCATCTGTGATGGCCGACCATAGTTCTTGATTGTTTTGCAGTTCCTGAAACTCTTCGCCGAGCCATCCTGCATTATCGAGACGCAGCGCCGCATTTTTATAGGCGACGAACTGATCCGATGAGATTTTTCCACCAGTCATGATACGTGCGTTCATTTTTTGCAGGCTTTCAATGTCCTTATCCGGCTTATAGTTTCTTCCACCGCCGCTTCCCGCGCCACGCGCTGTGCCCGTATTCTTGTTGACGTGGTAATATTGAGCAATCGCATTCTCAAGGCCATTACGCTCCGTCATGTCAAGGTCTTGCGCATTCAGCATAGAGATTGCTCCGCTGTAACTTCCCGCATTCTGCGCGGCCTGCATAACTCCATCGAGATATTGTCCGCGCTGCTGCTGATATGCCTTCTGCATGTCGCCGCCCTTTGCTTCGATCAGCTTCATAAGACGGTCACGCTTTTCGGGATCGTAGGCACTCACCGTTCTCTCTGCACCGCCTGCGCGCCCAAGAGCCTGCTGCACATATTCACGGACAGACGGCTCGTCTCCATTGCCCTGTCTTGCATCCCATGAGTAATGTCCGCCTGCACCGATTGCATCTGCGGCTCCATCGCGCCAGCGCACACCATTTTGATATCCGGCATACCATGCGACGAGCGCGCCTTCTGCGCCGAGATCATCGTAATACTGCCCAAGCTTATACTTTGCGACAATCTCCTGATTCTCCGGCGTCTGCGGGGCATCTGCGGACAGCCCCGCTTCCTTTGCCCACGACGGCCAGTTCTCCGGCATGATTTGATATTTCCCGAATGCGCCGGTGCGTCCGTTCTGTGCGTTATAGTTTCCGCCGGATTCTTGCCCTGCGACGGCCGCGAAAAATCCTTCTTTGTCCTTGATTGCACCGCCGACACTCTTTACTGCATCCGGGCCATACCTAACATTTACGTACTCCATCGCTTTCGCAATGTTAAAATTCTTCCCATCCCACACACCCGGCATGTTAAAGATTTCATTAGCCTCTATGTCCATCTCTTTTGCCTGCTGCTTTTGCTTTCCAACACGGGCAAGCTTCCAATAGGTCGTCTGGTCCATATCCGGGCGGAACTGATTCAGTATCTCATCTGCGCGGTCATAGTCCTCATTTTCGAGCGCTGCACCTGCGGCCGCCGCGGCGATATCTGTTACCATCTTTCGCCGCTCTGTTGCCAGCTGCGCTCCGGGCCATCCTTCCTGCTTTGCGCGTGCCTGCAGGAGTGCATCGCCGTTCTTGACGTACATGGTCGGTGCTCCATTCACCTGCCATGTCAGCGCCGCCTGCTGTGCATTGGTTGCGAGATTAGACGCGAATGTCGCCTGCTCAACCTCCTTGCCCTCCGCCATCTCCTTTGAGGCTGCGATGCGTTGGAAGTTCGCCATGTTCTCATTGAGGTTTCCCTTGAGCGCAAAACGCACACGTGGGTTATAGTTCTTGCTGACCTCTTCATAGGTCTTGTTGATTGCGTCGGTCGTGCGGTCGATGAGCCCCTTTGCATTCTCTCCAACGCCCGTGGTAAATAAGCCCTGCTCTCCATAGAGCTGCTGCGTGAGGCTTGTCATGATCTCGTTGCGTGCTTTCATGACGTCGGCGGCGTCCATATCGTCCTGCCGCTGCGCCATGACTTTATTCACCTGTCCGATTGCGGCGGCCATCTTATCATAGCCTTCATCACCGCTTGTACCGTAGGCATGCACATCGCCTGATACGCGTACCGCCGGCGGGTGCATGGTGTTTGGTTCAACGGCCTGTTGATAGGGCGAGAATTTCATGTGTTACCACCTCCCGAGCGGCTTATAGTTTTTCAGGATGAGGCCCGTATCTTCGGTATTCCTAAATGGTTGGAAGAAAGACGATGTATTGTATCCGGCCGGCGGCGTCGTGAGAGGATTCGGCCCTGCCTGTTTCGCCGTTCCCGCACTCTTCCACGGCTGCGCGGCGCCGTATACGCTTGCGGCCGTTCCGAGGATCGTCGAAAGTCCCGCCATCCGTGATGTGCGGCGCGCCTGACGCAGGACATTTCCAGCGGCCGCATTGGACTGATTTGCCTGATTGATATAGTTGCTCTCCGCAACGCGCGAGCTGTAATTGTCGTTGCGCTGATTCATTAGGAGGTTTGCCGCATCCTTGTTGTAGGCGTCATATCCAGACGACAGGATATCCATCGCAGAGCCTCCGAAGTTCAGCCCGGCCGCTCCGGTCTCTGCACGCTGCGCCCCTTCTGCAATCCTGCGCCGTGCCCGCAAGGCCTCCTGCTGCTGTGCATAATTATCCGCGATCTGCTCCTGCTTTCGATTTTCAATGCGCGCGTTCTGCTCTGCCGCCTGTGCCTGTGCCCGATACATATCCGCCTGCGCGTTCGCCTGCGCTCTTATTTGCGCTTGCTGTTGCCGATACTGGAACAGTCCGCTGAGTGCCGTGAGGCCTGCTACCCATCCGCACATGTTATTTCCTCCCTTCGCTTTCGATGGTAAATGGGATAAATTGTTCTCCGCCGATTGTGATTTCCTTGTGAAAGATTGCGCCGCAGTATTTCAGCCACGCAATCGCATCTTTGTTAAATGCCCCGACAGCGTTGTAGAGGACGCCATATTTCTTTGCCCATTCAGTCAAGATGCGCTTGGATTCGACGGCGAACGCATAGCGATTTTCTTTGATGCGATCTGTGCCGAGGCACCAGATGAGACGCCCCGCCATCCCCGGCAGTTCCCGATATCCCCATATGGCGATCAAACCGCTGCGGTCGAAGGCTGCAAAGCATTCCTCCGACAGGAATACGGAATCGTATACTTCGTTTTCAATGGACCCGCTTTCCGCAACGCCCGCAGCGAGTTCCCTGCGGTCCGCAGCGCGCAGTTCTCCGATGAGCGTCCGGACAAGCTGTTCTTTTTTCTTCTGTTTTGTGATTTTCTTGATTTCGTAGTTAGCCACCAAATGATACCCTCCTTATGATTGCCGAGAGGCTGAACGGATAGGGGGTGTCATGCGTAATCACCGTACGCCCTTCGTTATTCCATCCGCCGGCCGGCAGGGTTACTTCTTTGTCCCCGGTATAAAGGATGTTTTCATCAAGCTCCATGCGTTCGGGGTCATAGACGATATCATCCTGCCACGCTGCGCTTTGACCGATACGCCCGCCATAGGATTTCGTAAGACGCAGGATTGCGTTTGTGACTGTTTTCCTGCGTCCTTGTACGGTTCCGCTGTCGGTGTTTCCGACGTCCCAGTTCGGTTGTTCGAGTGTCATGGTATAAGGCAGACCGACGGTGATTCTTTTCGCGGCCTGCGGCAATTTCGCGTCTGCATTCATCGTTATCCCTTCATAGAGATACCCATCCGCCATGATGACAACATGCTTTCCATCGAGGATATCTTTGCCGGGGATCTCTGTCTGCGCTTCAGGATAGGTCACTGTGACGGCCGCATCCTCTATGATGTAGTCTTGTTCGGATTCCGATTCTCCGTGCGGGGCAAAGTATTCGAGATAGCGGACGGTCTTTCCGCCGATGCTGCGCTCGACAACAGCGTAGATGCGATCATTGTTTCCGGCATTGACGGCGCAGACGGCCTTATATTTTCCGTCGGTGACAAAGTGGCTCCACGCATAGACTTTCTGGTCAATGACATAGGTCAAGCAGAGCATTTGCCCGTCATCGGTGACAAAATAAACGAGACTGTCCGGCTCCTGTGCATAGGCGGCGCTGACGATTTCCCGCCCGCGCAGCAGATGCTTTGCTAGGAGGGTCAAATCAATGCCGATATAACCGTCAGTCTCATAGGAATACCCGGTATCCCGGATGATGGACCCGCGGCGCTGGATGTAGATAATGCGGTTGCCGATGCGCAGCGGAGGTACGCCGCTGCATCCGTAGTTCTCCTGATTCTTCGGGGTGATGTTTGTCGGCTTTACAGTCTCCCCTCCGGCAATGGTCCATGTGTTGCCGTCCGTGAATATAACAAGATCATTGCCGACGTCCATATGGCTGATGCTGTACGCCTGCCGCGAGAGCAGGTCTGCCGTGACGGCGCTGTCATCGGTAACGGTGCCGGATTCTTTTTCGACGCCGAAATTCTCGTAGTCACCGCTCCGGCTCATCCAGAGACGCTGCGGATATTTTCTGCACCCGCCGAAGCAAAGGCGATCCTGGAAGAACGCCGCACAGCGCGGATATCCGTTGATTTTGCTCCACGCGCCCCAATACCAATCTGCCGTTGCCTCTAGGCCGCCGAGGATCTTATCCACTTTGGCAGATGCATGCTGTGCATCGGTTACGCCAGTAATGGTCACATATCCCTCATGCCGATAGGGATAGGCGGAGAGATCGGCATTGCATGTCCCGCCGGTAATCCTTGCACGGATGCGCAGCAGGCTATATTCGTCTACATCTCCCGATTCGGTCGGATTATAGTCGTTGGTTGACGTATAGGTGCGCAGATCAACCCATGTGTTTCCGTCGTCTTTGGACTGCTGCACAACAACCTGACCGGACCATGTTCCGTGCGTGATGATTTTCCATGTTTTCCCGGCAATGACACTCCGCGTATAGACGGACTTATCGTCTACAATGAATTCACGTTTATACTCGTATCCATTGCTTAGAGAAAGCTCTACCTTTAGTTCTCCTTGTATTCCATCAATGCGGAGGACAAAAACGTTTTCGTACCGATCCCCATTAATCGTGGCGGGCAGAGTCATCGAATCTTCCCAATCTCCCGCCCCGCTTTTGCTCCATATGTCTGTCCACTTATATCTTCTTGCATATTTAAAAAGCGGGAGTTTATAGCTGGAATACGCATTGACCGTTACATTGCAGGATCCCGTTCCGGTCTTTTTGATCTTACATACCGTCCCCGCCGATGCAGAAATCTCCTGTGTCGTATATGAGCTACTGTTTGCCCCAGCAGATGCGGATACCGTCCCCCCGTTGACATATTGCTCGATTTTCATCGTGTCGCCGATGCGGTCATCCGTGAATATGTCTTTCGCCGCAGTGATCTCGATATTTCCGTCGCGGCCGGACGGTTCGATTTTTGCCGCTTCGTCGTTGTTGATATCCCCGTATGCCATGCGCGTCCATGCGATCTCTGAGATCCGCCAATCCCCTTCGCTGTACCGTGAGAGTTTCTGGACCGGGAGTCTTCCCGAGCAGATATACATGACATCGACGGACTGCACAAAGCGTAGGTTCCGGAGGTCCCCTGTTTCAAACGGCGTTTCAAGCTCGACGGGCATCCGGTTCCCATCCCGCCATATGCGGATGTACTTTTCCCCGATTTCAAGGAGATAGGTAATTTCTACGGTGTACTCAAATCGTACCAAGATCGCATCGCGGTCATCGTATTTCATGCGGCCGGCATAGATGCTCCCCGGCCTTTTGTATACGGGTCCATAGGGACGGATGATTGCGTTCTCCGCCTGCAGCAGGGCAAGCTGATATTTTTCAAGGTCGACGCGCGATGCGACTTCCCCGGAGATTTCTCCGCCCGTAAATGCGGGCTGAATGGCATAAAACGGCCGCAGCTCTGCCATGATGTGTGCCTCCTGTCTTTACGAAAACCTCTCGTTTGCGTATTTGTTTGGATACTGCGTGCGTCGCTCTTTTTCGAGGACGCTATAATATCTCGCATTTGCAACGGCCTGCTGCGCCAGCTGCATATGCTGGACGACGATATTCGCATTCCCCGTGATTCCCATAGCGATAGAGGATGCAAGGAGATGCGTAAGCGCTTCCGTGAACTCTTCGCTGAACAGTGCCGGATCTTTGATATCGTCGGTGTACTCCGCCCATGCTTCTTGTACGTCGGTCGCGATTGCCTTTCGTCCGCCGCCGAGCGTCACGATCTCAAAATCCTGCCGATCCGTTTCTTTCTTTCGTGCATGCTCATTGTCATAGACATAGAGGACACTGAGACATTCGGCCGGATAGGCATAGACGGCATCCCATCCGGGAATGCTGTCCGTATATGCCGCAAGCTTTGCGATGCATTTGGCAAATCCCCACGGATACGCCGTCAGCATGCGGCGCCGGTCATGGTCATAGTGGATTTTGCACTTTCGCGCTTCTTCGCTCTCATCGTCAATGCTGTTGATTCTCCCCTGCCCGATGTAGGAGAGTGCCATGTTGCAAATCTCTGTGCTGTTCATGTGGATACCTCCTTGCCATAGTGTCATCGCTGGTATGGCACTATGGCAAAGGCAGAAGGGATTTCCTTCTGCTCTTTCCCGCCCTGACCGGGCGCATGGTTATCGGTCGATGTTGTCGTCGAGGACAAGGCCTGCGGTAACGGTCCCCTTGGTATAGGTGCTCGCACCCTTGATGCGCAGGTAGCCGAGGTTGCCGCGCGGCAGATGCACCGAAAGCGGTACCTGATCATAGGTTCCGAGGGTCTTCGGCGACGCGAAATTCTCCGTGGCCGAAGTCTCGAGCACGGTCTTAAATGTTCCCGTCCCCGCACCCTTTACGCGCAGGACGAGGATCGTCGGGTCGCCGGCATCCCCGGGGCCGACCTTCAGGACGTCGGAATCGACGTTCCCGTTCGTGAGGGGCTTTGCGTTATAAAACAGGTTTTCTCCGTCCAGAATTGCCATGGTGTTTTTCCTCCTTCCGTCATGCCGTTGCAACGCCGGTCTCCTCGTCGGAGATGGCATCGCACTTTTTGATCTCAATCCCACCGAAGTAGAGGCGCGGCACATCCGCCTGCAGCTCCTGCCGCGTGATGTGAACGTTGTTCTTATCGAGCAAATAAATCTCGAACCAGTTGTAGAGAGCCTCCGAAACGTACATGATAACCTTCTTGTCGCGGGACTGCAGGTTACGGATACGGTTCTTTGCGGTGACGAACTTCTCAATGAGCTTGAGCTTGTCATCGCTCTTCATGGAGCCGGTGATCTTTTCCACGTCGATGTTGCGGACCGCTGCATTGGCGCGAATATCGCCAACAGCAAGTCCGGCTTTCCAGTTAAAGAGTGTGACGAGTGCCTGATACTCCTTGCCGTCGGGGTCGGTTACGGTCTGTTCGCCAAGGTCGCGCTGCGTGAGACCTGCCTTCGAGTTCTTCGGGTAGATACCGTTCGTTGCGTGCGTCCCCCAGCCTACGAGGAACGCGGACGTGTTCTTTGCGCCGGCGTTCGCCGTCATACCGGCAATGACCTGATACCCCGCGGTGTTCTTCTCTCCGCCGATCACGGGATAGCGCATCGAGAGGCCGTTGAAGGTATCGAGGTCATCATCCGCGTTGCCGTAGAAGATGTTTGCCGCAATCGCATCGGAGAATCCACCGACGAATGCGGCATCCTCGCTGCGGCGGAACTGCTCGCCGTTCGAGGCAAGCGCGATCTCCTCGATATCCACGCAGGAGCGATCCTCGAGGATAATGCAGGTGTCCTGCACCTGCTTTGTCGTGGACTTGTGCCGACTGACACCGCGATTGATGCGGCGCACCGAGGGCTTCGGCATGGATGTACGGATGGTGGTGCGGTTGCCGGTCGGCAGGTTGCCCATCTTCCACGTGATATCATCCATGATCGGATTCGAATTGAGGAGCGATTCGATAATGAAATCGATGCTCCCGTCGGGTGCGAGGCGTTTCCGAAGGTCGGAAAGCGTCAGCGCCTGCGAGCCAAGTGTTGCCATAGTTGTGTCCTCCTTTTAGGTGTACTTCTTGAAATCGGTATTGGGGTAAATGGATTTCTCCACTCCGGCCCCTCCGGAGCGGTCCCCGCCATCCTCTCCGACGAGGTCGCCGAATGCCGCCATGAGACGAATCATCTCAATGCGGTTTCCGGCGCCTGTCTCATTGAGCATGGCCGTAAGGCCCGGGATTTTTTCGGCGAGCGCATTGCGTGCAGCGGCTGCCTTCGCAACCGTAGCTTCGAACTGCCCGCCGAGCTGCGTTCGCGCCTCCTGTGCCCAGCCTTCCTGCGTTTCGCGGATTGCCTGCACGGCCGCGTCGACGCCCTGCTGCATGTACTGCATGCCGTATGCGGCAATGGTGCTTGCCTGCTCCTGCGAGAGACCTGCCTTTTTGGCAATCTCCCCGAACGCCGCCGCAGACTGCTCGTCATAGTCCATGCCTTCGGGGACAATGCCCTTAAAGTCATAGGCCTCCGGTACGCCCGCGGACTGTTCGGGGGGATTCTCCCCGTCGCCGCCGAGGATAGTCTTTCGTCCGTCGGCTCCTGCGTCGGTGTTTTCGGGTTTTGCACCGCCATCCCCGCCGCCGTCGCCTGCGCCGTTCGGGTCGGATGCAGCAGGTTCCGCAGCACCCGCGCCGCCATCCCCGCCATCGCTTTCTTCTGCGAAGCGCTGCAGGTCGAAGATCCTGTCTTCTGTCATATGGTTTCCTCCTTCTTGTCTGCCGCTGAGATCATCTCTTCGATCTCCTTCATCAGTGCGTGATACTCGCTTTCGGCTTTCTGTTTTGCCGCGAGCGCCACGAGGTCATCTGTGATGATGTTTTGTATATGCAGTCCTACGCGCCGCTCCCCCTCCATGACGAGCAGGCGGTTGACATTATCTTCCGGGAACGATCCGCCTCCTATGAGGTGACAGCGTTCGAAGAGCCGCATTAGGAACCATCGTCCCTCCGGCGCGTCGAGCAGATAGAGGAGGGCCGCACGGTCTTTGGATTCGATCTTTTCCGCAGCAATGCGCCGCATCTTATCCGCGGAGCTGATTTCGTATTCCATGGATTCCTCCTATCCGACCTGCGTCATACCAAGGAGCTGCTGCAATGCCGGATTCCCATCCTGCGCGGCTTCGGTTGCATTCTTTGCCGCCTGTGCAGCGGGCGCCGCCATCTGTGCCATGGCCGCCGCCTGCTGCATCTGCCGTTCCTCCTCTGCAGCTTCTTGCTTTTGCTGTTGGATTGCCTGATATTCGTCGTCGGTCCGCTTGATTTTCGCGGGGGCGCCGACCATGCCGATGTAGCTGTTTGCGGTTTCGTTCCAGTCCATCTTGTCGAGGATGTCCGGATAGAATTGCGCAATCTGCGCGATGAACGCTACGGCCTGCTCGATGTTGACCAGTCCGCTCATCTTTTGTGCCTGTGCAAGCGGACTGATGTACTCAATCTTGATTTCCTGATCGCGCAGGATTTCTTGCGCTTCTTCGTCCTCCGGCTCCGGGAACATGCGCTCCCGGTCGAGAATGTTGTAGACACGCTCGATGATCCGCCCGAGGAACTCGAACTGCATGCGCTGCACAACAGGGCCGAGGATGTTCATCTTCTCCTGCGTGCGTTCGAGGACTTCGCGTGCGGTCATGGCCTTTTCTTGCTGATCCAGCATCATGAAGAGGTCGGCGCTGTACGCGCGCTTAATGCGCGTGGTTACATCCGCGACGACCTCGCGCAGATGGTCGAGGTTTCCCTGCACCTGGAAGAGGGGCGTTACCGCATCTTTTTCCTGCACAAACGTCTTTCCGGCCGGCACCAGATTGATGCCCTTTACGGCCATGCTGTCATCCGCTATGACCGGCGGCTTTACTGCCAGCTCGACCATGGTCAGCTTGTCCTTTTCAAGGAGATGCAGGATTTTCGCATCGCCTTCCGCGAACCAGCCGGGCCCCTTGCCATAGCTGTCATTGCCGGAGATGAGATACCGCGCCACGGGCACGGGCCATTCGTGGAACCCGCCGACGTGCAGGAATTCATCTTCCGTGCTCCCCTCTACGTAGTAGATAGAGGCGTAGGGCAGATGGAAGTTGCCGAGTTTCTTCGGGTCATAGTTCCGGTTGGGGCTCACGTACCAAACGACGGTATGATTCGCCTTGATTCCCGGGCCGTTTGCAAGTTCTGCGCGGATGTTGTCCGGCACGTTTTCCGCACCGAATTTGTCCACGAGCTGCGCGGCGCTCATCTTGTAACGGCGGCAGAACGTTTGAATGCTTCCGTCCGGCCCATTCTCCATGGCATAGCTGCCAATGGGATACGGAACAAAATGGACGCCATATTGGCGGTCGGGGAATATTCCGAGCGGTGCTTGCCCGAACGCGAGCTCGAGGTAGCAGCTGTGGACGGCGGTGTAGAAGTTGCTCTTTTCGAGCACGTCCGCGATGATGTCCATGCGCTCGTCAAGGATCCTGCCGAGGTCGGAGTTATCCTTGAGGTCGATGTTGGCAAAGTCGAGGCGGAACCATTTGCGGCTGGGCGGCGTAAGGCCTCCCATGACGCCCGCCGCAAATATCTGGTTGCTGTCCCATGCGCAGTTATGCCAGACGTTGGTATCCTTGCGGCTTCCCGCATTGCTCTCATCATCCATGCCGTCAAAGCTCCCGAGATACGGCAGCTGATATTCGCGGATGGATTTCCATCTGGTCTCATAGGTGCTGCGCTTATCGATGAGCTGCTTGACTGTCTGCTGCACTTCCTTGCGGCTGATGGAGAGACGCGCCGCGAGGTCGCTTGCACGGATGAGCGGGGGCAGGCGTGCTCCCTGCATGATTTGTTCCTGCATATTTCCTCCTTATCCGAGGGTTGTGCGTCCGCCGCCATTGGCGAGCGTTCCGAGAATGGTTTCACGGTCGCTGCTGAGCATTGTCGATGCACGACCGCGGCGCCTGCGCTGACTTGCAGACGCGTTATCCTGCGATCCGATATCCGACGACTGTACGGCCGTCGGTGCCGGGTCTACTTTCGGTGGGGGTGTATAACTCACACTGCCGCCTCCTCCGCTGCACATAGGATCACCTCCTTTCGGTGTCTTGATTCCAGGCACTCCTTTTCAAAAGGGGTCATAGTCGGTGTTGCACATGGTATCTTTCCGGCCGCTTTCAACGCGGACGGGATATGCAAAAGTAAGGGCGAGCGCATCCGCCTTGTTGGGCGATGCGAGCCCGCGCTTTTTCATATCCTCCTTGCTCTCGAGTTGGAGCTTCCCGCTCCGGTTCATAAACGCTTCGGGACCTGCGAGGTCATCGCGGAGCTGTGCATCGTCCGGCAGAGCGCCGATGGTCTTAATCCAGTCTTTCATCTCTGACCACATCTCCGCGCGCTTGTTGGCGTAGTAGGGGTCCCGCGGTTTCGCGGCAAAGGATACGAGGTTCCATGTCCGCCTCATGTTGCGGCCGACGGAATAAATGCCGGTGCCGTAACCCTGATCGATATTGACTGCTGCGGCACGATATTGGTCCTCGAAATACGCGATGATCTCCGCCATGTGGACGTCATCATCGTTTTTCTGGTAGGTCGCGAGGTGCTTGCACATGGAGCCCTGCCGCAGGAATATCTCGAGGCTGTCTTCTCCGGTCCATGCAGGATCGACGCCAATAATGACGGGGGCAAAATCGAATTCATGTTTGTGGATAATGCGCTTTGTCGCCTCTTCGATGAGTGCGCTCGATATGAACTGCAGTTCCGAGGCCGACGGGAATTCGCCGCGAACGCGGACTTTGAAGAAGTCGCTGTCCTCTCCTCTGGTCTCCTGCCATTCGGCAATGAGATCTTTGTTGCTGATGGCAACGTCGCGGCTGTCGATTTTCCTGGTCTTCCAGAGTGCGCGGTCACGGTGAAAGCAATCGTAGAAGCGGCCGCTGGTACGGGTCGGATTGCCGAACGCGCACCAGATGATCTCTGTGTCCGCGTCCGTCATCGCGCCCTCTGCAACTTCCCAGATGATGTTTGCGATTGCGGATGCTTCGTCAAAGACAAGGAGGATGCGGTTCCCCTGATTGTGCAGGCCGGCGAATGATTCGCTGTGATGCTCGTTCCATGGGATTGCGTCAATCCGCCATGTCTTTTCATGGCCGGGTGTGTTGGAGAAAATCGCGGTGGCCGTGTAGGTGAACATGTGCTTTGCGATAAAGCACTCATACCATTTGGACAGCTCCGCCCATGTCTTGCTTTTGAGCTGCGTGTCCGTATTGGCCGTGATGATGCCGCGGGTATCTTCATGCGTTGAGATTGCCCAGAGGATGATCCATGCAACGAGCGCAGATTTTCCGATGCCGTGCCCGGATGCGATTGCTTCGCGGATGACTTTGCCGGGGGTCTTGAGCCCGTCGCGGATATCTGCGAGAAGGTCCAGCTGCCAGTCCTGCGGCTGCTGGCCTTCGAGCTTATCCGCGCCCCACGGGAATGCGCCGTGTACGAATGCCACGGGGTCATAGGCGAGTTCGGCGAGGAAATCAATCATGCTCTGCTGCGTTGTCTGCTGCATTTTTGATCCGCTCCCTTGCCTCTTTAAGTGCCTGCGCCGCGTTTACGGTGATCTCTCCGCTGATTTTGGTTTCCTGCCGGTCGGCGTATACGTCAGGTTTTGCGCCTTTGAGCAGGAGGATGAGGAGTGCATCGCTCTTTTTCCGGTAGCTTCCAACCAGCTTGCCTTTGTAGTAGATGCCGCATTCGTCGCCTTCGACGGCGCGGCGGCGGGCTTCTTCTTCGAGGAGATCGCCCGCCATTTCTTTGGCCTGTGCGAATCCTTTTTTGTATTCCGGATCTTCTTTGAGCCAGTTGTAGTGCGTCTGCCGCGTGATTCCGCACACCGCCGCCGCAGCTCCGATGGTTCCCTCCGCGATATAAGTATTTAAGAATCTATTTTTTTGCTTGCTGCTTACGAATCTGTAAACTTGCTTTGCCATTTTCAGCGTCCTCCTTTCCCTTGAGCTGTCTGCGTTTACGGCTGTTTTTGCCCGCGGTCATTTTTCGTGGATTCCATGTGTAAAATGACCGCGGCATTTTTCGGTGCGATTTTTCCGCCCGTTTTTGGGCAAAAGAAAAAAGCCATATGCAATCTGCACATGACTTTCACTGTATTTATTTTATCACGTATTTTCGGACTTTTTTCCCGGAAAGTTTTAATCCTGTGTTTCCGCTCTGCTCTAAGGATTGCGGTATTATTGCATTTTATTTTTGCACATTTTTCTAATCTTGCGCGCTAAAATACACGCATGAGCCCCATCTGACAGGCACACGCGAGGGCGTATGATCGGATATGACGCAACGTCTCGTAGTACGTATTTTTGCTGATATAGAGTTCACGGCATATCTTGTGATAGCCATGCCGCTTGAGATATTTCCGGATATAGATTTGCTCTGCAAGAGATCCGCGTATGCTGCTGCGCACTTCGCTCTCGACGCGCGCCCAGTTTTCGAGCTCTGCTTTATACTTTCCGTCTACTTCCAGCAGATCAGCATTTCGGATCGCCGTCCGCTCCGTCGGATTTCTTCCGCCGGCCGGATCGTATCGTTTTCGTCGGCGCTCCATGCGTGTCACCGCATAGAGCATTTGATCGATGCGGTTGTAGATTTTTTTGTCCATGCCCTCTCCCGGTTTCGATTTTTTCGAAATATGCGATGGTCAGCGGATATCCCTCCGCCGTGTAAGTGCTGTAAGACAGATCTTTGATCAGGCGATATCCCTTCGGCGGATCGATTTCCGTCTTGTAGGCCTCCGACCGCGTCACCTTTGTTTTTTTCGGGACGGTCCGCAGGAGATTCCGGCTTACTTGTATGCGTCCCGAGTGCGCCGCGACTTTCTCTTTCGTGAAATAGTCCGCCAACCGTTCCGCATCCCGCAGATGCCCGCCATAGAGTTTGACTTCTATGTTTCCGTGCGGCCATGCCTTTTTTATTTTTTCGAGCTCTGATTTCCCAAGCGCCGGCAGGAGAATGTGACCGTGTGGCCGACCGCTTCCCGTCAGATTCTCGAGTACGGATATATATCTCGCCGACATTCCCGTCTTCTGGTAGATCGCGCGGATGCGGCGTTTGAATTTTTCAAGTTCTTTTTGAATTGTTTCCGTATCCGGAACCTCCCGGAACGTACAAGTGAGGTACCAGTCCCCCGCCTCGAAGTTATCCAAAAGGAGACGGGATAACTTTTCCGCACGGAGACGACGATTCACTTCCAGCTGCGTCTGCTTTGTGACATTTTGCCGTTTTGCTCTTTTCTCACGGATCTCCGGACGGAGCGGCAGCGCTCTCTGAGAATAATATTTCTTTTCGATTCTGAACCTCTTGTTGTTTGATTCCCAGATCGATTTTAGGTAGGCCATCGCAGCTTTCCTCTCCGCACGTATATTTATGTTGCTTTATGTCGCTATATTAATTCCTTTATCGAGCAGATAAGGGGATAGGGTATCCCCTTCGATTTGAGAACACACGTATTTATATTTTCTCAGCGGGCGCCGTCAAGAACTCTGCTCGATAAAATCCTTCTATATAATATGGAAGGAAATATTTTTCATTCGTCTTTTTGGGAAAGCCAAACACAGATACAACAGAAGAACAACAAGAGGATATACACCCCGGCAATGGCAGGTGCAATAAAAGTCAGCAAGCCAATCACCAAGTAACCGAGAACCACGATGATCGGCAGCGCAAGGATGCATCCGATCGTTATAAGGATCTTTTTTATTGTTTTCATTTCTGCTTCAGCTCCTCGTCCAGTTCGATAATGATTCGTTTGAGCTGACAATTCTCAGCACAGAGCCGGTCAATATCGCTCTTTTGTATTTCGATGCGGTTGGTAAGGTTTCGCAACTCAACGTACAGCTCATCAATCGCCTTGACGATAGAGCCGAAATCATCTTTCGGCGTGTACAAAATTCTATGTATAATCGGATCCATCGACGCCTTTATCTTTTCGATATCATATGGCGTCCTCATTTCTGCACATCCTCTTCCATGATATTATAGGACGGGTTCATTTTTATGCCTCCTCTTCATGATAGCCGCGCATGCGATTCTTCTCGTTCACGCGCCGCTGCCACTCATCGCGCTCCTCCTCATCACATCCCAGCGCGTCAAGCCATGACGTGCCGAGGGTGATAACGTCTGTGATCTCCATGATCAACCTTTTCTTTACATCCACCAATCCATATTTATCATGGTCTACTGTCCCGGCGTCATCCGCATTCTCTTCGAGAATCGCCGCCTCCTGGAGGACCTCATTCGTTTCCTCCGACAGCTTTGCCATCCACGCCACCGTAGATGCGCCACGGAATTTCTTACACGGAATCGGTTTAATCATTTTGCTTTTCCTCCTCGAAATAGAATCTCACGGGATTACCCGTGATCTTAATGAGACCATATGCAAGAGCAAGCCGGAATATGAACAACTTTTCGAGACGCCCGACAATAAGCCCGAGCTCTTCCCGCAGTCTCTCTGTTCTCATCGTGGACTTGTAGAAATTGCACGAACGACACGCAGGACGGTAGTTCACAATCTCATCTTCACCGCCGAGATAGACAGATTGAACATGATCAACCTGCATATCCTTGATGTCGATCTCCTTGCCGCAATAGGCACAGCGACCGCCGTACATCTCGTAAACCTCTCGGCGCATATCCTTTGGCACGGCTTTCCGCTTCCGAGCCCCTGTAATCTCCTGTTTTTGTGCCCGCATCACATTCCCGATCTCCTCCCGCGCCGTCGGGTCGGGTTTCTTGCAGGGCGTGTATTCGTCCATGTTGTCGCCTCCTCACATATCAAGCAAGGCATACTTTACTGCAAGCTCATAGTGGGGCATCGTCCACATTCGCCCACTAACTTCATCACACACAACAAAACTATTAGGATGTATCTTTGTCCCTGGCACGCCGCAGGTATCTGCTTCCCCGTTCGCAATCCACCATCCATCGTCGTTATGGAATATTTTTGATGATGCAATCGCCTCAAGAAACCACGGCGATATTTTCGTTTTGTCTTTCCCTTTTGAAACCGCCTCAAAAAAGTCTTCACCATCAAAATAGACAGCATCTACAAGTCCTGATCTGGGACGATATATTGCCATGTCTTTTCCTCCTCACCCGCAGAGCTCATCTCTCATCTCATCAATCAGCTCTGCCGCATCTTCTCTGCTCATGCTCTCAATCGGGTAATCCTCAAAGTCATACCCGAGTTCATCCATCAGCGCCTTCAATCGCTGTATCTGCTCACTTGTCGGCTGTTCCATTTTCGCAGCATCCTTTCTTTTTCCTCCTTTGAATTACGCACTCTCACGTTCTTCTGTACCGCACAGTTCCGGCAGATTGGCACGTACAAGAGCCTCTGCAAACGGCGGCGGTACCGCATTGCCGCATCGGGCAACCTGCGCCGACTTTGGATAGCTCTTGCCGTCGGCGTCACGGTCGATAATATAGCCCTCCGGAAATCCCTGCGCCCGGAACAACTCCCTCGGCGTAAGCATCCGCATGCCGATATCCGTGACCTGATACAACTCTCCGCATACAGCAACCACACCGAATCTATCTCTGGTCGTGATTGTATGCAGTGGCTCTGTGAGTGTCTGTCCCTCACCTTGACCGTAATATTTGACCAAGAACGCCTCAACGAGTGCATTGTGATCTATGCTGGTTACCGTCGGCAGAGGCACAGTTACATCAACTCCGGCGCTTTGGTATCCCCCAGCAAAATATTTGCTGATGAACGCCGTCACAAGTCCGTACCGAAACGGTGAAAACCTCTTGTCCACGATGTACGGCTCAGGATTATCGAGGACAAATTTCTTAAGCCCGCGCGCTATGCGGCGCATGGTGTTTTCGCAGAGCGGTTTCTTCCGGGCAAATATGCTCGGACACGGAATAGACCAGTCAATGATCTCCGCCGCTGCCCGCCACGGCTGCAACATGCCACTTGCCACAAAGAGCGTTGCCGGGTCTCCATGCGTCGGTTCCGGCCATACAATCGGCAAGCCGTCACATCGCGCGACCAGGAAAAACCTCTTTCGTATCGTCGGTGCTCCATAGTCGCACGCCCGCAGCTCGTTCCATTCGACTTTATATCCGTACCGCTTGAGCGCATGGACGAAGCGGCGGAACGTCTGCCCTTTGCGTTTTGGGTCGGGGCGATTGTCCACAAGCGGCCCCCATGTCGTAAACTCCTCGACATTCTCGAGGATAATCACGCGCGGCCGTACGAGTTTCGCCCAGCGAATTGCCACCCACGCAAGCCCACGAATCGCCTTCTCCACAGGCTTTCCGCCTTTAGCCTTTGAAAAGTGCTTGCAGTCAGGAGAAAACCATGCAAGACCAACGGGACGACCTGCACATGCCTCCACGGGGTCAACGTCCCAGACGTTTTCGCAGTAATGTTTCGATGTGGGATGGTTGGCGCGGTGCATTGCAATCGCCGCAGGGTCATGGTTAATGGCGATATCCACGCTCCGTCCTGTTGCGAGCTCAATGCCTGTTGATGCGCCGCCACCGCCCGCGAAGTTATCAACGATAATTTCCACTACTTGCTCAGCACCTCCAGGATCTGATACAGCAAATACACAATGATGATCAGTAATATCATCTGCATTTCTAACTCACCTCCTCTTCCAACGGCAGCCATATCGTGCACGCACACGACATGGTCCGACGGGAGTTGCAGCACGCATCAAAGGTCTGTATCATTTCCCGCCCTTTCCGTATTCTTCCCAAGTTCCGCTCACCACATGCGACTGCCGGAACTCCGGCAGGATCGACAGCTCGCCCGCGCTCGTACAATAGCGTACCAGCATTCCCTGCTCCTGCGCCGCTTTCAGCTCCACCATACACCCGCGGCTCTCCTTATAGTTGCCGCTCATAACGACACTATCGCAGGCGATCAGCATCTCGATGCAATACTCCATCACCTGCTCATACGGCATATCCGCAAGCGGATCAAACGCCGCAAGCGGATTGAGAAACAAAACATCCGGATGCAGCTCCTGCAGCTTCCGGTGTATCTCCGCCGCCTCTTCCTTGTTCTTTTCCTCATCCCCCGTATATGGATGCGAAAGATAGTACCATTTCATGATGCAGCCTCCTCTTCCGTATTTCCATCCTCTATGAAATCAAACAGCGTTGGCGCGCTGCGCTTTGCTTCCTCCACTTTGAGATAACCGACCCCGTCGCGGAAATAGTCCGCGTTGAGTTCCGTCGCCATACCTCGCCGCCCCAGCTTCAACGCACAGAGAGGGACGGTCATCAGTCCCCCGAACGGGTCAAAGATGAGGTCTCCCGCGTTGCTGTACCTCTCGATCAGCCGGTCGACGATATCAAATTGCAATGGGCACACATGGAGCTGCTTGCCCTTCTGCGCTTGCAGCGTGTTCATGGTCCGCATGCGGTTGATATCGTCCCACACATCATCAGACCAACTGCCGGGCGCGACGACCATAAACGTCGCGGGCAGTTTCTTGTCTTTGTCGAGGCTCTCCGCCATCGCGACGTGCTCCTCATAGTCATAGATGCTCTCACGGCTATACTTGCGATAGACGCGTTGGAGGTCCGACACAGGGAACTGCATAACCTCCTCTTTCGTGAGAGGTCTGTCTCCGCTGCTGCGCCAATATCCATGCGCATCGATCTGCCACCGTCCACGGGTATACTCTTCTTTTGTCTTTGTGACCGGAGTATCTGCATATGCTTTGGATGTGTCCGACGGCAATTTGCGGAATAGCAGGATGTACTCAGGGCACCCGACACCCATCTTGCTCCCATCCTTGCACTGCTCCGTCCAACCAAGGCGGTACGTCTGGTTGTTTTCTCGCACAACGTCGGTCACGACCGTAATCATTCCGAAATACTGAAATCCATGCCGCATGTAGTGCTCAATGCAGAGTGCATGGAACGGCTCGATGGTCGGCATTCCCGTTCCCGTCGCATTGCCAAATAGCACGCGATCCTTGACGTGACAAGCGAATACACGCCCGGGCTTTAGGATGCGCAACAGTTCGGGGCTTAGATAGTCCATCTGCTCGAAGAATCGCGCTGTGTCCTCATTGTGCCCGAAGTCGTTGTAGCTCGCCGTGTACTCGTAGTGATTGGAGAATGGGATTGAGGTCACAATCTCATCAACGGAATCATCCGCCATCCGCTTTGTCTCCTCGATGCAGTCATTATGGATTGCCGTCCATCCGTCGCCCTTTACCTCCACGCGATCAACTCCTATGCTTCGTCCCATCTCAGCCGCCGCCTGTGCACCGCCAAGCCCATACTCTTTGATGATATCCGCCATCTTTTGCGTCAGGTGATTGTACTGCGTCCATTTGTGCTGCAATACTTTGAGGATCTCCTGCTCGCTGTCCATGTAGATGATGTCTACGATCACCTTCTCCGGCTGCAGGAAGCGATGACAGCGGTGTATCGCCTGTATGAAGTCGTTGAACTCGTAGTCAATTCCGAGAAAGATCATACGATGACAATGCCGCTGAAAGTTGCACCCGCTCCCGGAGAGCTCCTTTTTCGTGGCCAGCAGTCGGAATTTCCCGTCCGAGAAGTCGATTGTGTTACGCTCGCGCACGTCCATATCCTGTGCGCCGTAGATTTCCCGCGCCTCCGGCAGCGCCTTTTTGATTGCGTGACGCTCTGCCTCGAGGTCGTGCCAGATGATAAAATGATCATCGGGCGCAGCGTCGACAATCTCCTTTGCCTTTGCCATCCGGGCATCAATGCTCTCACGCTTTTCCCGCGCCGCCTCTTTGAGCCCCTGCGCCGCATCGTGGAACATCTTGACCTGACCGTCCTTCTCCTCTGTGAGCTCTGCCGGCCGTCCGAGCTTGTGATAGCGCACCTCGAGTTCCGGCAAGTCATAGCCGGTATCGTCATAGCCGAGGTTGGAGGGTTTTTGGATAAAGAGCGCCCACGTCGATAGCCATAGCCAGAACTCTTTTTCCTTGTGCGGGTAGAGCGTGAGATTGTTAGCTTTGGTGCTGTCGCGTTTGAAAAACCGCGTGAGCGCCTGCCCCGTGTCCATGATCTCAAGGTAGCCCGCATAATGAATGAGCTCCTTGTATCTATTGGGGGACGGCGTCGCCGTGGATACAAGCTTATACGGCACACCGCGGAACTTGTTCAGGAATGTTTGATAGGTCTTGCTCCCGAAGGAACGCAAAACCGCCGCCTCGTCAAGTGACGTGCCGGAGAATGCATCTGGACGAATGTCGCCGTCGCGGACACGCTCGTAATTTGTTATCATCAGCCAGCCGGGCGCGGCCTCCGCCTCCGCCATATTGCGCACATAGACAGGCGCATCCATATGCAGGAGGTTTTCGGCGTCGCGGATAAACTCCTGCTTGACCCCGAGAGGACACACGATCAGCATCTTCCCGCCCTTATGTGCATGGATAATGCGGCACCATTCGAGCTGCATTATCGTCTTGCCAAGCCCGAATGCCGCGAATATTGCCCTGCGCCCGCCCTGCACTGCCCACATGACTGCATCCTGCTGGTGCGGTTTCAGTACGGCGCTGATCTCTTCCGCATCAATGGCAACGCCGCTTTTTTTGGCAATCACCATTTTTGACGCGAGGAAGTCCCGATATCCCCTCTTCATCGCAATCCTACCTTTGCATTTTCCTTCTGTGCGTGTTACAATTAACGCGCAACATCTTTTCCTTCTGCGCTCAGAGTGATGCCAGCCACTCAGGGCGCTTTTTCTTTACTCAAAATCTTTTCCAGCTCCATGAACACCTTTTCTATTCCTTCTTGTGGGACTTCTTTGTCGCACATCACCTGACGTGCAATTCCATCCAAAACCGCCGAAGCAGTCATAAGGCGGGCAACTTCTAACTTTGCATCATCTGTATGTTTTGCCCGTTCGGTGATGATGTTAATCGCCGTAGGAATGATGTCATCTACACAACCTCGCATAGCAATCCCACAAGAATCATCCAAATCTGCTACACAAATATATAACTCGCACGCATCGAAGGCCCCGACAGCCTTTTCAAAATCTTCCCTTGTCATTCCTGCTCCTCCTTTTCAAGCGCCCGTACCGTCTCGAAATATGCAATCACCGCCAAATACTCCCGGCGATATTTCAATGTTCTTTCCTTTTCCTCCGGGTAAATTTCATTTATGCGTTCCTTGAACTCCTCCAATGTCCCGCCCTTGTGGGCGTTCCAGCATCCGCACTGCACAATGTCATCCGTCACGTTATATGCTGTGTAGTCCTTCCTACTTCCGATTGGGCCAGCTTGCAATATTGTTTTTGGGAGTTTTGCACCGCTTAGCTTGGCATTGCACAGGTTGGCATCGCTTAGGTTGGCACTGCGCAGATTGGCACTGCTCAGATTGGCACCGCGCAGGTCGGCAGCGCTCAGATTGGCCCCGCGCAGATTGGCACCGCGCAGGTCGGCAGCGCTCAGATTGGAACTGCGCAGATTGGCACCGCGCAGGTCGGCAGCGCTCAGATTGGCCCCGCGCAGATTGGCCCAGCGCAGATCGGCATCGCTCAGATTGGCACCGCGCAGATTGGCCCAGCGCAGATCGGCATCGTACAGATCAGCATCACGCAGATTTGCACCACTCAGGTCGGCACATTCCCCGCCATCTTTACCTGCAATCCACCGACCATGGCTTTCTATGATCTTTTCCAGATCTTCTTGTTTCATTTCCCGCTCCTCCTCACGCGAACTCGTACCAGACGAGCTTAGGAGCACTCTCCCAATGTTCCGGGTTGGGGTCGTCCGTCGTGCCCCAGTTGCGGAACAGGACTGCCGCCCCCGATTCCGTCTTGTAGACGACCTCTGCGGACTCCTCATGGAGAGCGCGGCCGCAGTTGTGAGTGTCGTGCGCTTTCCATATCGTCCCTGCCTCTGCTGCACGCAACTCAGTGTAGGAAACCTCAACGAGCTGGCCGCCCCCATTGTAAGAGTAGCCCTCCAATTCGAATGCCGCGGCTTCTTTCTTGACTTCCATTTTCATTTCTTCTCCTCCTTATCTCCCTTGACCCAGTACGTCAAGACGATCTGATCACCGGGATAGATCATCCCCTTGCGTTCGAGGAGCCAAGGGTTAAGCTCCTCCATCCCCGACTTGTACTCGAGGATGTAGCGTTTTGTACCCGTGTTTTTTGCCGTGTACTCCTCCGCAATGCCCCAGAGCGTATCTCCGGGGCGCACGGTGTAGACCTCCTTAACGAGCACCGCCCCGCCATCATCCCAGGGGTTACACGCCCCAGAACAGAGGGCTGCGACCGCAAGAAATGCACCGCCGATAAAGGCACTCTTCGCAAATTCCCTAATCTTCATTTCCTCCATCTCCCTTCTTTCTCCTCAAACTCCTGCGCAATGTCTTTCAATTCCGCAGCTGCAGCCAAAAGCGCCGTTCTTGTGTTATCTACACAGATTGCCGCCCTTACAATCTGCAGGATGCCCAGTTTTATCACCTTCGCAAAAGGCCCTTTCGCCATAGCATGGATTCCATGTTTATCGACAACAGCCATCGAGCACTCCGTACTCAGCTTTTCGATTGCCCACATCAGGAATCCAATTATCATCTTTTTCATCTTTTTCCTCCTATAACAGACATACCAATCACCTTGCGCGGACGGCCGCGCTTTCCTCCGGCCGGCAGCTTTCGCGCCGCCTCCGCCGTCATCTCTGCGCGTTTGAGATTGCGCCCGCATGCCGCCGCATCCGACAGCCATTCCAACAGCGACAGCCGCGGGATTTTGAGCGATTTCCCCACCGTAAACACCGGGAAATCTCCCGGGCCATGCAGCGCATGATGCGCCAACGCCCGTATCACATCGCGCCCGATTCCCGTCAGCGCCGCCGCCTCCTCCACTGTCAGCACCGCCTTTTCCCAGATTGGGACAGTCAGCTGCGCCGTTTCCATCCTCTCACCTCAATTCTCTTCTTCCTCTTCTCTCTCAAAATTAACCGTCGAGGCATATTTCAATTGCCACTTTGTTTTTTTTAATACGTCTTCCGCATCCCTACACGAAAACCCATTCAGCCTCTCCAACAGGTCTTCAACGGCCTTCCTTATGTGCTCTGGTGTCTCGAAGCTCTCTGCCATCTCATGGATGTTTGTTCTCAGCCCCTTCATCTCTGTCACCTCCCTCCATGTTTTTCTAAATATATCCGCAGCGCGTACCCGACTGCGGAGACCTTATTCGCCGCCTCCACGATTTCAAGGAGTGACGGCACCTCCTCCGGAGACAGCTTTCCGTCCTCTGCAATGGCAAGCAGCATTTCCCCTTTGCCGCGCATCCCCTCGACCGCATGGAGGAATCGGACGCACAGCCGATCCAGTTCGTAGAGATCGGCCACCGGCACCATCCTCCGCCCGATAGGACAGCTGTGTGTGCAATGATAGTTGCACAGCTCCGGCGCATGATACTCATCCGCCATGAGCATCACTTCCTCCGGATACGGATCCTGTGTTCCGATCTCGATGCGCTGCAAGCGTTTGCGGTCGATCCCCGTCCGCTCGCTCGCCATATCGCGACTTCCCAGCACCTCATTCCCTTTTGCCGCTTCCATACGGGCCAAATAGTACCTATTGGCCGCTGTCGACGGTGACAGATTGGACATTTTCTTTCCTCCCCTCTCGCGGTAGGATTGACACAAGAACAATTCTATCCAGCATCCACGGCCGACAACATATCGTTGTCAAAGATGTCAAAAAAAATTCGCTCCATTGAGATACCGCTATCAATCTCAATGCGTTTCATAATCGCCACTTTTGGATTTCGTTTTCCTTTTTCCCATGCATCCCAAGCCTGCTGCGTTACATTGTACTTTTTAGCCATATATTCCTGTGTTCGATTCCCACGGTATTCAATAAGCTTTTCTCGCCTCATTAATACTCCCTCCTTTGTTGTCGATTAACAACTTCTTGTTGTCTTTCTTCAATCTATCATTTTCGTTGTTATTTGTCAACAACAAAATTGATAATTTATTATTACAACTTTATGTTGTAATATAAGGGAGGAGGTGTCATAATGTTATGGGATAGACTAAAATCCTTGCGGGCAACTCATGGCATAAGTCAAGCTGATCTTGCTAAAAAACTAGGTGTAACTCAGCAAGCAGTAGGTAGATGGGAACGTGAGCAAACATCTCCTGACTATTTTATGTTAAAAAAGTTATCTCAATTCTTTGGAGTCTCCATTGACTATCTTTTAAGTAACGATGATAACGGTTCGCCCATGATGGTCCACGAATCCATCGCGCCCTACGGGAAATCCGCAAAGCAGGAATCTGACTTAGATATCCTACTCGAGCGCGGCGGATATCTCACATATAGCGACAAACCGCTGACGGAACAGCAAAAACAAATCCTTCGGGAATTTGTGAAGGTATTAATCAAGGAGGAATCATCAGATGCGGAGGCTCCTGCCAACCGTAATTGACGTTATTCGCGCGCACGAAAGCAATAACCCGGAGACCATCCTCCGGGAAATGCATGTCAAGATTTATCCGCACAACATCATCTTTCTGCCGGATGCGTTCTATGTCCGTCTCGGACAGATGCAGAGCATTTCCATCAAGACTAGCCTCTCGGAGGATGCGCGGAACGTCGCCCTTGCGCACGAGCTCGGACACATTGTCCTCCGCCATCGACTGGATTCCTTTGTGCATGCAGATCGTTTATCCACCGCGCGGCGCGATGAAAAGGAGCTTGCGGCGAACAAGTTCGCCTTTCTCCTTCTTGCGCATACCTGTTTGCGCAACAACGTCCGGATGATCGACAGCATCCGCGGCGAGAAGCTATTATCCCTTGCCGACACCGCATCCCTGCTGAAACAGTTGGAGTGTGCGGCGTGTTTGTATGAGTGATGAGGTGCCGAATATGCAAGTTTTTGACAAGCAATCCTTTGAAAGCGAATACACCCATTTACAATTTTTCATGCTTTTTTTCTTTGGGGCTTTTGGCTTTCTCATTTATTGCCTTATAGTTTCAGACGTTACGATAGATACATTCTCTGTTATTTTTTTCTCCACATTCCTCGGCGTTTGTGGTTACCATTCCAGAATAAATCTCTGTTTGTCGTATATAAAAGCACTAGAAAATGCTATTGCATTTCAAAAAAAACGATATAGTGAGTTGGAAAACGCTCGGCAAGAGCAAGAAACAGCGGCCTCCGACATAGCCTATTTAAGAGATATATTTCCAAGTATTGATGCTACAATCGAAAAACATCACCAAAGAAAGCGGGAGTGGTGGCAGGAGCCCGAGAAAAAACCGCGAGAATATAGAACAATCGAATCTTACGAAAGTGAGATTCGCGACCTTGAAAGGCAAATTCGTCAATTAAAACATAAATTGAACCCATCTGAAGTAGAGTTCATTGAAAGACATTATTAACGACTGCTTTCAACACCACCACATCAAGTAAACGCACAGTTTTTCGCAAAAAACAAAAGTAATCACGCAGTTTTCTCGAAAAATCACAATGAGCTGTAAAGGAATCCTTTTTGCATAAAACGCAAATTGCTTTTGTGGAGCAAACGATATCTAAGTCCACAAATCAATCTTTTCATAGAGCAAATAATATCTAAGTCCACAGAATGATAAATCTGTGGACTTATTCTACGAAGGTGATCACCATGCCGACAAAAAGAAAAGACGGACGCTACCAATCCAGCGTCACCGTCGAGAACCCCATCACCGGGGAAAAAGTCAAACGCTATATCTATGCATACAGCTTGCGGGAACTCGAAGTTGAGCGTCGTCGTGTCCTCGCCGCAAACATTTCCGACTTCTTGCAGCAGGAGACCTTTCACAATTTCGCGGAGGAATTTCTTGCCGCAAAGCGTGACATCGACAAGCTCGAGAGGTCGACCATCTCCACTTATCGCATGTTTTTTGATAACCATATCCTCCCCGCCATCCCCGAAAATATGTATATTGCAGACATAAAACCCGCGCTCATCAAAAAACTCCTCTCCCAGATCAAAGGTGACGGCAGCCGCAGAACCGTATATAGTCTCCTTGTCTCCATCTTTAAAGCCGCAAAATTCGAGCAGCTAATCGCAGTAAATCCAATGGACTTCGTGCGCAAATACAAAGATACGCGCAAGCAGGCCGGTATCGTCACCCCCGAAATTTATCATGCTCTGCTCTCGGCAATCACAGGATCACAGGCCGAATACCTATTTAAATTTGCATGGGATACCGGGCTTCGGCGCGGTGAGATCGTTGCGCTGCGCTGGTCTGACTTTGATCAGGATCGCTCTATTATCCATGTCACAAAATCACGTAAATACGCGCGTGGAGAATATGAAGGAATGCCGAAAACACAGAGCAGCATACGCAATGTTACGCTGACAACCGCCGCCGTCAAAAACCTCCTCGATTGGAAAAAGATTCTCGCGGAACAGCTCTTTGCAAAGGGGATTCGTCTATCTGATGCAGATTATATTTTCCGCTCCCTGAGAGATATCACAAAGCCTATGACGCTAGGCTCTCTATCGCACATTTTTTTCAATCTCAAGCGCCGCCTAAACCTTCCCGACAATTTGCGTTTTCATTCTTTCAGGCACACGCACGCTACATTACTCGCGGAGCAAGAGATCAGTGCAAAAAAAATTCAGGTGCGTCTCGGTCACGCCTCCGCTGCATTTACCATGGATCGCTATATCCACAACACAGATCGCATGCAGGACGGCATCGCCGAAAAGATCGACCACATCGGCGAAAAATATGGCCGATAAATATAGTCAGGCTGTCAAAAAAGCTGTCAAAAACAAATCCAGTAAAACAGCAGGTTTAATTGTTTTCTCTCAACCCGCTATTTTACTGGATATTTTAATTCATTCAGGATCTGATATTATCCCTATTCTGTTATTTTTAAATTAGCTTAAAAGAAGACTATCATTAGCGAGCTCGCTTCCCGCTGCCTG